>Ga0307377_10002419_pt1 | contig 22083 bp, 16 predicted proteins | sample TR3MG_FD_202535 | JGI IMG/M metagenome (GOLD analysis project Ga0307377, IMG submission 202535) | Soil microbial communities from Risofladan, Vaasa, Finland - TR-3 | ecosystem: Environmental > Terrestrial > Soil > Coastal area > Acid sulfate soil | place: Finland: Risofladan, Vaasa | collected...
GACCACACAAAAATACTGGGAGATAGACGACACCAAGATCGGTTCAGACGCTATGTACAAGCAATATCTATTGATGGACCGAGCGTATGAACAAATCACAGCTTTGATCCTGCGTGACGACGAAAGCGAGGGGTGATGGAAAAACAAGAATGCAATAATTGTTATTACTACCGAGATTCGTTTTGCAAACGCTACCCGCCAACATTTACGAGCGGTGGATATAAACGAATGGATAGCGCAAATCCGAATGAAATAGGCGAGATTACTCTCGTCAGGGAAATAGTTGAAGAGGATGAATGGTGTGGCGAGTACCGCGAAGTAAATGAAAGCGAGGGATGATGTCCAGAATAATGGAGTGGTGCCCGGATTGCGGGATGCCCTACGGTGTCGCGTCTTGCGATTGCGACGGAACACCCGACGAAATGGTAAATAGAAAACTCCAAGACGAACTCGAAGAGGTCAAGGCCGAGCGGGATACGTTCAAGCAACAGGCCGAAATGTATATGAAGAGTTATCAGGAGATGGCCGATGAGCGTGACAGACTGGTCATTGAGATGACGGCACAGAGCACTGAATTCGCAGAAGCGGCTAATGAAATTTTGCGATTAAAAATAGAACTGGGGGAAGTGGCGGACAATAGGGACGCAACAACGGGGAAGGACACAGTAGTGTGAAGGTGCGGAAGAGAATGGGTGATCCGCCTGTACATGGTTTCGTGTGGCTGCCTCCTGTTATAAAGATGGAAGACGTTCCATGCGACCCGGACCCAGGGGACGCAATCTTAGTGCGCAATGTAAACAAGGCGTATGTCTTTGAAGGTCCGCATTGGGTTGAGTTGGATGAGCACTTAGTAGGTCCGTTCTTTATCGATGGGACGGTGGAGATGATGACCACGGAAGAAGCGGAGTTGGTGGGCAGAGTTCAGGAGAAGATGAGGAAGCGTTATGGGTGAGGGCAGACCAGACTGGGCAGCGAATATGAATATTCCGGACCATCTGTGGGAAGCGCATTTGAAGGTATCGGATGAGTTGACGCGGGCGTATCGAAAGCCTTCGTGTCGTTGCGTTCTGGTAGTGGCCGATGAAGAGCAAGAACTGATTTCCAGAATCCAGGAGAAGTTGCATGGCACAGAGTGAAGATGATTTCTTGAGGCACTTTAACGGTGTCCCGGGGTCGTATGCGCAGGTCGATACGCAGACATCGGTTCCGGCGATGACGCAGGAGGGTGCGATGCGGACCAACTGCTTTACGGGGGATACTGAGATTGCGACGAAAAGGGGATTGAAAAAAATACAGGAGGTGCTTCCGGGAGATATTGAGATGTATAACGCGCTTAGAAAATGCCAGGTACTTACTCACGTGAGGTTGGGGATGTCGATGCCTGCATTTGAGTCCACGGTGGGTTTGCCCATGCCCACTGAAGAGCAGTTATTGATCCAAAGAATCCAGAAAAAGTTGGAGAAGAGAGATGCAGAATAAACTCTATTCCAGACTTGGTACGTTCAGGATCCCATACAGTGTTTTTGAGAATGAGCGGAGCGTGGATGAGTGGAGTGAGAACGTGGAAGAGATGCAATTGATGATGAGCAGCGTTATTGTTCTGGACACCCAGCGGGATAATGTGAATCAGTGCGTGTGGTACCTAGCCTTCCATCCCACGTTCAAGTACCAAGATACGGATTATGATATTCAGTCGGGTTTCCACAACACGTTCTTTCCAGAATACGACGCGATCTTCCGGCGGGACAGTTACACGAATCTGAAGATGTACTGGAAGCCCCGGGATAGCACGTCCACGGGAGTCCCGGTTGAATTCATGAAGGACGGGGAAGATCCACTGATAGAGCGTGTCCAGAAAAAGGTTGCTGCCCTACGATCCTAAACAGTCCCTTTCTTATCTATTGCCATAATTCCAGACAGCCTTTAGGTTGAGCTTACCGGCTTTGGGTTGGTAGGGGTTCGCTCTCCGCGCCAGCTCATTGCCGGTTGTTATAACCCGGAGAGCACGAATGCCAGCGAATGTGGTCAAGACAGGGGAGCAGGAAAGGCTCTGGAATAAAGCCAAGGGACTTGCTGAGAAGCAGGGACACGCAAAGGATTGGCCTTACATTATGGGCATTTTCAAACAAATGGGCGCGATGACTAAATCTCTCCAGGTTCCACCTGCGTTCCGCAATCAGTCCACACCAGGTCAGGTTCCCAGCAAGGAAAATCTGGAAATCATGAGGATGGCCACCCAGCGTCCGAAGCCATTCAGTGTGGCTCGCCTTTTGGCGAATGATGAGCCCCGTCATACTTTGGCCAGCGTCATGAAGGGGATGGGTCTATCGTTGGACAAGGTGGGTGAGTGGGTCGATTTTTTGGGTGAGGCTGTCAGGGGTGCGACCAATGAGGTCCAACTGAGACAGTCCATCCTGGCTAAATGTCTGGAAGACAATATGGACGGGGCGTTCCGACAGGCGTTGTTACAGCGGAGCCTATCGTATTGGAGGGGTCAGATGCAGAAGTCCGAAGTGGAAGTATTTTCGGTTGACGATCTACGCAAGGCGGAGCCCCGGGGCGGGACGTACTACAAACGCACGCCAACCAAGGGCGGCAAGTACCGTTATTTCTACAACGAAGAAGAGTACGGGAAAGCCAAGGATGCCCATGTGAGCGGCAAGGATGCAGAGTCAGCCCACATATCCGGCAAGGTGCTCAAGGCGATTGAGAGCGCGGGTGAGGGTGGCTGCGATGTGTCTGCGTTCAAAGACTTGGTGAAGAAGTACGGATCGCAGAAGGTGGCCGGTATTTTGAAGGGCGGAGCGGGTGGCAAAGCGCAGTTCAAGAAGGGCAAGTTCTACCTGGGTGGGAGCACTCCGGAGAAGGCGGAGAAGAAGCCGAAAGCGATCAAGGATGAGCCCGCAAAGAAAAATCTGGAAAAGGGTTTCTTCATAATGGTGAAGGGGGAAGACAAGTCAGCCTCCACTGCCATCGGTCGCACTACAAGGCGTCATGGCCGGAAGGTAAGAAACTGAACAGCCATGAGCGGGAACATAAAGCGTCGGATGAGCGCAGACTGTCTGCGTTGAAAGTGAGAAAATCAATGTCTGGAATAGACAAGCTGGGTGAGTTTGCGAAGGCTGAAATCGGCAAGCGTGGCGGGAAGATCATCGGCCACACCTCAGGCGGTAAGCCGGTCTATGAGTCGGCAAGTTCAGGGGACCACCACAAACACTTGACTGGATCGGAGCACAGGGAGGCGGCCAAAGTTCATCGCACGGCACGCAAGCGCATTTATACCCAGTCTGCGGAGCGCATGTCCCGGCGCGGTGATCCGGTTCTTTCCAGAGAAGGTGCGAAGCGTGAAGTGACTGAGGAAGAGAAGAAGAAACTTGCGCACCACAGGGTGCAAGAACAGATACACGATGAGGCCGGGAAGTCTTCCATGACTGAGGTGGATGAGGGTGAGGAAAAATTGGCAAAAGATGAAGCGGAAGATGAAGAGCGCAAGGAGATAGATGCGCCTCCCAAGGAACTGCCCCTGGGTAAGTCGGGAATCGATGGGTTGGATGACTTCGCAAAGGCCACACCTATCGGGGGCATGACTCCCGGCGGATATAAGAAGGTCGCAAAGGATCAATACGTGAAGGTGGGTGCTGCCAAGATGGGGGGCGCGGGTTCGGACAAGCGACATGCGCTGGACGTACAGATCAATAAGGTGCGCTGGAATGAAGTGATCAAGCAGGTGAAGGCGCAACCCGAAAAGTACAAGGACATGATTCTGGGTGATGCGGTAAATCTGGAAATGCCAAAGATGGAGAAGGTCCACGGCAAGGGGCTGAAAAACCATCCCAAGGTCAAGGCGATTCAGGATAAGTTGGATACTGCGTGGAAAGAACACGAAGCAGCGAATCCGCCCGACAAAGAAAAGGCGAAGAAATTTGCAGCGGAGCGTGCGCAGGCTGCGAAGGATCTGCCAAAGGATTACTACACCATGAAAAGTGAGGGAGCAATGTCTGGAATCGATTCATTGGAAGAGTTTGCGAAGGCGGGGGTAACACCAATTGGCGGAATCACTCCTGGTGGCTACAAACGAATTGGGAAGAAAGAGTATGCGAAAGTTGGCGCGGAGAAGCCCATGTCCCCATCAATGACAGAGCATATGACGTTGGCTGCCTACATTTCGGATTGGAAGGGGATGGAGGTGAAGCCAACGGGGAATAAGGGGATCGTGAAGCTCACTGTCTCATCGGATTCAAAGAACGAAAGAGCGTTGAAGTATCTCCAGAAAAATTATGGGTTGCCCGGCAAGATAAGTCATGATCCGGGGTCGGGCACTATTTCACTTTTGGTGCACCATGAAACCCTAAGCCAGAAGCAGAACATCGGTACGGGTTCGGAGAAATACTACGACAAAAACGGTAAGGAGATCACGCGGGAGCAGTCCCTGAAGATTTCTCCGAATCTCCGGTACACGAAGACCGGGGGCAGTGTGCCTTATGCGAAGAAGCCGGATAAGGATGGGGGGTCGGGGAAAGCGTCGGGGGAGAAGAAATACTACCGGGGGAACAGCGGGGAAGAGATTTCCCGGGAAGAGTCCAAGAAAATGTCACGGCAGTTTAAGTTCACAAAAGAGGGGAAGAGCGTCCCTTACGAAAAGTCTTTGGAAGGAGATAGGGAAATGTCTGGAATCGATTCATTGGAAGAGTTTGCCAAGGGCGGTCCGTTTATCGGGCCAAAGGGCGGGAAATACGCGGACGCCGCGCACAAGATTGCCTGGAAAGAGGGCGGGGATAAAACGGGAGGTGGTAAAGTACTTTCCTATGATCATGCCTTGAGCATGATGAGTACCCAGGTAATCGGGGGATTAAAGGCGGCTGGAATTGATCTCAAGACTGCCAAGATAAAGGATCGGGGAGGGAATACGGAAATTCTACTCCCGGGTGCGGTGGTCCATCTATCCATAGGGGACAACAAGGGAGGCAAGGATTCGGGTCAAGTCAGAGTTGAGGGTGGTAAATTCACGGATAAGGTAAAATCAAAAATGTATTCAAGAACGGAAGGGAATATCGGTCAAGCAATCCAGGAAGGGCTTGGCTGGGTAAAGAAATCGTCGGAAGGAGATAACGAAATGTCTGGAATCGAAGAATTGGGAGAGTTTGGAAACGCATCGGACCCGATGCCCAAAGGCGAACCGACCCTGGGTGGCTCCGGAGCAGAGCAAGGTGGCAAGCTGGCAGGTGTCGGCAAAACGTCCGGAAGCAACGATTCATCCGCAGGTCCGCCCATCGGTTCTCCCGGTGTCGGCAAGAAGAAGTTGTCCGAAGATGATGAGGATGATGAGAAGCAGATGAAGCCCCACAAGAAGCCCATCGAAAAGACACTCCGCAAGGGCATGGATAACGGATCCATCCCGCAGGGACAGCGGGATATGGTCGCACATGAAAACGCAGTAGCTGTCTCCCGGCTCCGCAAGGGCGAAGAGACCCAGGAGTATGGGGTTGGCGTAAAGCCCCCTGCGGCGGCTCCGGAGCCCATCCAGAAAAGCGGTGGGTGGCAGTCCAGTCCCGATGGGGTCATTGGCTATTCGCACGATGCGGATCTTGCCTGTGAGAAGATCCTGACATCGGATGCGTTCTATCCCATGGGGGCTCCCACGCTCACCAAATCATCGGTGCTGATCAACACGATGGTGAATTGCCCGGCGTGCGATTCGGTGATGTCCAAGTCGCTGGCTGTCTGCCCGGAGTGCGGCAATGGAGCGGTCCATCCCCGGGTAATGCCCGGTATTGAGTTGTCCGGCGGTGATGGGAAAAATCTGGAAAAATCACTTCCGCCTGTTCTCTCCCCGGCACACCAGGAGATGCTGGTACTGCCCAATGGTGTAGAAGACACAGAGTAAGGGGTCTCACATGGGAAAAATGCGCGATAACATTGCGCGTCTTGGTCTGACTGCGGTTGGGGCTGTGGGCGAAGTTGCTACGGACTGGGCACGCAATACGATGTTCAAGGCCAATGGCAATCCACGGGCTAAAGATGATTCTGAGAAGCAGGAGTCATCTGATTCAGCGAGTGAGTCTACACCAAAGTCCATTGAGAAGGCGAACACGAATCCGAAGTCTTTGTTCTGGGATCCGTATGCCATTGTTGAGCAACTGGGCTACAAAGACCGTCCAACGGCTGTGACCTATGCGACGTTGAAGGCGATGACGTTCAAGATGCCCATTGTCCAGGCAATCGTTCAGACGCGGATTAACCAGATGGCAAGTTTTTGTACACCACAACATGACCGGTACCAACTGGGGTTTCGGTTGAAGTTGCGCGATTCAGCGAAGGAGCCCACGAAGCAAGACAAAATCTGGATTCAGGATATGGAGCAGATCTTCATGCGCACGGGGGTGACTGATAACCCCCGGGGCCGGGATGACATGGAGATGTTCATGCGTCGGATTATGTGGGACAGCTTGGTGTACGACCAGATGACTTTTGAGGTTGTCCCGAATCGGAAAGGCGTCCCGGCGGAGTGGTATGCGGTGGATGCGGCCACCATGCGGTTGGCGGATAGCTCCAGCACGTTTGCCGATGAAGATGACATGGAAGCAGTCCGAACGGTTCAGGTGTACGACAGCATGGTCATAAGCGAATTTAACCAGGAGGAAATGTGCTTCGGGATTCGCAACCCCCGGACAGATTTGCGGCTGTTTGGCTACGGGATGAGTGAGCTGGAAATGCTCATCACAACCATCACCTCCCTGCTCTATGCGTGGGAGTACAATCAGAATTTCTTCAGCCAAGGATCAGCGGCAAAAGGCATTCTGAATTTCAAGGGTGCCATCCCGGATCACCAACTCCAAACCTTCCGTCGCCAGTGGTACCAGATGATCGCATCCGTGGAGAATGCCTGGAGGACACCCATCGTAAACTCCGATGAATTGCAGTGGGTGAACATGCAGACATCCAATCGGGACATGGAGTTTTCTGCGTGGTTCGATTTTCTGATCAAAGTGGCGTGCTCTATCTATTCGATGGACCCGACTGAGATCAATTTCAAGTACGGCAACACAGGTCAGTCCGGAGCGGGTTTACAGGAGGCAAGCAACAAGGAGAAGATCACGGAATCGAAAGAGCGTGGTCTGCGTCCCCTGCTCCGCTTTGCTGCCCGTAATTTCAATAAGTACATTGTGTGGCCCATCAATGAGGAATTTGAGTTTGACTTCGTGGGGCTGGATGCACAAACGCGGGATGACATGGCAGAACTAAACACCAAGCGGGTGAAGACTGTTATGATGGTCGATGAGTTGCGTGCTGAAGACGATTTGCCTCCCCTTCCAGACGGCAAAGGTGAGGTCATTCTGGATCCCACTTGGATTCAATTTTATCAGATGAAAGAGGGCGGGGGCATGCCGGGTGAAGAAGGTGGAGAAGGGGGTTTCCCACCAGGTGAAGGCGATGAAGAAGGTGATGGGGAAGAGATGGATTTTGAGCAGATGTTGAGCAAGTACGATGACAAGCCTGAGGATGAAGGCGGAGATTCCGGTGGTGAAAAGGAATCTGCGTTCGACAAAAAGAAAAAAGAAGCGGTCAAGAAAAGTGAAATACGGGAATGGACTGTGAGGCTGTGAAGACCACGTACATAGTGACTTTGATTGAGAATGGGGATCGGGAGATTCGCAAGGCGACAACCCATGAGGATGATGCGTGGAGGTACGCACGGACTGTTCCCAAACTTAAATTACCCGAAGTCTGGAAAAAGGTAGAGAGGAAAAGAGATGAGAATTCGTCATAAAGTAAACGTCCGAATTTTCGATGATGCGGACATGAAGGATTGTCTGTTTGGCCCGGATGATGCGTTGGCGGAAGTCAATATCGACATCTTCACCAAACAGACTTCTGGAAAGTTTTCCGTGGCAGCGGCGGCCAATGAGGATCTGGCTTTGGGGGACATCACTGCGGTGAAGGGCATTTATCTGGAAGCCGATGCGGATTTCACGTTCAAGTTGAACGGGGGATCTGAGATATTCCAGGCCCGGAAGAGCACGTCTTCTGCGAAGGTTTTTCTGGAAGCGGACATTAACCAGGTGAACATCACTGCGGCTGCGGCTGTGCTCAACGGTCGTTACTGCGTTTGGGGAGATGTGTCGGCATAACGGGGTAGCGAGGTGAGTCATGGAATTTCGTGTCAAGGCTACCCCGGAAGAGTTAGCCGAAAAGTCTGAAGATCTGATTAAGGCTGTACTGGAGGTGATTCAGTCTGTGAATCCTGGTCTGGTCGAAAATCTGGAAAAGGCTCTGGAGCCCGGGGGCAGGCAGTGGCGTTATCCGGTGCTGCGTGCGTTGCACGAAAAGACAGCGGCTCTCTACGGCAAGCAGGTTGATTTGATGCTTGCCGATATTGGGCAGGTGCTGGACCAGGGGTTGAAGAAGGGGCTGTACATTGGTCCCCGTGGGGGTCGCTGGGAAGATGCGGCTCACACGATTCCGTACCGTGGGGATGCCCCGGATAAGATCAAGAAGAAGGTGGAGACTGCCGGGGGCAAGATCACACCGAACAAAAAAGATCCCAGCATGGTGATGTTGAAGGTGCCAAAGGAGCAGATGAGTCTCCTTGCGTCGTTGAAGCAGGAGAACAATCTGGAAGGGGAGATCATTGTGGGCGGTAAGTACGTGATGATCTCAGTGTCCAAGGATCTTATCCCGAAGCTGGTTAAGCCGGAAAAGAAGCCCAAAAAGAAAACTCAGACCCAGGCGCAGGCGAGCAATTCTGGAAAGGTGGCCGAGCCGGGCCATCCAACTTTAGAGTGGGCGGCCCATGAGACGGTGGCAGAAGCCAACGACTGGGCAAAAGCGCAGGGGGTCTACACGGACTATCCATCCCTGCCCGTAGCCAATGCCTGCAATCAGGCACTGTCGGAGCAGCACGCTATGGTGAGGGACCACATTCAGTTTCTGGGCACGTCCAGTCAGCTCAAGGAATGGGCGGCCCAGAATCCCGCAGAAGTGGCTGAAGGGAAGAAGGGCAAACACGCAATGGATCTCTCTCATGGGTTGCCTTTGAGCGGGGCGATTGCGGTTGCGCATCCGTACACCAAGAAGCCATACACCAAAAGCGTGATGATTATTGCGGACGGTTACTTCACGGACAGCTACGTGATTGGAAAGGATAACGGGGGATTTTCTGGAACGGGTAACGTGCTAAATACGGTGCGTCATGAGTTCGGTCACATAGAGGGCTTCGTGATGCGACATCTGAATCCCAAGGGAGATACTTCGATGTGGGATGTCTGGAAAAAGCACGCGGTCAAAATGCTGAAGGCGGACAAGGCGAACGGCACGAATATCGTTTCCAGCACGGTCTCTCCCTATGGATCCACCAACCCACATGAATGCTGGGCTGAAGTATCCGTTCTCAGGCGCGATGGTACGAAGGTGGCTCCCTGGATACAGGATGCACTGAAGGCGATGGGGATTGATTCAACGGACTGGGCTTCGCTCAAGAAGGGGGCATAAATATGCAGACCGCACAATGCTGGCAATGTCTGAGGTATCGGGGGGATCTCTCATGTGATGCGTTTCCCAGGGGAATCCCGGAAGAAATTTTAACAGGTGCGTTCGATCATTCGGAAGAGCATGCGGATGACAACGGGCTCACCTTTTACCAGGTGGTAGACAATGAGCATGAATAGACTGCTTTTGATGATGGGTCTTCCAAGGTCTGGAAAATCAACCATCGCAAAGAAGCTGGATTTCCCGATAGTGAATCCAGACGCGATTCGTTTGGCTTTGCACGGTGAGCCGTTCATTCCTGAGGCGGAGCCCATGGTGTGGGCGGTTGCGCAGTACATGGTGCGTGCGCTGTTCATTGCGGGCCACACCACGGTGATAATTGATGCGACCAATACGACCGTGAAGCGCAGAGCAATGTGGATCTCCAAGATGTGGGAGACCATGTACTTCCCGGTGGATACTGCGAAAGAAGAGTGTCTGCTTCGGGCGCGGGAGAGCAACCGGTTTGATTTGGTGGAAGTGATTGACCGGATGTTTCAGCAATTTGAACCAGTGGATGAGGAAGCTGAAGGTCTCAAGAAATGGTGATCGGTGAATACGGATGCTGTTAAGCCCAGAGCAACTTCAGGAGATCAGGCAGATCATTGAAGATCACCATGATGCGTTTATTGTGAATGCGTTGGGTGAAGAAGGTGTGAGCAAAGAAGTGCTCCAGCACCTCAAAGACAAGGGCTTGGTCGATGTGTCTGTGGAGTCCATCCAGGATGCCTATTTGTACGGGCAGTTGGTGGGGCAGTTGCAGAGCCTACAGGTCTCCAATATGTCTTACGATCAGTTCCGGAGCCATATCGCAAAGAACCCGGTTCCGTTGTCGGACAACGAAAAGCACGCGGTCCAGATGGCCATTTTTAATGCGGGTCAGTACTGCCAAGGATTGGGCAATACGGTATCGCTTGATACCGGTGCAATCATCATTGAGGGTGATGCTAAACTGCGGGCAGAGCTGGAGTCTGAGATTCGTACCACCACGGCAGAGAACATTGCCCGCAGGGAGACGGTGAAGCAACTAAAGACCGATTTGGGCTGGGCATCCAAGGACTGGGAGCGGGACTGGGACCGTATCGCACGCACAGAGAAGCAGACAGCCATGCAGACCGGCGTGGCGGACAGTTACCGTAAAGAGTACGGGTCCGGGGTGAGGGTCGCTAAAATCCCAATGCCGGACGCCTGCCCGCATTGCAATCGATTGCACATCGGTCCAGACGGGCAACCCAGAATCTTCACTTTGTCCACGCTGGAGAACAACGGGACCAATGTGGGGCGCAAAGCGGCGGATTGGCGGGCTGTGATCGGCACGGTCCATCCGAACTGCCAGTGCCAGATGATTCGCGTTCCAGAAGGCTGGGGATTCAGCGAAGAAGGGGAGGTGGTCCCCGGCGGTGAGTTCGGTGAAGTCTACGCGGATGAAGAAGAGCTGGAACTGGCGATGCTGGCTGAAGATGATCTACAGAAGGCGTTCAAGTTGCAGGGGCATCTCAAGTTCCAGGGGCTCCCGATAGCGATTGAGAATCGGAAGGGCACGAAGCGGACGTGGAAGGATGCGGACGGCAACACAGGGATCACGCAGATGTATGTGGCTTATGGCTACATCGAAGGCACGCAGGGTGCGGACCAGGATGAGATCGATGTGTTCATTGGCCCGGATCCCAATGCCAGCAATGCTTTCGTGGTCCACCAGGGAGATCCCGGCACAGGTCGGTACGATGAAGACAAGTGCATGCTGGGCTTCCCGAATGAGAAGGAGGCAGTTGCCTGCTACCGGACGCACTACGATCTCCCGGACCAATACTTCCTTACGGTCTCTCCGATGCCAATGGATCAGTTCAAACGCTGGATCAGCAACACGGGGCCAAAGAAGGGGGAGATGGGAAAGTCTGGAATCCTCTACGTCATTCCGATGGATGAGCCCGCTGCCAAGTCGTTGTCCCAGCTTGAGGGGGCGGGTCAGAGTCCGGCGGGCAACCGTGGTCCCGGTCCCGGGCTGGGGATCAATCATGTGATCATGATTCCAGAAAAGCCACGGCAGAAAGCCAAGACCGACAATGCCCCAGGTGTGGATGACTACATAGAGAGCAATCCGTTCGGGATTGATGACGCGCTGCATGTGGACCGGGAGGTCTACGATTTCATGGAGCGGTATTCGTTGGTGCATCCGATAGTTACTCCAGAGCAGTTCAAGGAGTTCGGTGAGTTGGCGCGGGAGGATGCGGATCGGTTCATGGCATATTTGAAGCAGTACAATATTCGGAATTCTGGCCTGCCTGCCAATTCGGTTGAGGTTGGCGATAGGAAGAAACCGAAAAGAACCCCAGTGAAAAGGGAAGAAGATGCGTAAACAAATTTTTGTGATGGATCTGAAAAAAGCACAACCGGTGCAATCGGAAGAAGGCGTACTGACCCGGAGCGGGATGCGAGTGGCTAATCAGTATGCGAAATCCTGGGTGGGTGGTCAGCGGACATTGAAGTTGGAGCGGGAGTACCCGGAGCTGGCTGGTCTGTTCTACGACATTCGGGTGGATTCCGATTTGGCCCGGGAGCACGCGATTCCCTTGGATGGTGATTCGACAGAGAAGAGTCTGGAAAATTCGGAGCGGTTCCTGTTGAACAAAGCAGGGGTCACACCAATTGGTGGAATCACACCAGGTGGATACAAGCGGGTGAAGAAGGATGAGTACGTGAAGGTGGGCGGTGAGAAGAAATCGGGGAAGGGCAAACCTGAAAAGACACCAACCAGGCGTAACTGGATCCAGCACATGCCGGGCATGCCCCGGGAGACTGCCGATCTGGTAAATGATGGGGGACATCGCGTGTCGAAAGACCCACCTGTTTATTCCAGAAATAGGAAGTCGGTGCACGACAGGATCATCAATGCCTTTTTTGATGGAGTAACGCCTCCTGCGAAGGGCACGAAGAAGACAGCGATTGTGCTTATGGGCGGGCCAGCTTCTGGAAAGACTTCGATAGTCAAGCGGATGACCGGAGACAAGTTCAGTGACTTCGTGAATGTGAATCCGGATGACGTGAAGGAGATGCTGCCTGAGTATCGCCAAGCTCTGGAATTTGAATATGAGGGCAAGAAGTCATCGGCCCGGGACGCAGCGTTCATGGTTCATGAAGAAAGCTCTGACATTGCCGGGGAAGTGTACAATAGGGCAATCGATGAGGGCATGAACATCGTGCTGGACGGGACCGGAAAGTCTGCGGACAAGCACATTGCCAAGGTAGAGCAATTGAGGAAGCAGGGGTATCACGTCCAGCTGCTTATGCCCGATGTGGACATGGAAGAAGCGGTGCGTCGGTCATCTGAGAGGGCGGAGAAGACCGGAAGGTTTGTTCCCACTGGGCCGCCTCCTGAGGGTACCCCGGACATCATTCGGAAAGCGTACAAGGTCATCCCAGGCAATTTTGAGCGCATTGCGCGGGAAGCGGATGAGTTCGCTTTGTTTGATAGCAGGGGATTTCCTCCAGGGCTCAAATGGTCTGGTGGCCGGGGTCAGCAAGATGAGATCCACGATGCGGCCTTTGTCCAGCGATTCAAGAAGGAGGCGAAGATGAGGAAGAGCATGCCTATTCTGGAAAAATCGGAAGACGGGGCAACCCCGGCAATCAGTGTGGCGGAAGTAGCCAAGCGGATTGCGAATGCCCCGGCGGGAAAGGGCCGGGAAGATGAGAAGAAGCCAAAGAAGTTCGACAAGAAGACCGGTGTGGTTCAGATAGTCACTGAGGTCGATTACGAAGTGGGCAAACGACTTAAATATGAGTAAGTAAATGGCATTACTGATCAAAGCATTCTTGGATTGCCCGGACGATCTGTTTAAGGCGATTCTGGGTAAATGGAAGGGCATCCCGATCATTGCTATCGGACCCAAGGGCGGTCAGATCATTGGGTACGGCAGCAATGGGAAACCGATCTACGCGGGGTCGAAGAAAGCGGAATCGCTGGCAGCGACCAAAGACCACTTCAAAGGCAAGTCGAAATCGGACATGGGTTCGGGTGAGCTGGTATCGATTGTGGCGTGGTTGCAGAGCCTGGGTATCCCCGGCAAAGCGACCACGAACTATGTGCGGGTCAATCCAGAAGCCGCAGAGATGATGTCTGAGGCGTTCGGAGTTGAGGGCAAGCCATCCATAGGGAATACCGTTATCATCCTCATGGAACAGCTTTTACCTTACGTTGGCGAGCCTTTGAAGCCTCCCAAGGGGCAGAAAGCGGCGTGGGCCGCTCACATTGCGTCCGGTCAGCACGAAAATAGCGTGTTCCCGGATGATTTGAGCACCCTGAAGCATGTGGATACCGTGGGCAGCCACGGTGTGTGGCACATGAAGGACAAGAACGGGAAATCCTTCTTCTTCAAAAAGGGAAGCCAGGTTATTGCCAGAGCAGAAGAAGCGGCGTTGCGCCTGGGCCGATTGGTGCTGGGTGACAGGATTGCTGAAGGCCAGATGGTGGAGATCGATGGGAAGAAGGGTGTGCTTCTCTCCGGTCTGGATGGTGAGGTATTCAACCAGAGTTCGCACAGTGATCCACCTTCCAAGTATCTGAAGAAATACCGGCTCCAGGTCATAGAGCACGAAATTCTGGATTGGTTCATTTCCAACCACGATCCGCACGCGGGGAATTTCCTTGCGGACGGTGAGAAGATGAACGGGATTGATAAGGGACAGGCGTGGAAGTGGATAGGCAAGGACAAGTTGGATCCAGCCTACAAAGGCACGGGCTCACAGAATCCCAGCAATGCCATCTATTACAAGTTCTGGAATGAGGTGAAGGCCGGGAACATCTCCACGGATGGGTTCGTGGATGCGGCGGCAAAGGTGATTGGTGAGATTGAAAAGATCTCCGATGTCCAGTTCACTGAGATCCTGCGTCCGTATCTCACAGAAGCGAAGAAGGAGCACGGCAAGGATCCGAAGAAGTTACTCCAGAAGATGCTGGACCGGAAGAATAGCATGCGGAGTGATTTTGAGACGTTCTTTTCAGAGCAGTTCGATGTTCAGGTGGTCATTCCGAAAGTGGGCGTGGGTGAAGACAATTTCGAGACCATGCCAGAAGCGAAAGAGAAGACCACGGTGAAGGTGGAGTCTGCGGTCAAGAAGATCGAAGGCGGGGCCACCAAGCCGGTACCCGATGAGGCGCAGCCAGAGCCCACTGGGTGGCCGATAACCAAGGGGAAGGGCAAGGGGACCGCTACGGTCCACAACCCCGGTGAGCCACCTCCTGCGGGCGGGGAATGGCCAAAGGGCATCCCTGGTCCGGGTTGCTTCATGTCCGTGAAGTACAAAGGGCAGGTTTACCAGGTCTACGTGGGTGAATCGATGATTCAGCCGGGGAAGCCCACGTTCACGATTACCTACCCGGACGGGGAGCAGTCCAAGTTCAAGTCTGCGAATGCTGCCGGGGACAGCCTGTATCTGTTTCACAACAAACTTCCAATCCTCATGTCGGGAACAGATAAGAAGGAAAAGGGCATTACGCTGGGTTCCTACGGGCTCAAGTTCAAGTTGTTTGAGAAGGAGTTTGCGAGCGCGTACAGCGGCGGTGAGATCAGTCCCAACCAGATGGATCCGAAAAGTCTGGAAAAAGAAGGGTTGGTGGAGCCGGATCAGGATGAAGTTTCGATTGTCCAGTTACTTGAAAATGAGCCCGATGGGATCATCTCTGATCCTGGGATGCTGCCCACTGAGGTTCAGGATTTCATGAAGGCGCACGGGGAAACAGTTGGGGAGAATTGGCCCGCAGCTATTATACCAGGCACAGCAATGAAGTTGACTTCCCAGGCTACGGGGGCAGTCATCATTGTGACTGCTTTTGTGAAGGCGAACGGTGATCCGGGGTATCGGCTCTGGCAGAAGTATAAAAATAATGATGAGGATGTGACGTTTAAGGACATGGGTGTGCTTACCCCCAGTATAATTGACGATGCGTATGATCTGGGAGCGGATACTGGTCTGAAGTTTGTCAAGAAGGAGACAGCCAGCGCAGCCAATTGGGAGTCCATGCCCAAAGATGAGAGTGCCATTAAAGAGATGTTGGGGAATCATCCCACAGGCACTTTGTATCAGTTGAAGGATCCTAATCTGGAAGCACCCCTGCATACATTCAAAAAAGTTGTGACCAGTGATGGTGAGCAGTTCCAGGTGGTGTTTGATATATGGAATGTTGACGATCCCACGGTGGCTCATTCTGTTTCGGGTTTGGCCGATTTTGGGTCCATGGAGATTTTTGATCTTAAATATAAATTACCAGACTTCATGGAGGACTTTGCCAAGGTTCCTAGTGCGGATTCGGAACCTGTAGAACCCAAGACAAAGCCCCTGGTCGGTTCTGCTCCGGAAGCGGAGCTACCCAAGGATGCGGTAATTCCAGAAAGTGCGCCAAAGCACTACAAAGGTCCGATGCCTCCAGGTGCAAAGGTCACAGTTAAAAAGAAGTTTGAGATAGGTACTGCAACGGAAAAATTAGACGTGGAATTACTGGCAAAGGAAGATGGCCAGTTTGAAATTTATATTCCGCATTTCGGCACTTTGAAGACTTTTAAATCCTTGAGCGCAGCCAGCGATTACGTGTGGGTGAAGCAGAAGGGCTACGTGGACGCGGATGATTACAAAGCCAAGAACAATACCAACAAAATTCCTAGTGGTGGTGGTTGGAAGTTTTTTGGGATCAACCCGAAGAAGGTGGTTGAGATTGAGGCGGAACCAGCGGTTAGCATTCCAGACTTAGAGACTTTGCAGAATGATCCAAACTCAACATCCTATGTTGTGGCATTGCCCGGGGTGAATAGCCCGATTACGTGGATCAAAGCCAATAATAATCTCTGGAAAAGGATGGGACCGAAAATCTTTGGGGCTCCCGATACGCTGTCGGACGCGGGGTTAGATAAGTGGTTCTTGGACCAGTCTGGTTCGCTGACCAATGCAGATCAGGTCAAAAAGACAGAAGTTCTCCAGTCATGGCAGAATCATTTCCCGACCTTAGCTGAAATAAAGTCGGACGTGATTGGCACCGAGTATTTCTTCCCGGCGGATGGTTTCAATATCCAATGGATTAAGGTTGCCGACAGCGGACCCTATACGTGGAAGCGTTATGAGAACGGGGAGTACGACGACTGGGTAGATCTCTCCGATGAGGGATTCAACGACTACATCCTGGGCATTATGAATGATGAGGTCTACGTTGCCCCAACGAAGTCCACGGGGAAGACACCCCCGGACGCAGAAGATGATTCACCCAGTGGGGGCTGGGAAAAGGTTGTGCCTGAGGTGGGCGTTTCGGACATCGATGGGTGGCCGGAAGGCACCCAGGTGAAGCTGGGTGATTGGATTGCCACCAAGAAGCCCGATGGGAAGTGGTCGTACATTATGGAGGGGGAGCCCGAAGTTACTGCTCCCTCCAGCACACTCCTGAACGATATGCAGGCGACTGAGGATGCGGAGTATGTGAAGTTCCCTGAACTGGAAGGCGGCTGGGAAGAATTACTCCAGCCCGGGTTCAGTGATTTCAAAAACTATCCGTTAGGCACACAGCTGAAGGGCGTTGGTGCGGGAAAGGCGGATAAGAAATTTGGCAAGGATGACATCATCTGGACAAAGGTAGCTCCGAAAATCTGGAAAAACGATTACATGCCGGAACAGAACGTGGATTACACGGAACTGCCCAATATCTGGAATCTCTCCAAAGAAGTTCATATTAAGAAGCCTGAAGGCGGTGAGTCTGAAGACAATTGGGATTCGATGCCCAAGGTTCCTAATTTGCAAACAGTGATGTTGTGGCCGGTGGGGACCGAACTGAAGGGCGTGGCTGAAGATTTTACTACGCACACCTATACGAAAATAGATGGGAAGAATTGGAAGCATACTGCGCCAACGGATGCGGGAGAGCTGTCCCCCAATGAGAGTATGCTTGTCGCTTGGGAGGTATTGAACAATGTCAAGGTAAAGCAGGCACCAAACTGGGGGTGGGACGCTGTTCCCCAGCCTAATGTGAGCGACGTTCAGGGTTTGCCTGTGGGTACGCAGATCAAGACCGCCTATTCGGATGGGATCCATTTCTGGAAAAAAATCAGTGAGAACAACTGGGAGCACATAAAGGCAGGGGAGGATCCGACTGGAGCAATGGAGGATTCGGTTATTACTGATATTTGGACATTGGTGGGTGATGACGTTCCTGTGATGGTGAAGATGCCCGAATCGGGGGAACCGGATACAGTGGCAGCAAAGCCATCCGCCGGGAACGAAATCTTTACTGGTGGCCCGCCCACAGAAGACGTGTTAGCGGCGATGCCTGCGGGGACAGTGCTCACCCAGGTTTTTGATAAGACTAAGGGCACGTCTGCCGATGCCTTTGAGTTGGGTGATGTCTACACGTACACAAAAACTATCCATGATGCGGACGCAGACAATGACTATTGGGAAGTCAGCAAGGACGGTAAGACGTGGGATGTGGCTAAGGATGGTGCGACCAATAAGAAAGTTTCTGGGTATTTGGAGTCGGATTACGCAGCACAGGAGCAGAACACTTTTTATTTTAAGATCTATTCGGGCGATGCGCCTGGGAAGAAAGAGAATAAGTTCCTGAAGGTGCCGGGCATTCCTTCTATTGAAGTGCTGAAGGGCATGAAAACGGGGATGCAGTTTGTTGTGGTCTACGATGATGGGCAGAGTTCTGTTTTTACGAAAGCGGGGCCGAATGCCTGGGAGGTTTCCAGTTCGCTTTCGGGTGAAGTAGTAACGCTCAGTTCAGCCATCGCCAAAGACGATCTGCAAACTGCATTCCACCAAGGTGCCGATGTCACGGTGAGTGAAGAGCCGGTTGAATGGGGTGTTCCAGAAGATAAGGATCCTGTGTTGTCCCATCCGGTGAAGGGGGAGGAAACTTATTTCCACAACGTGAGCACGGTACCTTCCGTTCAGAGTCTGATTGATGCTCCTTCCGGCACGGTTTACATGGCCAAATTTGAGGGGGCTGATTGGTACTATACAAAACAGGATGCAGGGGGATTAGGAGCCCATTCTACTTGGAAAGTAGAAAAAGTGCCACCACAGGGGGATGATGGTCCGCAGGTATATGGTTCCGTCCCGATGCACAATGAGTTGGTTGATATTTTCACGGATGGGACGCCTATCTTCGTGAGCGCAGCGAAGCAACCAGAAGAAGAGAAGCCAAAGAAGAAGCAGAAGCCCAACAAAAAGAAGATTCCGGAAAACGCGCATTTCGATACCGCCAATTTGCCTGCGGGGACTACGACAATCCAGAAGTCTAAACTTATGGGTGGCTTCGATGTAATGGCAGAACAGAAGTGGTTGGAAGTTAAAGAAGGAGGTCATTCCCTTGCGGAGAAAAACCCTGGGTGGACTGCGTGGGCTCCACCTCCCGGCGTTTTCTTTTCAGGCGTAGCAGACGGGAAGCTGTTCTATTTCGTGACAGCCAACCCAGGTTGGAAGATTGATGGTTCGAGCGAACCTGCCGATAAGTACAGTTGCGCGATTATCGATGATAAAGGGGATGTTCATCCGGGCCATGTTTTCGGCAAAAATATGTCGGCTGCCAAAGCGATAAAAGAAGCTGCAACCGTCATTCCAGAATTAGCGGGGATGAATGCCAACCAGTTGAAGAAGGTTTTTGGGCTGGGCAAAAAGTATGCGGCCACAGAAACCTTTGAGTCTCTGAAGGAAGGTTTGGGTGTCTCCAGTCTGCCTACTGTTGATGAGGTAATCGATGGCCCGGTGGAGACTGCATCGGACGCGGCAAAAGCAACCCCGGTTCAGGTTACGATGCCACTTCAGAAGGCACTGGAAGAGCATGCGGTTGCGAAGAAGTATGGGGACCAGTTCAAAATCAAGCCTGCTAAGAAGCCGGGCCATTCGATAATCGCTATCAACAGTAAGGCGGAAGAGGCAGCATCGGATTTCGGTCAGATCCTTTTGGACTACGGGTTGGCCCATTACATGCCTAAGAAAAACCAGTGGGGTGTATTTCTGACTTTGCCAACTCATGTGTTGCAAGCTGACACGGTGGTTGAGATGCCAGCGGTGGAGGCCAGTGAAGTTCCGGCAACCCCATCGGATGACAACTGGGAAACGATGCCCGACAGTATCCCGAAAAGTTTGAACATGGATACTTACCCGTACTTTACCCTGAAAGAGAATTTCAACCAGATGCCAGCGGGTTCCATAATCCTGAATCCAAACAATTTAAAAATGGTGGAGAAGAAGGTATCCGGTCAATTCTTTTTATCGGATGGAGCAACCGAGACCAGCACACTTCAGCATTCGGTTGTTTTGGATTTTATGTCTGGTGGGGTAGGAAAGAACTGGGTTTTTCATCCGCCTGGTTGGACAGCACAAGGACATGCGGGCCAGCCCCTGGGTGATGATATTCCAGCTACGTTCGACATGAGCCAATACGGATATAGCAAGATGAAAAATCACATCTTGCCGATGATGCCTATTGGCGCATCTTTCTGGAATGAGGAAGACCAGGTTCAAGTTAAAAAAATGTCGCAGCATACCTGGGTTGTTGTCGAAGGCGATAATAAACTTGGCAAGTGGAAAAATATCGAAGACCCGGTTGAAGTCACCGATGAATTGGAGGGTACATCCAGTAAAGTCTGGACAGCTCATCCGAACGGGTGGGAGCCCCCAACGAAGAAAGTCAAAACGGCCAAGCTCAAGAAGCCCGCAAAGAAAGTTTTCAAAACGTATAAGAGCCAGAAGCCGTCGATTCAGGTGCTGAGTGATGCGCCAAAGGGTTCGGTGGTTGTTGAGTCCGGGCAGTATTGGAAGTACACCAAGATGGCCGATGGCCCGCAGGGAGTCTGGAAAGCGCAGAACGGTGTTGAGAAGGGATCCGGTGAGCTACAGGAGTATCTGGATTCTCCCAATTCGAGTAAGCCCACGACACTGACCATGCCCGCGCCAAAGCCGTTAACGGCTGCGCAGAAAGAGAAGCTGGCTGAAGAGGAAGCTGCGAAGAAGAAAAAGCTGGAAGAGCTGAAGGTGAAGCTGGCGAAGCAGAAGGCGGAGCAGGAGGTACTGATAGCCAAGGCGAAGGAAGTTGCTGCGTGGGCAAAGGACTACCCGACCATTACTGCGAAGCAGCAACTCCTTGGTTTGGCTCATCTCCAGGCGAAGCTGGGGAAAGAGTGGGAAGGCAAGATTTGGGCGCGGCAAGATGGCAAGGGCAATGTGCTCCTGGGTTCGGAAGAGCCTGGGTTGGATACCAAGTTGAAGGAGGTATTCGGCAAGATCACTTCAGTCGATTCTCCCCTGGGTTCTTTCTGGAAAATCAGCAATGACAAATTGAAGAAGGCGTTCCCGGGCTCCACAACCACGAAGGGTCCGGACGGGAAGATGTACCCGGTTGGGACTGCGTTCGACACAAAGACAGTCACAGAACCAAAGAGCAAGAAGATTGAGAGTGAGCCTGGGTTTGTGAAGTTCAAGGATCACAAAAGCGATGACACCCTGTCGGCTCTGAAGGTTGCGCCTGCGGATGAGAACGGGGTCGGGTACCTCAAAGGCATCGTGGACAAGTATGAACTGACTCCGACTGGGGATCCGCTTACCGGCAATTCCTACGTGATGCAGTTCTTTAAGAAAACGGATCTGGCCGGGGACGTGTCTGAGGTTGTCCCGGACTACAAGATACCAGAGCAACCCAAGTCATTCATGGGCAAGGGGCTGCCCACATACGATCCATCGATGGATGGGGAGATTGCCCCAAACAATCGCACAGATGTTGCGATGTTGGACGGGATGAAGCTGGGTTCATACGGGATGGGCATCCGGTTCGGGAAAGCTGGGGTGCTCAATGATTATCAGTTGGGCGTGCGCAAGGTAAAGGATCACACCGGGAAGGTGTTCTACGAATTCACGGGCAACCTGGCTGACCGCAATCCAACGGGTAAGCAGTTAAAGTCTGGATCTATGTCTTTCTACTCCACGGAAGTTCCGGATTCGCACACGTCGTACTCTAAACCAAATTACGACAAGGAAACGGGAATAGTCACAGAAAGCTCTAAGGTTATGGAGGTGGATGGTGCGCACAAGACCTATAGTGCGTGGGTTGGTACGACTGAGGCGGGAACCAACATTGAGCTTGCGAAGTCCAATGCCTCCACTTTCCTCCAGGGTCGATTCCGCATCCGTATTCCAGAAGGTGCGGATCGGGAGACAGAACTGGCAGAAGCCTTCACGCGCATGGGCGTGGATGCGGCGAAGGCGATGGGCATACCCGATGAAGATGATGAGCGCATTTTCATAAAGAGTCAGATCGTGCGCATGGGGCTGGGTCCGGGTGCGCGTAACTACGGCAATCAGGATCAGACGAAATTGCATGATGAGGCGTGGCTGGATTCGCAGTTGGAATCTTTAGGGCTTACTAAGTACGTGGAAACTGCGACCATTCGCAAGTCATTCCAGGGCAAGCATTCGGTGTACGTAGAAGACCAGGATGTGGCGAAGAAGAAGGGGGCTCTGTTCGCTTACCAGGGGGTATCTCAGCACATGGCCCTTATGCAACTTCTCTACGGCTGG
>Ga0307377_10002420_pt1 | contig 22083 bp, 21 predicted proteins | sample TR3MG_FD_202535 | JGI IMG/M metagenome (GOLD analysis project Ga0307377, IMG submission 202535) | Soil microbial communities from Risofladan, Vaasa, Finland - TR-3 | ecosystem: Environmental > Terrestrial > Soil > Coastal area > Acid sulfate soil | place: Finland: Risofladan, Vaasa | collected...
CATTTAATACCCACCGGATCGACCATTTGTATCAGGACCCGCATATACCGAGCGCAAAACTTTTTCTGCAATTCGGGGATCTGACAGATTCCGGCCATTTAACGAACATCATCTATAACATCAAGCCGGATGAAATATACCACCTCGGGGCACAGAGCCATGTAAGGGTAAGTTTTGATCTCCCTGAGTATACAGGAGATGTTACTGGTTTAGGGACAACAAGGATACTGGAGGCCATCAGAAGGAGCGGTATCAAGACGAAATTTTACCAGGCATCCAGCAGCGAGATGTTTGGTAATGCCAGTCCGCCCCAGAATGAAAAAACACCCTTCTATCCAAGAAGTCCGTATGCAGCTGCAAAGGTCTATGCTTACTGGATTACGGTAAATTACCGGGAGGGATATAACCTCTTTAACTGCAACGGCATCCTTTTCAATCACGAATCCCCCCGGAGAGGTGAGACCTTTGTGACCAGGAAAATTACCAGGGCGATCGCAAATATGATAGCCGGGAAACAGAAAAGGCTCTTCCTCGGGAATCTCGAATCCAAGAGGGACTGGGGGTTTGCGCCTGAATATGTGGAGTGCCAGTGGCTGATTCTCCAGCAGGACAAACCAGATGATTTTGTAATCGGTACAGGGGAAAGCCACTCGGTAAGGGAATTTCTGGAAAAGGCCTTTTATTATGCCGGCATCGAGATAGAGTGGGAGGGCGAAGGCGTTAACAGAAAAGGGAAGATCCGTTCACTCAAATCAGGCTTGACCACCGCCCTGAATGTTGGTGATGCTATTATCGAGATAGACCCAAAGTATTTCCGGCCTACCGAAGTGGATTTTTTACAGGCTGACATAACCAAGGCAAAGCAGATTCTCGGCTGGGAACCTCGTACGACATTCGATGAACTCATCAAAATCATGATCGATTATGACTTCAAACTAACAGGGCTGAAACCCGTCGGTGAAGGGATTGATGTTTGCCGCAAGAAAGGATTTAGTTACACCACACATGATTTCTCCCTTCATGAGAAGATACGGGAGCGATGTTGAACAGACAACAATACGGTATCTGCCAACGTACACAAAATATATGCTATTAATCCTCAAATATCTTAATATTTGTTTAAAATCTTGCTCCGTCATTCCCCGACTTGTTCGGGGAATCCACCCTTCGACAAGCTCAGGGTGACAAACTGTCATAGTGAGCTTGTCGAACCATGGATTATCCGGTCCCTCCAAAAGAACGGCGGGCAAGCAAGCCGGATAATGACACCATTGGGAAAAAGCTTGTTATGAATGATCCAGACTAAAATTATGGAAAAGGATTCCAGAATATACGTTGCCGGGCACCGCGGCCTCGTCGGATCAGCAATCCTGCGAAAGCTCCGGGAACAACAATTCACCAATCTTCTCACACATACAAGTACTGATCTTGATCTCAGAAGACAGAGTGATACGGAGAGATTCTTTGCACAGGAGAGACCCGATTATGTTTTTCTCGCAGCAGCGAGGGTTGGCGGGATTCTTGCAAACGACACGTATAAGGCTGAATTCATTTATGACAACATCATGATCGCAGCGAATGTCATACATGCTTCATATACATACGGGGTAAAAAAGCTCCTCAACCTCGGCTCATCCTGCATTTACCCGAAATCTGCACCACAGCCCATGAAAGAAGAATATCTCCTGACAGGTCTCCTTGAGCCGACAAATGAACCATATGCGGTAGCAAAAATTTCTGCTATAAAACTCTGCAGGTACTACAATGAGCAACACGGGACGAACTTCATGTCGGTAATGCCCACGAACTTATTTGGCATTCATGATAATTTCAATCTGGAAACAGCACATGTGCTGCCTGCATTGATAAGAAAGTTTCATCTTGCCCGGCTCTTGAGAGAGAAAAAATATGACGAGCTGGGAAAAGACATGAGGAGATTCCCCATAGGATTCAACTTCAGCGATTCCGCAGACCTTGAAATGCTCGGGATTACCGCTGATTACGTAAAACTCTGGGGTACCGGACAGCCGTATCGGGAGTTTCTCTTTGTTGACGACCTCGCAGATGCGTGTGTATTCCTCATGGAAAACTGCGATGCCGGTTCAGCTGTGAGTTTTTCACATGACCGGCAAGGTCATACGTTGATTGGAGAATTCATCAATATCGGAACCGGTGAAGATTTAACCATCAGCAATCTTGCAACGCTGGTCAGGCAGATTGTCGGGTATGAAGGCGAGATCATGTGGGACACCTCGAAACCGGACGGAACTCTGAGAAAACGCCTGGATGTCTCAAAAATCAAATCCCTGGGATGGCAGCCAAGAATTACCCTGGAGCAGGGCATACGAATGACGTACAACTGGTATTTATCAGCATGATTGCCGCTAATCAGCAGCAATGACAAATCTCAGAAACGCTCTTATGTACTGGCTCCCTCCGGTGCTATGGATGATTTTTATCTCCCCTGTGAATGATCTCCTGACATCGCAAAGTACCTCTTCCCTCATCATGCCTCTTCTCACGTGGTTATTCCCAGATGCAAGCCGGCATACGTCTGAGACTTTGCATATTCTCCTACGCAAAACAGGTCATTTTCTGGAATACGCCTTCCTTGCATTCCTTTTGATGAGGGGATTCCGAGGCAGCAAGAAAACCTTTCAGTTCACATGGATCCTCTATGCAGGTCTTATCTCATTGGGGTATAGCGCAATGGATGAATATATACAGACATTCATCCCTGCAAGGACAGGTTCGTTCTACGACTGGCTTATCGATTCATCTGGAATTGCATGCTCGCTCGCAATTCTTTCATGGAAGAATAAAAGCGACTGATTTCCGCAACCCAGATATTCACCCAATCAGAGTGAGATATGGTATTTGGGCAGATTTGAATTCTGTCGAAGACAGCAGACTACGTTATTTCAGCCTGCGAGAATACAATCTCATCCCTGAAAGATTTTATGAGATATATTGCCTTCCTGACATTCTCATCAAGGACATCGACCATGGCTGCATCAAGTGCTGCACCGGCAAGATAGGTGAGAAACATCGCTTCAAGGGGTTTCCTGACCGCCTTTGGCATGCCGGGAGAGATGTTGGAGATCCAGGCAATGGTATTGACCGGTGGTTCAACAAGTTCCTTGAGTACACGAATGCATTCATGTGAGTTCACGAGATGCTTTTGCCCCATTCCCCTGCTGATGTGCACAATAGAAGGATCCGCAAACAGTCTTTCGTTGGGAATATCTGCATTGTTTGCCATCTCAAGCAGTTCCTCGATTATCTGGAGTTTTGCTTCGAGTGACGATGGGATTGCTCCGCTTGAAGCTCTGAGAACGAGAGAGGCTCCTGAACCGGAAACAAGAGAAAGCAAGGATTCCTCGTCTTCAGGTTCGGTCTTCGAAATAAAGTTGACAAGAGGTGGTTTTTTGCACAACGGTATCGTTTTCTCCAGCGCCCGGATATTTCTGGAATCAAGCGACAAAGAGCTTGCTGTTTGATCAGAGAGGATATCAATGACCCAGGGCAGCATATCCTCATCTCCGGTACCGTCGAGGGAGCACTGGACATTGATCATGTCAGCGCCGGATGCCTGGATTTTTTCGATAATTTCTGAGAGTGCCTTTTTATCTCTTTTTATGAGTGCATCAATATAAGCTCCATTCCGTGTATTTAAATTATCTGCGATAGCGATCATTATTCCCTCCCATGGATACAAATTAACATCGCTTCATTATACCACTTTAACTTTAGTCAGGCTTTTATCCCGACCTCTATCATCCTGCTCCGTATTGCCTTCATCTTGTCCCGCAACGCTGCAGCACGCTCAAATTCAAGATTCCTTGCAGCTTCCTTCATCTCTGCCTCGAGTTTTTTCAGAGCCGCTTCATCATATCCGTATTCAGCTTTCTCTTCAGCGACAGCAGGCACTGTCCAGTAATCAGACTCATAGATTGATCTCAGGATGTCTTTGATGTCTGACTTCACCGTTTCCGGGGTTATTCCCATTTCACGGTTATAGTTCTCCTGTATCTTCCTTCTCCGCTCTGTTTCCTGCAAAGCCCTCTGCATCGATCCTGTTATGGTATCTGCGTACAGGATGACCTCTCCGTTGACATTCCGTGCAGCACGCCCTGCTGTCTGCATGAGAGAGCGCTCGGAACGAAGAAACCCTTCTTTGTCTGCATCAAGGATTGCAACCAGTGAAACCTCCGGCAAGTCAAGTCCTTCACGCAGCAGATTAACTCCGACCAGGACATCAAAGTTTCCGAGCCTCAGGTCTCGTAATATCCCTACCCGTTCAAGCGTATCAATATCAGAATGTAAATATCGCGCCCTCAGATCAAGGTTGACATAGTAATCCGTCAGATCCTCTGCCATCTTCTTTGTCAGCGTTGTAATGAGAACTCTCTCCCCCCTCTCCGCACGCGTACGAATTTCTCCCACAAGGTCATCAACCTGTCCTGCAACCGGACGGACCAGAAGTTTCGGGTCTATGAGGCCTGTTGGCCTGATAATCTGTTCGATAATTCTCCCCTGCGATCTCTGGAGTTCATAGGGTCCGGGAGTCGCTGATACATACAGTGCCTGATTCACCCTCTGTTCGAATTCACTGAATGTGAGTGGTCTGTTATCGAGTGCTGAGGGCAGCCTGAACCCGAAGTTGACAAGCGTCTTTTTTCTCGACCGGTCGCCCTCGTACATGCCGCCGATCTGCGGTATTGTTGCATGGGACTCATCAACCACGAGCAGGAAGTCTTCAGGGAAATAATCTATGAGTGTATACGAGGGTTCCCCGAGTGCACGCCCGCTGAGATGCCGGGAATAATTTTCGATTCCGTGACAGTACCCGAATTCCCTGAGCATTTCCAGATCGAACCGGGTCCGCTGCTCGATCCTTTGCGCCTCAAGCGGTTTCCCCTCCCTCAGGAAGTATTCAAGCATTTCCTTCATCTCTTTTTCGATGCGCTGCAATGCAGGCTCAAGCCTTTCCTTCGGGGTTATCCAGTGGCTGTTCGGGAAGATGGCAATTTTATCAAGCTTTCTTATCTTCTCCCCCGTGAGCGGATCAAATTCATGGAGCGCATCAACATCATCTCCGAAAAATTCCATGCGGATCCCCCTGTCGTGCGAAAAAGACGGAATTACCTCAACAACGTCGCCTCTTACCCGTACAGTCCCCCTCTTGAATTCCGTTTCTGAACGGGCATACTGCATTTCAATCAATCTCCTCAGGACTTCGTCACGCTCTGCATGCATCCCTTCCTCAATGACAAGATGCATATCCATATAGTCCCGGGGCGAACCGATGCCGTATATACAGGAGACAGAAGCTACCACAATCGTATCCCGCCGTTCGAGAACAGCCCGTGTAGCTGAATGCCTCATCCTGTCGATATCTTCATTGATCAAAGCATCTTTTTCTATGTAGGTGTCGGTTGTCGGGATATACGCTTCAGGCTGATAATAGTCGTAATAACTGACAAAGAACTCAACCGCATTTTCAGGGAAGAGCTCTTTGAATTCACCGTAGAGCTGTGCGGCAAGGGTTTTGTTATGGGCAATCACCAGAGCAGGCCTGTTCATATGTGCGATCACATTTGCTATGGTGAATGTCTTGCCGGACCCGGTGACGCCTAAAAGAACCTGGTGGTTCTTTCCATGTTTCAGCCCCTCTGAAAGTTCTTTGATTGCCTGCGGCTGATCGCCCTTCGGGGAAAAGGAGGTAACAAGTCTGAAAGTATTCATAGAGAGTATTTTATGCTCATTGAGCAGATTCTAAGTAGATAAGTTATAGCATATCATGCAGAGGACACTTCTCACACAGGGGCTTTGTCCTCCTGCAAAATGTTTTCCCCGCCCGAACAAAAAGCGCATGGTATTCATTATAGAGATGCACATCCCTTCTCAGAGAAGCATGAAAGAGTTCCTGGAATTCGGCATACGATCCGTCAGATGCCGTAATCCCATGCCTTGAAAGTATTCTCTTTGTGTAAGCATCGATGACGAAAATAGGCTTCTCAAGGGCATACAGGAGTATCGAATCTGCTGTTTCCGGTCCTATGCCGTGAATCCGGAGAAGCTTTGGCCTGAGTTGAGTCAAATCTTCCCGTGCCATGTGCTCCATCCTTCCGCGGTACTCATTCATGAGGAAATCAAGAAAAGACCTCAGCCTCTTAGCCTTCACATTGAAATAACCGGCAGGTTTGATCAGCGAAGCAAGTTCTTTGACAGATAATCCATGAATTCCACGAGATGAGAGAACATCCTGTTTTTTCAGATTTTGTATCGCCTTTTCCACATTGCCCCAGTTGGTATTCTGCGTGAGCACTGCGCCGACCGCTATTTCGAACGGCGTATCACCCGGCCACCAGTTCTGGGGGCCAAAGCATCGATACAGTTTTTTATAGATCATCAGTAATTCGTTCATTTTTCAATTGTATACCATTTCATAGCTCAATTGCGGATATGAAAAAAACATAGAATATGCATGGGAATATTGCTAAAATGAATGGGGGAACATTCAATAATAGTTATATCAACGGGAGGTTTGAATAGCATGGAATTAAAAAATTTCGTTACTGTCAGGCAAGGTGAAGTGGAAATCAGGGATATTGATAGACTGAGGAACATGATGGACAATCTCATCTATGAGGCTGTGTTCTCAGAGGCTGAAAAGAAGACAGCTCTTTTACTGCTCGTTAAGGAAATCGCAAAGGCTGCAGGTGCAATCCCGTCATCTATTCAATCCCTGTATGAAGAGATGGGCAGGGTATATCCCGGCTTTACGGTACCGGCGATCAACATTCGGGGGCTTACCTATGATGTTGCACGGGCTATTTTCAGGAAAGCGATGGAGATGAATGTCGGACCCTTCATATTCGAGATAGCACGTTCCGAGATCGGATATACAAAACAGAGGCCAATCGAATATGCCACCGTCGTTCTTGCAGCAGCAGTGCGGGAAGGATATGCGGGCCCTGTTTTTATCCAGGGTGACCATTTTCAGCTTGTCAGAAAAAATTATCTTGCTGACGCCAAACCTGAAACAGACTATGTAAAAGGCCTGATCAAGGAAGCCATTGAAGCTGAGTTCTATAATATCGACATCGATACCTCGACCATTGTGGACATCGGAAAAGAGACAATCAGGGAACAGCAGAGAAACAACTTCGAAATGACAGCAGAGCTCGCTTCCCATATACGGGCAATCCAGCCCGACGGAGTTGAGGTATCAATTGGAGGGGAAATCGGGGAGATCGGGGGGAAAAACAGCACACCGGATGAACTGAGGGCTTATCTGGATGGCTTCAGAGAGATATTTAAAAGCAGTAAAGGGTTAAGCAAGCTCAGCGTGCAGACCGGCACAAGCCATGGAGGAGTTGTTCTGCCGGACGGGACACTTGCAAAGGTAAAGATTGATTTTGATACCCTGAGAACCCTTTCAGATCTTGCACGGAAGGAATACAGCCTTTCCGGGTGTGTTCAGCATGGCGCCTCTACCCTGCCCGAGGATGCGTTCCATATGTTTCCGGAGACAGGCACATCCGAAGTCCACCTCGCCACCGGATTTCAGAATATCATGTATGACAGTAATGCGCTCCCTGAAGAATTCAGGAATGAAGTCTATGGTTTTATCAGGCAGGAATATGCAAAGGAACGGAAAGAAGGTCAGACCGATGAGCAGTTTATCTACAGCACGAGGAAAAAGGGTTTTGGCACGTTAAAGAAAAAATGGTGGGACCTGCCTTCACACGTCAAGGAACCGATCATGAAAGAGCTGGAAGCAAAATTTGCTCTGCTGTTCAATAAGCTCAGGGTTACCAACAGTGTTGACATCGTAAAGAAGACCGTAAAACCGCTGAGCGTGAAAAAGGAGATCAATGCCGGGTTATTGGGACTGCAGTAATGTGCGGACGTAACGTTCTTTATTTATGCATTTTTTGTATGCCGTCAGATACAGTATTTTCGCTCATTCTCGGTCGTATCGACCTCCGAGGTGAATGCTGTCTTCGACAGTATTCAAATCCGCTCAAATACAATATCTGCCGTCCAGTTGATGCATAATGTGGATTAGATGAACACAGACATAATCGAAAAGGAGGTTGTATGAAATTCCTGATAAACATTTTCATCGGGTTTTTCCTGATCATGAATTTCTCTCCGGGGTTTGCGGAAATGAAACAGAAAACTTTTACGAAAAAGGAGATTGCACAAATGGCTGAATCGAAAGCAGTTATCGAAACGAAATTCGGAAACATGGAAGTCAAATTCTTTCCTGAGGTTGCGCCAAATCACGTCAATAACTTTATCGAACTTGCAAAAAAGGGATTCTATGACGGCACCATATTCCACCGCGTTATCCCGGGTTTCATGATTCAGGGCGGAGATCCCAATTCAAAATCTCCCGACAAAGCCCAGCATGGCATGGGAGGTCCCGGACATACGGTAAAAGCCGAGTTTAATGAAAAACCCCATAAGCGGGGCATTCTCTCTATGGCACGGTCAGGACATCCCGACAGTGCCGGCTCGCAGTTTTTCATCTGTGTTGCTGACGCCCCTTTTCTCGACAGGCAATATACCGTTTTCGGAGAAGTTGTTTCCGGGATGGAGGTCGCTGATAAAATCGTGAATCAGCCAAGAGACCAGAAGGATAATCCGAATGAGCGAATCGAGATAAAGATCAAGATCATTGAGATGAAAGAGAAATAGCTTCTGGTAAGTTTACGATGACAAGAAGACTGAAAAACATCTCGCTCATTCTGTTGATCATACTCTTTGTATCCCAGGCCTGTTATCAGACAAAAACAAACGCTCAGCAGAAACAGGTTTTCAGAGTAAGCGACCAGAAAACGGTCAGTTACACACAGATGATCGATGATTTCAGGCAAGCTCAGGTCATTTTTGTCGGCGAAACGCATGATAACCAGGCACATCACCGGTTGCAACTCGATATTATAAAGGGATTGCATGATTCGGGAAGGCCTCTGGCGGTCGGTTTTGAGATGTTTACTGCAAAAAGCCAGGGGATTCTCAACCGGTGGGTTTCCGGTAACATTTCCCCGGATGATTTTGTCAGGGTGTATTATGAGAACTGGAACTTCCCATGGCCGTTATACCGTGATATTCTTCTCTATGTAAAAGACAACAAGATTCCCGCTGTAGGGCTGAATGTGGAAGCGGCCATTACCCGAAAAGTTGCAATGTCAGGCTTTGCCTCGCTGACCAAAGAAGAACTCGGAAAGCTTCCACCTGATGTTGGGTGTGCCGTTGACAAGCACTATATGGATTTCATCCGGAGAGCATATGCAATGCACGGACATGGCGACAGGGGATTTCTTTTTTTCTGCCAGGCACAACTGCTCTGGGATCAGGTGATGGCCCGGAACCTTATCGACTTTCTGAAGAAGAACCCGGAGAGAATAATCATTGTGCTAACAGGAAACGGGCACGCATGGAAACAGGGGATCCCTGAACAGGTCCGCCTCTTATCAGAAAAAATCAGGTACAGGGTAATCCTGCCGTTCACACCGGGTCATATCGAGTCCCGTTTTATCGCAATCGACGATGCCGATTACCTTTTGTCACCGTGATATGGTAATATTTTTCATCGGGGCGTAGCGCAGCCTGGTAGCGCACACGGTTCGGGACCGTGGAGTCGGAGGTTCAAATCCTCTCGCCCCGACCAAAATTATCCGGAACAAGACCTGCTCCCACTCCATCTAACACTTCTATTTATTTATTCAAGTTGCCGGGTTGATCAGCGGAAACACTTTTTCCTTGATCCTTGCAACGACCCGTTCGACCTCTTCCCTTATCATTTCTTTTTTCGCCCCCTTTTCCTGATATTCCTCGTCTCTGAGCTTCCGGCTCCTGAACCCCCCAAGGGGATATTGTTTGAAGAACGCCTCCGGCAGCTTATCCGGCGGATCGATGTTGTTCATGATCGCCCAGGCGAGGGTCCATGCCTTCGCCACGTTCGTTATCTCGTATCCTCCTCCTCCGAGGGCTATCCACTTGGGCGAGAGATCTTTCATTTTCCTGACGACTTCGCAAAATCCGTTCGTCGTATAGTTCAGGTGGGTGAGCGGGTCTGTGAGGAATGAGTCGACGCCGAGCTGCCCGACGACGATGTCCGGCCTGAACCTCTCGATAAGCGACGGAACTACCTTATTGAAGGCGTAAACAAAAAGCTCGTCGTCAGAGGAAGAAGGCATGGGAATGTTCACGGAATAACCTCTCCCTTCTTCTTCGCCTATCTCGCTTTCGAAGCCTGTGCCTGGGAAGAGGTACCGGCCGGATTCGTGGAGCGATATCGTCAGCACCTTATCGGTACGGTAGAATACCTCCTGCACGCCGTCGCCGTGATGGGCATCAATGTCTATATACACGACCCTTCTTCCCTTTTTCAGAAGAGAGGAGATAACGATAACAGGGTCGTTGATGTAGCAGAACCCGGAAGCGCGGGACGCGAGGGCATGGTGGAGGCCGCCCGAGATGTTGAAGGCGATCGGGACCTCCCCGCTGTCGACGAGCTCGACGGCCTGAAGCGATGCGCCGGTCACGAGCCTCGACCATTCGAATACCCCTTCGAATACGGGGTTGTCTCCGAAGCCGAGGCCGTAACGTTCCTCATCTGGTATCTCGAGCCCGCTGTTTACGGCCTTCAGCATCTCGATGTAATCTCTTGTGTGATAAAGGAGCAGATCGTCTTCCTCCGCCGGTTTCGCCTCGACAACGCGGACATCCTGAAGAGAGAGGAGTCCGTACGCCCTTATCAGATCATGGGTGAGCTTCAGCCTGACGGGCTTGAGCGGATGCTCCGGCCCGTAGTCATACTTAGCAAAGTCGTCGGAGTAGATGAAGGCGGTCTTCATGTCTGTTCAGATTATAGACGGAAAATGGAGTGAATGGAAGGCGGAGGGCTTTTCTTTTTTCTTCATGGTGAAGTAAAAAGTTGACTAATTCATCAACGTCCCAAAAATCCGTCTCTCATATCCAGTCCAGATTGACTTCTTGGAGAGTCCTTTATACGACTTAATACCTTTCTTGAACTGAGATTATACCTTTAATTGCAGATTGATAAAGTCTGTGATTTTCTGGAGCTCTTCGCTGGTGAACTTAATGGAGACTTTTGATTTTTTTTCATCAATCAGCCTATCCACCTTATCAATTACACCTATTATGTCTGTTGCTGAAAGGTTGATTTTCCTGATTGTCTTTTCATTGCCAGTCTTTTGATACAAAAATTCCAGTAAGTCCTCCAGGTCTCCTACAGATATTTTCAACCTGAAGGACTGAAGTGCCGGCGTGCCGATGGATATGCAGCAATCTCTATGAGAAAAGGTAAATAACCAGGAGCCGATCTCTTTTATCACTTCCTCATCAGGCATACTACTTGGTGAGTCATGGCTTTCCGTGGCTTGTACATCATGACTGTTTGGTGGCACTTGTAACGACGGCGTTTGATCAATTGTGCAATCTGAAGGGATATCGGAATACTGTTTACTTTCTTCTGAAACACGTTGATAGTCCGTAAGTTCTTGTTTGATGAGAACACTCCCGTTACCGGAATAGCCGCATGCGCAGTTGTTATAATTCTCCTGATTTTGTCGACCACACGATGGGCATTTCCATGACATAACAGTCCTCCCTCATAGTTCAGTTCAATGTTCCCTTTAGAGCTTCAACAGAAAAACTATCTGAGAATAAGAAAACATTGCTACTTCAATGCTGACATACTTCAGAAAGGATTACTGTGATGACGATTACAAAACATCTCAGAGTAATTCGGGACAGATCCGACTATCGCTGAGGCAGGCTGGATTTGTGCTATGCTACCTTTATTCCTAAATGAAACAAACACGGGTCTTCAGATGGCCTCTATTTATTTCGATTCGAAAGACTCCGTGTAGGTCAGTGGGACAAGACTATCCCCTGTTTCTCTTCAACAACCCATCCCGTTAATTGACATAATTCTAAAACTCTATCTATACTGTATTTGTACCCTGGGGGAGGCTCAAAAGCCTGAGAGTCTCCGTTCTGTTACGGGAGAGACCCCTCGAACCTGATACGGATAATGCCGTCGGAGGAAATGGGAAGTTGGCCGTATCTCTTTTCGCCCCTCCGGATCAGCCGGGGCTGACAGGGATGCGGTTTTTTATTTTATGAAATTTACACTGAATGGAGAATCCGTTGAGACAACTGATGACGCAACCATCACAGGTCTTCTTCGTGATCTCGGAATCGAGCCGGGCCGTGTTGCCGTTGAGGTGAATCTCTCGATCATAAAAAAGGCAGATTATGCTTCTTTTCACCTCAAGGATGGTGATACGGTCGAAATAGTCAACTTTGTGGGAGGAGGATAAGAAAAACAAAAGGGATCGTGGGGTCGAGGGGCCGAGGGTCCGGGTGTTTTCACCTGAACCCTGGAATCCTGGAACCCTTTTTCAAAAGAAAGGGCAAGGTATGGACGATAAACTTATCATAAGGGGTATTGAATTCAGATCCCGCCTCTGGGTGGGAACCGGCAAATATAAGGATTTTGAGGAGACAAGAAAGGCAGTTGAGGCTTCAGGTTCGGATGTCGTTACCGTTGCCGTGCGGAGAGTCAATATCATCGACAGGAAATCCGAAAACCTGCTTGATTATATTGATCCGAAAAAATACAAAATACTCCCGAATACCGCCGGCTGTTATACGGTCGAGGACGCCCTGCGATATTCACGGCTTGCCCGGGAAGCAGGAATATCCGACCTTATCAAGCTTGAAGTCATCGGTGACAAAAAAACACTTTTCCCTGACACTTGGGGACTCCTGAAAGCAACGGAGATCCTCGCAAAAGAAGGGTTTATTGTCCTTCCCTATTCCAATGACGACCCCATAATGGCCAAGAGGCTCGAAAACGCAGGAGCTGCTGCTGTTATGCCGCTGGGTGCGCCCATTGGCTCAGGTCTTGGGATAAGGAATCCGTACAATCTAAAAATAATCCTTGAAACAGTCAATCTGCCCATCATTGTTGATGCAGGGGTCGGAACCGCCTCTGATGCAGCGATCGCTATGGAACTTGGCTGCGATGCCGTGTTAATCAACACCGGTATCGCCGGAGCAAAGGACCCTATTGCAATGGCGGAAGCAATGAAGCATGCGGTCATTGCCGGAAGGCTGGCCTATAAGGCAGGCAGGATACCGAAAAAACTATATGCCACTGCAAGCAGCCCGATTGAAGGAATGCTGTAACCATGGTCGACAGCCATCAGCCGATAGTCATCAGCCAGCATAAGGGACAAACATCTAATAGTCGGGATCCCCGGCTCCCGTCTGTCGACTTTCCTTTATATCTGATTACCGACAGAAAGCTGTTTTCGGCTCATTGTGTAATGTATATGGCACTCGAGAAAATTCTTGAGGCCGGCGTGAAGGCTATCCAGTTGAGGGAAAAAGACCTTTCTGTGAAGGAGCTCTTTGACATGGCAGTCTGGATGCGGGAATTAACAAGGGAATACAATGCAAAATTATTTATTAACGATCGTATTGACGTTGCGCTCTCCGTTCAGGCAGATGGTGTTCATCTTGGGCAGAATGCTTTGCCAATATCTGCGGCAAGGAAGATTGCCGGCGGGAAACTTCTGATCGGCGTTTCTACCCATACCATTGAAGAGGCCCTGGAAGCGGAAAGGGACGGTGCGGATTTCATTACCATCGGACCAATCTATGATACCCCTTCCAAGCTGCAATACGGTCCCCCCATTGGGGTTGATACTCTCCGGAAGGTGAAGTCCCGGGTCTCTATCCCGGTCTATGCAATTGGGGGGATAAAACTGGAGAGGGTGGAAGAAGTAAAGGAGGCCAGCGCCGATGGTATTGCGCTGATTTCTGGAATCCTTGCGGCTAAAAATATGAAAGAAACAACGGAAGCATTTTTGAGGTTACTCCAATGACACGGATAGAAATGGCAGCAAAAGGTATCATTACTGACGAAGTAAAAGAAGTGGCAATCGCTGAGGGTATTGCTCCGGAAAGACTTGCCTCAGATATTGCAAACGGATTCACGGTTATTCCGCGGAATCATCTCCACGCGATTAAGCCGGTAGGGATTGGCAGAGGTCTGACGACAAAGATCAATGCGAATATAGGGACATCAAAAGACAGGATTTCCTTTGACGACGAACTGAAAAAACTTGATGTTCTTGTCCGGTATGGGGCTGATGCAGTCATGGATCTCTCCACCGGCGGCGCTATCAGGGATTTGAGAAGGCTTCTCATCAGGCAATCCCCCCTCTCTGTTGGAACGGTTCCTATCTACGAGGCTGCTGTGAAAGCTGTTGAGGGTCATGGCACAATTGCTAAGATGACTCCTGACAGCATTTTTGATGTCATTGAGGAGCATGCAAAAGACGGGGTTGATTTTATTACTGTTCATTGTGGCCTCACAAGGAAAGCAATTGAACGGCTGAGGAATGACAGCAGAGTGCTTGATATCGTAAGCCGGGGAGGTTCGTTTCTCCTTGAATGGATGATCTACAATGACAGAGAAAACCCTCTTTATGAGCATTATGACCGTCTTCTCGAAATATCGAAGAAATACGATGTAACCCTCAGCCTTGGAGACGGTTTGCGTCCGGGATGTCTTGAAGATGCAACAGACAGGAGCCAGATTGAAGAACTCCTGACCATCGGGGAATTGAGGGACAGGGCTGTCGAAGCCGGTGTCCAGGTGATCGTTGAAGGGCCCGGACATGTCCCACTGAATCAGGTCGAACTGAATATCAAAATCCAGAAAGAAGTCTGCAAAGGCGCACCCTTCTATGTGCTCGGCCCGCTTGTTACCGATATCGCAATGGGATATGACCACATAGCCGCAGCGATCGGAGGTGCGATTGCCGGAGCTGCCGGTGCTGATTTTCTGTGCTATGTCACCCCGGCAGAACACATCAGGCTTCCGGATATCAATGATGTGAAAGAAGGGGTCATTGCATCAAAAATAGCTGCACATGCGGCAGACATTGCAAAGGGCATCCCCTCTGCGATAGAACGCGACAGGAAGATGGCAAAGTGCAGAAAAAATCTGGACTGGAACGGTCAGATAGCGCTGAGTCTTGATCCCGAGAGGGTAAGAAAATGGCGTTCAGAAGTGCCATTAGCAGAACAGGATGTCTGCAGTATGTGCGGTGAGTTCTGCGCAATCAGGACTGTTGAGCGGGCACTGCGAAAGAAAAGATAACCCCACCTTACCTCCCCTTAGATAAGGGGAGGATGGAGGGGTTAATTCCTCCTCCCCTTGAGGGAGAGGGTAAGGGTGAAGGATATTCCAATGAAAACTGCCTTAACCATAGCCGGTTCTGATCCGACAGGCGGAGCAGGATTACAGGCGGATCTGAAGGTTTTCAGGGCCTTCAATGTCCATGGCTTCTCTGTTGTATCTGCCGTAACTGCGCAGAATACCCAGGGAGTGGATGCCGTCTTTCCCGTTGATAAGGATACTTTTGAGAAACAGCTCCGGATCCTCCTTTCGGATATCAGACCGGATGCCCTCAAAATAGGGATGCTCTTCAGCCGATGGTCTGCTGATATGCTTGCAGAGATTTTTACTGATAATGCATTCAGGAACATTGTCATTGACCCGGTGACCATCTCCTCATCCGGGATGAGTCTTGTTGATGAGGGGACACTGGACCTCATACGGTCGAAGCTCTTCCCTTTGTCCCGGATAATAACACCGAACATCTACGAAGCCGCTGTCCTAACGGGGATTATGATTGAAGAAAAAACAGGCATGGAGGAAGCCGCGCAATCCCTGAAATCCATGGGGCCGGAGGTCATCGTCATCACCGGCGGACATCTCGAGGAAAAAGCTGTAGACCTCTACTTTGACGGAGCGTTCCACTATATCGAGGGCGAAAAAATGAAGGGAGATTACCACGGTACCGGATGCGCATTTTCTTCAGCCGTAGCTGCTCTCCTTGCCCTCGGTCACTCACCGCTCGAATCAGTAAAAAGGGCAAAAGAGTTTGTCTCTCATGCAATAAAAAAGGCATACTATCCCGGCAGGGGAATGGGCATGCTCTATCTTTGACTATTTTGTTAAGGGAGGGATAATGGAAAACAATCCTGATAAGAGAAAAATAGACCCTGCAAAGATGCAGGCCCTGAGAAGTCTTCCGGTAGAAATCAAGCAGGCTCTCACCAGAGAAGAGGTTGATGCTTTTCTTCACGATGAGGTCTGGCCTGATTCACTGCGGGAAAAACTGAAAGACTATTTTGTGGATGAAAACTAAGACGTTTTTTCAGTGTCAGGCATGCGGCCACTCAAGCCCGAAATGGCTTGGCAAATGCCCTGATTGCAATGCATGGAACAGCTTTGCTGAAGAGAAGAAAGAGCCTTCCTCCCGTCATGCATCCCTGACATCCCGCTTCGGTAAAGCAGAACCGCAGACTCTGAGCTCTATCAGACCTGCATCGGAACAGCGAACATCTTCCGGCATTAAGGAACTCGACAGGGTTCTCGGCGGCGGGATCGTTGCAGGCTCGGTCATTCTCGTCGGCGGCGATCCGGGCATAGGGAAATCCACCCTGCTCTTACAGGCCATCTCAGGCATTTCGGAAAACTCCGGAAAAGGACTGTATGTCTCGGGGGAGGAATCTCCTGAACAGATCAAAATCAGGGCTGAGAGGCTTTCGATACATTCAGAAGAAATAATCCTGCTCCCGGAGACTTCCCTCGAGGCCATCATTCATGCGGCAACAAAACTTGTTCCAAACGTAATAGTCATAGATTCCATACAGACTGTTTATACTGAGGAACTTATCTCTGCACCCGGGTCTGTCAGTCAGGTAAGGGAATGCGCTGCAAAGCTCATGCTTTTTGCAAAAAAGTCGGATATCCCGGTCTTCCTTGTGGGTCATGTTACCAAGGAAGGAGCGATTGCAGGCCCTCGGGTCCTTGAACATATTGTGGATACCGTCCTCTATTTTGAAGGCGACCGGGGACATTCCTACCGCATTCTGAGAACAGTCAAAAACAGGTTCGGGGCGACAAACGAGATCGGTATTTTTGAGATGTCGGACTCGGGACTCCTGGAGGTCGACAACCCCTCAGAACTGTTCCTCCTCGAAAGACCCTTGCATGTCCCGGGGTCAGCCGTTGTCGCAAGCATTGAAGGGACCCGCCCGCTCATGGTCGAACTGCAGTCGCTGGTCTCCCAGACAAATTTCGGAATGCCGCGAAGGACAACAATCGGGGTTGATTTCAACAAAGTGAATTTGCTCGTGGCAGTGCTTGAAAAAAAGATCGGCCTCCACCTCGGGGGCATGGATATCTTTGTCAATGTTGTCGGGGGTCTCAAACTCATCGAGCCTGCTGTTGACCTCGGGATTATCACTGCGGTCGTGTCATCCCTCAGGGATATCCCGGTTGATCCGCGAATCTTTGTATTCGGCGAGGTCGGCCTCTCAGGTGAAATACGGGCTGTAGCCCAGGCAGAGACCCGCCTGAAGGAGGCGTCTAAAATCGGGTTCAGGCACGCTGTCATCCCTGCCGGAAATGCTGAAAAGATGCGGGGTGATTTCGGTCTGGAAATAACAGGAGTAAAAAATGTGGAAGAATGCATCGACACTATTTTTAGTTAGCGCCCTTCTCATTCTTTATTCCTGCGCTGTCAAACGGACTGAGTTGCCCGACTACCAGGGGATGGACGTACAGGAAGTTCTTTACTCAAGAAATGATATTTCGTCCATCGAAACAACATTTGCCATAACCTTTGAGAAGGACGATACGGAGATGAGAGGAGACGGTGCGCTCAACCTGTTAAAAAATGGTGATCTGTCGATGCGCATCTATTCATTCGGTTTTCTCGCATTCGAAGTGACCGCAAACAATGGCATCATAAAAAGCAATCCGCCGATTGACAGAACCAAGGGAATTATTCTTTCATCCGGCTTGAGGGACTGTCTCTTCTGGTGGGATATAAAAGACTTTAGCGTGGAAGAGGATGAGAGTGGTTACATTCTGAAAAACATGACGAGATCGCTCTGGATAAACAGGGAAACCATGCTCCCGGTAAAACAGAATATCTCGCTTGAGGATGGCAGGGAACTTATGATCAGGTATGAAAATCCTGATTACGCCGGTGCACTGTGGTATCCTTCAAAAATCAGGATAGAGCTGGCCCGTTATGCAGTGACACTGAACATCAGGGAGATATCATTCCTCCCCGGCGTTCAATCCGAGATCAACCGAGACCGTCCTGATGATCGAACCTTCTATGATATCAGCTTTGGACAGGTAGCCTTCAAGAAGGGCATTGTCGCAAACGGTGTTGATGAGCCTCGGGGTTCCGTTGGTGTATTCGAATATACACCGTACCGCATCCTCTGAAAAAATTTCCCCGGTGCTTCCTGCAACTGACAGCCTGTGCTTTATATAATCCCTGGTATCCTTTTCGGAAAATTCCTTTAATCCGATCTTCACCGCCACCCGCTGTTTGAGGGGCTCGTCAAGGGAAAGGACATTTTCAAGCTCGGGCAATCCGAAAAAAACAATATTGATCATTTTGCCGCCGGGCATTTCCATATTCAGCATCCCCCTGAATTCCTCCATGATCTCACGGGAATTCAGCATCTGCACCTCATCAATCATCACGACAGCCGTCTTATTCTCATCGATAATCTCGTGCAGTCTCCGGTAAATCTGTGCGAGGAGATCCACCTTGTTGTCCTTAATATCTCTCACACCAAGTTGCATGGCAAATTTTTTGAAGAGCCATTCCGAGCTCACACTCGAATGGACGACTACGAGGAGTGCTGCCTCATATGAATTTTCGTCTAATTCCTCAAGAAATCTCCTCGCCAGTGTTGTTTTGCCGGTACCTATGTCGCCGATGACAACAGCAAGCCCTTTTCTCGTATCTACTGCGTACTTGAGTTTCAGCATGGCATCAGAATGGAGGGGGCTATTATAATAAAACCGGCTGTCAACAACGTTCGAGAACGGGTGCTCTTTGAGTTTATAATATTCTAAATAATCCACCGTATAAAGATTGCTGACCAGCGGGCAGCGTGTCACCCGGCCAGGCTAAAGGTATGATACTCTGTCCTTCCTTTCCTTAAGCTTTTGCTGATCAGAGCTTTCACGGACCGCCGCTTTCAGTGTGTTTATCTTTTCAGAAGCTTCGCGGAATTTTGCATTCCATCCATAGACCTGCATGTAGGTATCGAGTGCCTCTTCGATATTCTTATTCTTCTCATAGGCCTCAGCGAGGTCGTACTGCATTGTCCAGTATGACTCATCACGCTCTTCCATCATTGCGAGTGAATTCTTCAATACGTCTATGGCAAGTGAATAAAGACCTTTCTCGATATAACACGTGCCAAGCATATTCGAAGAATGCACAAATCTCTTCGGATCGTTCCGTGACGCCTGAAATTCCCTTATGGCATCATCAAGCAATCCCATCTCTTTATAAGCTATCCCGAGATTATAGTGTGTTTCGTAATCCTCCGCCTCGAGCTCCTTCTCAAGCCCTTTCTTGAATTCGTTGAAGATTTCCATGACATTGCCCTCGAGAGCAGGTTCAGGCATCTTCTCGGCGTCGGGGATATCGCTCTCTGCGACAGGCGCTTCCGGTTGCCTTTCCTGAGCGGCTATACCCGCTTCTGCCGTTTCTTCCTCTTCAGCCGCCTGCACAAGTGAGGCCAGTTTCTGGTTTATTTCGCTGTTTTCAGGAAAGAGGGATCTCAGTCGTTCCAAAATCTCCCGCGCTTCCTCAATAAGTCCCTGCCGTGCATAAAAATCAGCCTCTGCTATCTCCTCGTTGTAATCATCGATTGACGGTTCCTGCAGGGCCGTGTCTGTTTCCGTCTGCTCATGGTGCAACGGCAAAGCGATCCCGGCAAGTCTGGGGTCATCGGGATTGATCGCATACGCTTCCTGAATCATCTGCCCGCTGTTCTTGCTGTCACCGGCTTTTTCATAGAGTTCATGCAGGGTAAGACATGAGGCAACAGCCTGGTCCGTTTTGCCCGTATCAGCATACAGCGATTTGAGCCTAAGGTGGAGATCAATGTTTTCAGGCTCCTTCTGTATGAAGGTGTCGAGGATGTCGTGAGCTTTATCGAACAGTCCGTATCTGATATAAATATCAGCCTCAATCAGTCCCTCTTCCAGAGTCTTTTCTGCCTCGATCACGATATGTTCTTTCCCGAGCTCCTTCTCGAGTTCTACAACCTTGTTTTTCAAAACTTCGTCATCGGGTGTAATCTTGAATGCCTCACGGTAATAGTTGAGCGCTTCCCGTTCTTTCCCATTTTGCATAAAGATATCTCCCAGGGAGAGGAGCTGGCGCACAACCTGCTGATTGTCACCGTGCTGCATAAAGAGCGTAACAAGCCTTTTCCCTGTCTCCACAGGATCAACATCCTTGAAAGACTCAAGCAGTTTTACTGCATCATCGTGATTTTCTTCGAGCAGGATATCATCGAGGATAGGAAGGTATTCTGCCCATGCTCTGTCCCGGTTGCCTTCCTTCATATACAGGTCTCCGAGAATCTTTCGTGCTCTGAGATTTGCCGGCTCAAGTACGGTTACCTGTCTGAGATAATCCCGTGCTTCGTTGAATTTCGCGAGCGTACCGTGAAGCTCTGCTGCCCTCAACAGGATTTCCGTATCCTGAGGCAAGAGATTCATCGCCTCCTGTATCTGCTCAACAGCTTTATCGAGGTTGCCGGTCTTCTCATAGACTGCATTCAGCTCCAGGAGAGCCTGCCGGTTGAACCGCTCCAAATCGAGAATTTTCCGGTAAACCCCTACTGCCTTTTCCGTATCTCCCTTTTCAACGTTCAGTCGTGCAATATGGAAATACTGTCTATTGGCTTCGGACATGAGGCCATTTTGTAAGTATGTTTCTGCGACCTTGATTCTCAGAGGGATATTCGATGGAGAGAGCGCGAGAATTTTTTCGTAGACTGCGAGAAGCTTTTCCCTGCCGCCTTTTTTTGAGAGACTGTCTGCAGCAGCAAGATAAAATTTTATCGCATCGGTAACAAGTCCCTTTGCCTCATTCAGTTCCCCGAGGGCAAGAAGGGAGCCCTCATCTTCTGCATTGATGTTCAGGATCTTCTTGTATAATGCTAATGCCTTGAGAGCAAATCCTTCCTGTTTGAAAAAATCTGCAGCATGATGATATGAGTCTATGGCATTTGTCTTGTTGCCCTTTTTCAGGTAGAGATCACCGATAGTGTTAAACGTACTGCCGTCAGGATATTCTTTTGTTAATTTCTCCCATTCAGCAATAGCTTTATCGATCTGCCCGTGGGCAAGATATTTCTGAGCTTCTTTGACTATGCTTGTTTTATCTGCCATTTCATGTATTATTGAAGGTATCACAATTGACTAACCCTGTCAATAACATGCGTCACGGCAGTCATGGAAAAACATCATGCTAAATAAAGAAAGTCTTCTCACTTTTTTCCGTGAGAAGACGAAGAGACCTCTCTGCTTCAGGGATATCGTCTCGCTCATGGGATTGAACCACAAAGAGGCCCGTTCTCTCAAGAGAATATTGAAAACGTTAGTCAAATCCGGGGAACTGGTCCTTACGCGGAGAGGCCTGTATGGACCCCCGGAGGACATGAGTCTCGTGAGCGGCTATTTTGAGGCACACAGGGAAGGATATGGTTTTGTGATCATGGAAAAACCCGGAGAGCGGGATTTATTCATTCCTGCGCGCGCGACATTTGGGGCGATGAATCATGACAGGGTTCTTGTTCGTATTGAGAACCGGCAGAAACGTGAAGGCAGCATAATCAGGGTCATTGAAAGAGTGCACGCAAAGATAGCCGGGAACTTCGAAACGACAGGAACCGGTTTTTATGTGAAGCCAAAGGACAAGTCTATCCCCTTTGATCTCCCGGTAGCACCGAAAGACCGCTCAGGGGCAAAAAATGGCGAGACGGTAATCGCAGAGGTCATTGCATATCCATCCGGGAGGAGACCCCCTGCTGCCAGGATACTGAAGATTTTAGGCAAACCCGAAGATCCCAAGTCAGAAGTAGAATCAATTATTGATGAATTTGATCTCCCAAGAA
>Ga0307377_10002421_pt1 | contig 22083 bp, 24 predicted proteins | sample TR3MG_FD_202535 | JGI IMG/M metagenome (GOLD analysis project Ga0307377, IMG submission 202535) | Soil microbial communities from Risofladan, Vaasa, Finland - TR-3 | ecosystem: Environmental > Terrestrial > Soil > Coastal area > Acid sulfate soil | place: Finland: Risofladan, Vaasa | collected...
CGGGCGGGATCGAGTTCATGATGGCCGACATGTTGGGCGAGGTGAAGAGGCCCATGCCGAAGCCGACGAGGACCAGGATGAGCATGAAGGGCAGGTAGGTGAAATCGACCGGCAGATCGGCGAGGAGAAGGAAGCCCGCGGCGAGGACGACGAGGCCCGCGGTGGCCAAGCCGCGCGAACCGAGCCGGTCGGACAGGGTGCCGGAAAGCGGACCCATGATGAAGAATCCCACGAGCATGGGCGACATGTAGATGCCGGCCCAGAGGGGCGTATCCGCGTAGTTGTACCCGTGCAGGGGCAGCCAGATGCCCTGCAGCCAGATGATGAGCATGAAGGTCAGTCCGCCCTGGGCAATCGCGTAGAGGAAGCCGCTCACGTTGCCCGCCGTGAACATGCGGATGCGGAAGAAATCCAGGCGGAACATGGGGTCGTGCGTCCTGCGCTCGATGAGGACGAAGGCCGCCAGCAGGAGGAGCCCCGCCGCGATGCCGCCGACGACAAAGGGGCTCTCCCAGCCCATGGGCGAGGAGCCGTAGGGCATGATGCCGTAGGTCAGGGCGACGAGGAGTACTATGAGGCCCACGCCGAAGGTCGCGACGCCCGGGTAGTCGAGCTTCTGGCTCTTCGTGAGGACTCCGGTCTCCTTGAGCTTGAGGTAGGCCCAGATGGTGCCGGCGATGCCTACCGGCACGCTGACGAGGAACACGAGGCGCCAGTCCACCACCGCCAGAAAGCCGCCGAGGATGAGCCCGATGAGCGAGCCCGAGATGAAGGCTATCTGGTTGAGCCCGAGGGCCATGCCCCGCTGGAGGGGCGGGAAGGCGTCGGTCAGGATGGCGGCGCTGTTGGCGAAGAGGAAGCCGCCGCCCACCGCCTGGATCATGCGGAAGATCACCACCTCGAGGGCGCCCGCGTTGCCGCGGCTCGGCGTGAGGAAGAGGAGAATCGAAGCCGCCGTGAAGATGGCGAAGCCGAGGTTGTAGAGCTTGACCCTGCCGTAGATGTCGGAGAGCCGGCCGAAGGATACCAGGAGGGTCGCCACGATCACCGAGTAGCCCATGAGGATCCACAGGAGGTAGGTCGCCTCGTTGGGCGCCAGCGGATTGATCCCCAGCCCCACGAAGATGGCGGGGAGGGAAATCATGACGATGTTGTTGTTGATGGAGGCCATGAGCGTGCCCAGGGTCGTGTTGGAAAGGGCGATCCACTTGTAGCCCCTCTGCGAGTAGCCCGTCTTCGAGTAGCCCGTCTCAGAGTTGCCGGTCTCAGACCCGCGCCCGGCTGTTGCTTCGGGCTTGGCGCCTGTCGCTGCTTCTTTGCTCACCTTGTTCCCATGCCTTTCCTTGTCCTTGCGTCGTCCTCGGCGACGGCGCTACCTGCCGCCGAGGGCGGACTCCGCCGTCGGCTCTCCGACGCGATGGTCGGCCGCAGGTCGGCCGCCGCGAGTTCGTATGCTGTCATGGTGTGAATATCCACGTACAACCGAGCTGGCTTAATGTTCGGCATCGAGAGGCCGCAGAACGGGCCGGCGACCGCATAGGACAGAATGTTGCTTTAAGCTACTACTTTGGCCCGCGAGGGGCAAGCCGCTCTCCTCGTCCTAGGCCTTCGCGAAGCGCTTGCGCATCGCGAGCGCGAAATTCACGAGGGAGATCAGGACGGGAACCTCGATGAGCGGGCCGATGACCGTGGCGAAGGCCTGCTGCGAGCCGATGCCGAAGATGGCCACGGCCACCGCGATGGCCAGCTCGAAGTCGTTGGAGCCTGCCGACAAGGAGGCCGTCACGGTCTTCTCGTAGCCCATGCCCATTCGCTTGGCGACGAAGAAGGTCGAGAAGAACATGACGAGGAAGTAGCCCAGGAAGGGTATGGCCACCCGCAGGGCCTGGAGCGGAAGCTGGATGATCGCCTGCCCTTTCAGCGAGAACATCACGAAGATCGTGAAGAGGAGGGCGATCGGCGTGATCCACGAGATGCGGGGGACGAAGCGCTCGCGGTACCAGGTCTCGCCCCTGCTCCCGGCGAGGACGAGCCGGGACAGCACGCCCGCCGCGAAGGGGATGCCCAGGTACACGAGCACGGTTCCGGCTATCTCCCCGATCGACACGCCGACCACGGAGCCCGAGAGGCCGAACAGGGGCGGTAGCACCGTGACGAAGACGTAGGCGTAGACGGAGTAGAACAGCACCTGGAAGATCGCGTTGAAGGCGACGAGACCCGCGGCCAAGTCGGTGTCTCCGGCCGCGAGATCGTTCCACACGAGGACCATGGCTATGCACCGCGCGAGACCGACGAGGATCACGCCCGTCATCAGGGCGCTCTGGTCGCGCAGGAAGAGAATGGCCAGGAGGAACATCACGACCGGCCCGATGAGCCAGTTCTGGACGAGGGAGACCGAGATCAGCCGCGGATTGGCGAAGACCTTGGGCAGGAGAGCGTAGCGCACCTTGGCCAGGGGCGGGTACATCATGAGGATTAGCCCGACCGCGAGCGGGATGTTGGTCGTGCCCACCTGGAAGCGCGACCAGAAAGCGGCGATGCCCGGCCAGAGGTAGCCCACGCCGAGACCGAGGGCCATCACCAGGAAGATCCAGAGCGTCAGGAAGCGATCGAAGAACGAGAGTCGGGGAGCGCCGGCCTTGTCCATGAAGAACTCCTTCTCGATTGTGGTCTCTGCGCTTTCTACGCGGCGAATAGCTCGCCGAAGAGGCGCCGAAATCGATCGAAGGCATCCCGATCGATGCAGTAGCACACCCGCGGACCGCTGACCTCGCCGATGATCAAGCCGGCTTCCTTGAGGATCCGCAGATGCTCGGAAACGGTGGACTGGGCGAGCCCGACCTGGACGACGATGTCGCCGCAGACGCAGGCGGTTCTCTGCGCCAGGATCCGCAGAATCTGAATCCGCGCGGGATGGGCGATCGCCTTGGCGAAGGCGGCCAGCTCCTTGTCGGTCTCTTTTGGCGTCACGGGGATTATTTCACCCGTGGGCGATCTGCAGTCTGTAAAGCATTTCTTATCGTCCATCGACGATATGATAGTTCCCCCGCGCCGGATTGTCAAGAAAGCCTATGTCAAGGCAACGCGATGCACGGCCGCGCTTTCCGCGGGAATCGTTCGCGCCGCGCCGGCTTCAGCGGATGAACAGCGAGAGTCCAACTCCCCCTAGTATCACCCACAGCACATCGACGCGGAGCATGAGCGCGGCGAAGGCCGCGCCGGCCACGAGCGCGCGGGGAAGGTCCCAGGAGACCGCGAAGCCCATGCGCAGCGCGACGCTGAGCATCAGTCCGACGAACGAGCAGAGGACCCCGTCGATGGCACTTCGGAAAAGCCGAAGGGCATTGAGTTTCGCGAAGAAGGGCGAAATCAGGATGACCAGGACGAAGGAAGGGAAGAAAATGCTCGCGCTGGCGACGGCGGCGCCCCAAGGGCCTTGGAGCAGGTAGCCGACGAAGGTGGAGGTGATGACGATCGGTCCGGGCGTCACCTGGCCGAGCGCGATGCCGTCCATGAAGGTATGCGGACTCATCCAGTGCCGCAGGTCTACGACTTCGTGGAGCATCAGGGGGACGGAGCCGAATCCGCCGCCGTAGGCGAAGAAGTCGACCTTCATCATGAGGAGCGATAGGTCGAGCAGCTTTCTGTCGACGAGAAAGAAGATGATGAGGAAGACGAGGGCGGCGCCGATGGCGATCCACAGGGCCGCCGGCACCGAGGGCCTGCTTCCGGGCCTCGCGGATTTTCGCGCCTGGGGGCTCGTCCGTTTCAGGATGAGTCCCAGAGCGGCCGAGATCGCTATGACCCAGACCGGTCCGAGGCCGAACCAGAACAGCGCGGCGGCGACGGCTGCGATCGAGAAGTCTTCCCATCTCTTGAGGTAGGACTTCCCGAAGCTCCAGGCCCCGTAGGCCATCAGGGCGACGATGAGCGCCCGCAGACTTCCGAACAGGGCCGCGACCAGGGGCACGGCATCGAAGGAAGCGTAGAGGGCGGACAATCCCAGCATGAGGAGGAAGGCCGGGAGAATGAAGCCCAGGTAGCAGGCGAGGGCGCCCGGGACCCCGCGCAGTTTCAAGCCGACATAGGCGCAGACCTGCATGCCCGTCGCGCCGGGTATGGTCTGGCAGAGAGCCATGCCTTCGCGGAAGCTTTCCTTGTCGACCCATTTCTCCTTCTCGACCGCCATGGTCCGGATATGGGCTATCGCGGCGGGGCCTCCGAATGCGGAGATCCCGAGTTTCAGAAAGCTGAAAAACAGCCGCGGGAGCGAAGGCTCGGCCCTTGCGGACTCCGAGCCGGGGCTGTTGCCGGCATCGATGCATCGATTCTTCATGTGTTTTCCTTGTTCTCAGCTTTTTCACTCGAGCCATCGGCTGGAGCCTTTGGCGAGCTCCTCGGCCAGGAGCCGCTCGAGCTCGCCGCGCTCGGGAACCTCGGCCTGCGAAGCCATGACGCCGTTCACGAAAAGGCTCGGCACTCGCTTGAACTTGCCCTTGTCCTGGTAGCCCTTGGTCGGGGTGGAGCCCGGCTGCTCTCCGGCGAGATAGACATCGACGAGCAGCTCGCCGGGATGCGCGGCCTGGAGTTCGTCGAGCATGGCGAGGATGATCTCGCACTTCTCGGTGGGCGGGCTCGCGATGAGGGCCTCGACGCGCATCCGCCGTTCGCTCACGCCAGGCCTCCCAGGAGCTCCGCGACGGTCGCGGCGAGGTACCCGGGCAGGGCCGAACCCCGCGCGAGATCGGCCGCCTGGTCCGGGCTCAGGCCGCGGACCGCGGCTGCGAAGGCGTCGATGCTGCCGACCTCCGGCAGGAGAAAGTCGCCCCGCAGCTCGAGGGCCGCAATGACCCCGGCCTCGAGGGTCGCGCCGAGCGTCACCACACCCGTGCGCGAGCGGCCCGAGACGCTGCGCCTGAAGCGCGGCGCGGGCCGGAAGGTCCACTCGGGCCTGCCGTATTTTCGTTCGAGGAGGGTCTCGGCCAGCCGGGCTTCCCCGGCGCCGAGATCGCCGGGAACGAAAGAATACCCCGAGGCGGCGGCGAGCTCGGGTACGAGGGCTTCGGCCAGGAGCTCGGGCGAGACGCTTCGGTCGGCGGCCTCGGCGAGATTGACGACCCGCTCGCGCACGCCCGTGAAGCCGCGGCCGGCGTATTTGAGGGCCGAGGGCCTGAGCAGCTCGGCCATGCGCCCCAGGTCGCAGGAGACGAGGAAGCTGCCCGAGTGGACGAAGGCCGAGTACTGCTGGAGCTGGGCCGAGCCGTAGACCTTCCTGCCGCCGATGGTCACGTCGTTCAGGGGCGAGAGCTCGGCCTCGACGCCGAAGCGGGCCAGGGCGCGGATCGCGGCCTTTCCGAATAGCGCGTACAGCTCGGCAGGGTCGCCCAGGCCGAGCCGCCTGAAGAGCTCGTCTCTGGGGAAGAACAGCGAATAGCAGAGAGTACCCTCGTCCTGATAGACGGTCCCGCCGGGGTTGTGGCGCCGCACGACGGGCACGCCGAGCTCCCGGGCCCGCCCGAGGTCGATGTCTTCCTCCGGCCGCTGGAACAGGCCGAGCCACAGGGCGGGGACTGAGCGCCGAATCCTGAGCGTGGGCGGCGCCTCGCCGGAGTCGACCGAGCGGAGCAGCGCCTCTTCCATCGCGAAGTGCCGAGCGGCCTCGCGCTCGCCGTCGAAAAGCAGACGGGCCTTCATGCGCCGCTCTCCGCTTCCCCGCAGCCCGCGGCCGGATGGTAGGGGCATCGCTCTCCCTTGCAGTCGGGCTTCGAGGCCGAGAAGGAGCAGACTATCCGCTCGCGGCGCATGGCCGCGGCCGCCTCCAGCCTGTCGCCGAGGATCTCCAGGGCGCCTTCGAGCGCCGCGTACACCGCTTCGGCGCAGCAACGCCTGCCGCCGGTGCGGGCCAGGCGGCCGAGCGCCGCGGAGACCGCGCCGAGGGCCAGGCCGCGGTCCTCGCTCTCTATGTCCAGGGCGAGGACGGCCGAGGCAGCGGCCCCCGCTCCCACGCAGGCTCCGCAGGCACCGGAGAGGTAGCAGGAGCCCGAACCCATCGCTACGCCGCGCCTGACCGCGGCCAGGATGCGTGCCTCGCTCCCCTTCCAGGCTCCGGCGTTCCTGAGCGCGATAAGGAGCGAGAGGGGCGGGATGGCGTGGAAATCGGGGCCGTAGGTCTCCTGGCGCATGGCGGGGTGGGCCATGAGCAGTTCGGCGAGGGCGAAGGGATCTTTCCCTCCCAGGGAGCCGACCACTCTGCCGGGCAAGTCCTTGGCCGCGGCCGTCCTGCAGTCCTCGCAGAGCCAGTGACCCTCGGGGCAGCGCCAGGGCGCGAGGCCTCCCCGGCCATAGGAGCCGTCCTCGGCGCCGCAATAGGTGCAGGCAGCCCTCTCGTCGCGGCGTACCAGAGTGGAGCCGCAGATCGGACAGCGAAACGCAGGTACGGGCATGCCGCTTCCCTTCCTACAAGAGCTCGGCGACGGTCTCGAGTTCGGCGCGATGATCCGCGGCGATGCGCCCGGCGATTCGCCGCAGCACCCCTATGGTCTTCGGACTCGCGTCGTCTATGGGACACTCGCGGGGGTCGATCGCCGCGTTGAGCCTGATGTAGCGCAGGCCGGGTATGCGCCGCAGCTGGTGGTTGGTCGCTTCGTTCTGCCCGGAGGCGAACATGGCCCAGAGGGGGACGCCCTTGACGGGATTGACCCAGCCGAAGTAGCCCCAGGAGCGCATGTCCTTGTACGAATAGCCGACCTGATCGCGGCCGGTGCCCAGCGCGAGGATCAGGAACTCGCGCTCCTCGGGGAAAATTTTCGTCGCCTCGACGTAGGCGAGCATCGCGGGATTGTTCGCGAAGAGGGCCCCGTCCACGAGACAGCAGGTCTCCCCGTTGGCCGGGACCGGCTGGATCCGCGCCGGCGGAAAATAGGTCGGCGCCGCGGTCGTCGCGCGGGCGGCGTCGCGCATGTAGAAGTCGAGGTCGTCGGCCCATTCCTCCCGCGGAGGGCGATTCTTGATGCACCGCGGCTCCATCTTCTCCGGATCGAAGCTGGTGACCAGCAGATTGGTCAGACCTTGCCGCATGGTGACATCGCCGAAGGTCTCGGCGAGCACGCCTTCGATGCCGGCTCCGGAGTACTTGTTCTTGATCGCCTGCATGGCCTCGCGCCATCCGACGTGGGATGTGGGCGGGAATATCTCGACGCCGCGACGCTCGTACAGGTCGACTATCCGATCGACCGACAAGGCCGGCCGCCACACTGAGGGATCAGCCGCGGCGGAAACATCGGGCAGAGCGAGACCGAGCGTGATGAGCGCTCCCGTCGAGGTGCCCGCCATGAGGTCGAAGGCCGTGCCGAGCGGCCGCTCCTTCCCCTTGCGCCGAAGCTGAACCTCGAGCTCGCGAAGGATGAGCGCGGGGATGAGGCCCCTGATCCCGCCGCCATCGATGGAAAGTATCTTGACCATTGACTGTGTTTTCTCCCGAAACTCCGGTGCAGCCTTCGTACAGGATACTACCGGTGGCGCATACCAGCGATTCCGGCCGAACCGGCCGGAAAGAGGCGAGGCTCTCCCTGACCGCCAAATCAGTCGAGAGAGCTTCGTCTGTCATTCGTTCGGTGCGGCGGCGGGCAAGGACTTGTCCGCCGCCGAATCCGCCAATTCCATCACTGACCCCTTTTTTGCCTGATAGACCATGACACCCTTCCGCAGGAATACGTCGAGCGCATCCGTGCGGATATCGCCCGTCACGAGCGCGTCGAACGGGTGAATCTCGGAAACCATCAGATCGGCCAGAGCCTTTCCGGTGGGATCCTCCGGAAACGGGTTCGCGATGGCATCGAACCTGCCGTTCTCGTGGACGACGACGACTTGCCGGCTCGCCGCGAAGCTGTCGTCGATCCATGCGCCGAGACCGGCCCCCTTGGCGGTGACAACTACGACCATGACGGCCGCGCCTATTTGCTCACCAGGTTTTTGATGGAATCCACAGCCTGCTCGGTGCTCATGTTCCTGATATCCACGCCGTGGATGTGCTCTTTCGAGAAGTGCGAGGCATCCATGGCGTCCCGGAACATCTTGACCTGCATGGTGGGATCGCAGGCGGCCACGTACAGTTCGTCGGTCTCCCCTCCCGTCAGAAGTGTAGTAAGGAATTTATCTCCGTCGGTGGCGCAGAGCTGGGGATGGATGGCGACGTAGTCGACCAGCTTATCCCGGCGGATGGCATTGCCGACGTCGAAAATATTCATCTGCTGAAACGATGGGCAGTTCCCCTGGCACACGCACAGTAACAAACCTTTCTTAGCCATTTTCCTCTCCTGTTCCCTGAAGGCTTGGAATGAGTCGCGATCCGTCGGCGAGTCAGTTGTCGCCGAAATAGCTGATCGCCTCTACGGGACAGATCTTCGAGCAGCCGCGGCAGAACTCGACGCAGGCGCCGGGGTTCGCCACCTCCGGGGCCGAATCGCCGGCCTTGTAGACGCCGTGAGTGTAAAAATAGAGACAGGTATTGCAGTTGCTGCAAGTGCCCGCATCGATGATAGGATACCAGTTCGCAGCCATATATGCCTCCATCCGGATGCGTTGACCGATGCCGTCACTCGATGTCGAGTGACGTGGTGGATGTCCCCGAACGGCATATCCGGACCGGGACACTCATCGTGTCTCCTAGTATCCGCTCCAGCGGCATTTGCAATGGCAACGATTTCGTCTGGGCATCGTCTCCGCCTTTGCCGGTTTCTGGCGTCCATTACGCCTCAGCTGGTCTCTGCAGTGCGCCAGAAATTCTCCCGAAGGCCTCGTTTCACGCTTTCTATCTGCGCCGCCGATAGACCGAGCTTGAACATGCGAACCGCTGCGGCGTCCAGCATCGATTCGAAAAATGGCCGCTTCGTCGGCTCGTCTCTCGATTCCATGTCTTCCCACTTGGAGAGATTGTGCTCGCGCAACGCAGCCTCTATCGCGAAGCGGAATATTCCCTTGAAGGCTGCGACCCCGAAGCCCGGGGCAGTCCGCTCCGCCAGACGTCCCATATCCTCCAGGCGCTTCTCCTGAAGCGCGGAGCCTACAATCGTCATCGCATTACCTCCCGCGTCCAAGGACGCCTTATGCGCCCGGGCCGCCAGATTGTGAAGAAAATTCTCCGCGCCGTCTCGTTCATGGCCGCGGGGAATCGGCCGAAATATTCCAGCGCCCCCGTATCCGGGGCGCCAGCTGGACATACAGGATGGAAAAGATTATCTGGAAGAGCGGAAGCGTCGCGGCCGGGATCGCCACGAGGGGGCTGAAGGCCAGGACCGCTATCGCGATGGCCGTACCGTTGTTTTTCCCGGTGCTCAGGAACGCGATGGCCATGTGCTGCTCGTAGCTCAGGCCGAGGGCCCGGTTTATGAACGTGATGAAGGGGAACTGGACCGCGAGGTACAGCAGCGTCACGACGGCGAGAGGGATCAGCATCCGCCACTGCGTGGCGAGAACCGCCGACTTGGAAAAGAAGATGAGCGCGACGATGACGAGCATTCCCGCGATCGTGACCAGCGCGAATAGCGGCTGCGCTCGCCCGAATCCCTCCTTGCCCGAGTTCCTCAGGATCAGGCGCCGGGTGAGGTCGCCGAGAATCATCGGCAGGATCAGGACGAGCACGATTGTCTTCAGCAAGTCGCCGATGGGGACCGGGACGTTGTAGGAAGCGCCCAGGAAGTGCAGGAACACCGGCAGGGCGAAGGGGGCGAGCAGGAAGTTCGCGCCGAGCGCGACGGCCCCCAGCCCGATGTCTCCCTTCGAGAGCCCCGTGTAGCCCAGGCTCATCGAGGAGCCGGGGATGAGCATCACGAGCCAGAAGCCGAGCGCTATCTCGGGATGGTTCTGGAAAAACAGCCGCGCCAGGACCCACGAGATCAGCGGCGTCACCACGTAGTTGAAGATCAAGCTCAGCACGATGGGCTTGGGATTGCGCACGGCACCGGGCAGCTTCCCCAGGTCGAGATTGACCATCATGGGGTATACCATGAAAAACACGACGATCGTGGAGGCCACGCTGATGGCCTTCTGGCTCCCGGCTACGGCGGAGGGCGCGAGCAGGCCCAAGCCCCAGCCTAAGGCTATGGCCGCCAGCGAATACCAGAGCAGATTGTCCTTGAGATTCTTGGCGACGAGTTTCAACATGGCCGGACACTCCTTTTGCCGGTCTAACCCCTACCGGGATCTGGGCCGGACTCCGAGGCGGAACGATACGCAAGTCGCATGGCTCGAACTTCCTTCGCGGATATCGAAAGAAGTTCGCTCGCGGGGCAGCCCTACTTGCGGCCGCCCAAGGCCGCGGAGGCGCAGATTCCGAAGGACTCGGTCAGCGTCGGGTGCGGATGGATGGTCCGCGCGAAATCGCCGAGCTTCGCTCCGGTCGCGACCGCGAGGGCGGCCTCGCCCATGAGGTCCGCGGCGCCTTCGACCAGGGCGTGGACTCCTACGATCGTCGCATCGTCGCTGCGATAGACGATGCGCAGGAGGCCCTCGGCCTCGTCGGCTATCTGGGCGCGCGCATCGATCGCGTAGTTGTACTCGGCGACCCTGACGTCCCAGCCGCGCTCGCGCGCCCCTTCCTCGGTCAGGCCGGCCATTCCCAGCTCGGGGTGGGAGAAGATGACCGCCGAGTTGTGCTCGACGGCCGGGAAGCTCGCCGGCCTGCCCAGAAGGTCGGCCGTCAGCGCCTGCGCCTGGGCGGTGGCCCAATGCGCGAACATGGGCTGGCCGACGACGTCGCCCGAGGCCCAGATATGCGGCTCGGCGGTCCTGAGCCGGCCGTCCACCTGGATGCCCTTCGAGCTGTACCGCACCTTGGTGTTGTCCAGGCCCAGGCCCTCGATGTTGGGCAGCCTGCCCACGACGGCGAGGACGATGTCGGCCTCGAGCGTCCGCGCGGCGCCGTCAACGCTGTAGTGGACCTTCTGGCCCGTGCCGCTCGGCTCGAAGCGGTCTATCTTCACGCCCGTATGGACGGGGATGCCGTCTTGTTCGAGCAGCAGCTGCAGACGCTGGGCGAGAGTCCGGTCGACCGGGGTCAGGATGGAGGGCAGGGCTTCGAGGATCGTGACCTTCGTGCCCAGCAGGGAGAATATCTGGGCCATTTCGACGCCGATGGGACCGCCGCCGATCACGGCCATCCGGGACGGCACCCGGTCGGTCGAGATCAGTCGCTCGGAGCTGAGGATGCCGTGGCCATCGGCTCCGGGCAGCTCCAGCTTCCGGGACACCGAGCCCGTCGCGATGACCGCCCGCTCGAAGCCGACCTCGGTCGGGCCTTCCGGACCCTCGACCACGATGCGGTGCGAGTCGAGGAAGCGCGCCTTGCCGAAGAGTACGCTCAAGGAGGGAATTTTCCGGGCGTTCGCCAGGGCGGCGCCCGAGCGCTTGGCGAGAATGGTCTCTCGTCGCTTTTCTATCGTCGGCCAGTCGACCGCCGGATCGCCCAGTCCACCGCCAATGCCCAAGCGGGCCGCGCGCTCGACATGGTAGCGGAGTATCGCCGCCTCGCGGAAGATCTTGGAAGGGATGCAGCCGTGGAAGAGGCAGGTGCCTCCCAGCCCGGCGCCGGCCTCGACGAGCACGACCTGGCGTCCGGCCTTGGCGGCCCCCATGGCCAGGGGCGTGCCGCCGGGGCCTCCACCGATCACTACGATATCCGTCGTCATGGTTTTCATGGCCGTTCTCCTCCTAACTAAATGTCCCGACATTGTTGCAATCGATAATTGTTTCTAAATATGGCAACAATGCATGGTTTCGTCAAGGGTTTCTTGACAAATGTTTCCAAACATTGCAAATTATCTCTATGAAGGATCAGTCGCTCGGGCGCTACGAGCTCAAGACGGAAATATTCAAGGCGCTCGCCCATCCGATGCGTCTCATGCTGCTCGACAAGATCAAGGAACGGCCGTGGTGCGTATGCGAGCTCGCAGCCGAGGTCGGCATCGACAAATCGGTGGCATCCAAGCACCTCTCGCAGCTTAAATCGGCCGGGCTCATCGAGGACGAAAAACGCGGCACCCTCGTCGAGTACCATCTCCTGGCGCCCTGTGTCCTCGAGCTCGCCGCCTGCGCCGAGGCGGCCATCGTCGAGAGCCGCCGAAAGCATCTCGAAATGATCACCGGCAAGCAGCGGGCGGGGTGATGCTCCGCCCGGCGGGCCTCGCCGGATCGCGGGCGCCGGATCGCATACGGAAATTCCCGGAAGGAACATGACGGGCGAAACGGCGGGAAGACACTCCCGGTTAATGCAGCCTCACTCGTCGAGAAACACCGTGTCTTCCGGCCTGGCCACGATGTGGCCCGCTCCGGGGCCGAGCAGGGACTCGACCTCGCCGGACTTGCGGCCGAGGATGCTCTGAAGCTCGGCCGAGGAGAAGCTCGTCACGATCTTGGCCGCCTCGTTCACGAGGACGACCGCGCCTCGCTCGAAGCTTCCCTCCACGGCGGTCACGCCCCGAGGCAGGAGGGAGTTGCGGCCGCGGATGGCCGCGAAGGCTCCGGCGTCGACGCTGATCCTGCCCTGGGGCCGCGAGTTCTTGAGCCAGCGCGCGCGGTTCTTGAGGCCTGCCTCGGCGTCGAAGAGGGTGCCGAGATCCTCGCCCGAGAGGACCCGGGAGATGACGCGGCTCTCGCGGCCGTGGGCGACGATCACGCGGCAGCCGGCGTCGCGGGCTATGCCCACGGCCGCGAGCTTGGCCTTCATGCCGCCGGTGGAGAACTCGCTGCCCTTGTTGCCTGCCGCGGCCAGGATCTCGGGTTCGAGCTCTCTCACGTAGGGGATGGCTCGGGCGCCGGGCTCGAGCCGCGGGTCGGCGTCGTAGAGCCGGTCCACGTCGGAGAGGATGATGAGGACCTCGGCGTCGATCTTGCTCGCGACGTAGGCCGAGAGCCGGTCGTTGTCGCCGAAGGCGTTGCCGATCTCCGCGGTGGAGACGGTGTCGTTCTCGTTGAAGATCGGCACCACGCGCTCCTCCAGGAGGCGTTCGACGGTGGCGCGCAGGTTGAGGTAGGCCGCCCGGGAGTCCCAGACGTCGCGCGTGACCAGGACCTGGGCGGCGCAGAGGCCGTAGACCTCGAAGGCGCGGCGGTACTCCTCCATGAGGAGGCCCTGGCCGATCGCCGCGCAGGCCTGGCGGGTGACGATGTCCTTGGGCCGCTTCGCCAGCCCCAGCTCGCGGGCCCCCATGCCTATGGCCCCCGAGGTGACGAGGAGCATCTCCCTGCCCGAGCGTATGAGGTCGGCGATCTCGGCGGCCACCCGGTGCAGGTACTCGGCGTCGATGCCCTCGGCTCGGGCGCCGGTCGCCCCTCCGGCGCCGCGGCCCGAGATGCGGAGCGCCGCGTCCTTGGGCCGCATGATGGTGTTGGTGCCGATCTTCACGACGACGCGGCGGGCCGCGGCCACCTCTCGGCGCGCCGCCGAGGCCCGGCGAGCCGCGAGCTCCTCGGCCCCTTCCTGTCCGCCCGCATCGCCGCCGGGCCCGCCCGCGGCCGCGCGGCCGCCGCCAGGCTCAGCTCTCGACATAGTGACTCCCCACCTCGCCGTCTAGACTCTCGTGGACGAAGGCGCGCCCGCCCGAGGCGTAGTCCGCGACGACCTGGCCCGAGCCCGCGAGCTTCCACTTGTAGGTGACGAGCCCTTCGAGGCCCACGGGGCCGCGGGCGTGGAGCTTGCCCGTGGAGATGCCCACCTCGGCGCCCAGGCCGTAGCGGAAGCCGTCGGCGAAGCGCGTGCTCGCGTTCCAGTATACCGAAGCCGAGTCGACCTCGTTCATGAAGCGCTCGGCCGCCCCGCGGTCAGAGGCGACGATGGCGTCCGTGTGCCCCGAGCCGTGGCGGTTGATGTGGGCTATGGCCTCGTCCAGGCTCTCCACGGCCTTCACCGCCATCCTCAAGTCGAGGTACTCGACCGACCAGTCGGGCGGCGAGGTCTCGATGGCGACGCCGGCCGCTTCGAGGGCGCGCGTCAGGCGCTCGAAGCCGTTCGTCGCCCCGGGGCCGACCCTCCGCCGGGCGAAGGAGGAGTGGACGAGCAGGACCTCGGCCGCGTTGCAGGCCGCGGGGTACTGGGCCTTCGAGTCCACGACGACGCGGACGGCCGTCTCCGGGTCGGCGTCCTCGTGGACGTAGACGTGGCAGACGCCGTCCGAGTGGCCCATGACCGGGATGCGGCTCCTGTCCATGATGGAGCGCACGAACTCCTTCGAGCCGCGCGGAATGAGAAGGTCGACGTACTCGTCGAGCTCCAAGAGCGCGCCGACCTCTTCCCGTGTCTCGAGGAGGGAGAGCCAGGACTCCGGCAGCCCGGCCTCGACCCCGGCCGCGGCTATCGCTGCGGCGAGGGCGCGGTTGGTGTTGGCCGCCTCGCGGCCGCCCTTCAGGATGACGGCGTTGCCGCTCTTGGCGGCCAGGCAGGCCATCTGCGCCAGTGCGTCGGGGCGGCTCTCGAAGATCATGCCGACGAGGCCGATGGGGCAGGAGACGCGCCGGAGCACGAGGCCCTCGTCGAGCTTCCGGGCCTCGAGGATGCGGCCCGCGGGGTCGGGGAGGTCCCGGAGCGCGCGCAGGCCCGCGAGGCTCTCGGCGAGCTTGGCCTCGTCGAAGCGCAGGCGCTTCCGGAGCGGCCCGGGGAGTCCTGCGCGCTCGGCCTCGGCGAGATCGGCTCGGTTCGCCTCGATTATCGGGCCGGCCTCGGCCTCGAGGCGCCGGACTATCGCGTCGAGCGCCTCATCCTTGACCGAAGACGGCCGCGACAGGAGCTCGCGCGCCGCCAGGGCGCCTCGCCGCGCCACGTCTCGTGTATCCATGCGGAGAAACTACCAGGAATCCGGCGGGAGATACAAGCGCGGCTGCGGACCCGGCTGCGAGCGCCGAGCTCATTCTTCTTCCTGACGACCGCGAAAACCTTGACCCCCGAGTTCGACTGGCTACGGCTCTTGTCGGCGTCCGCCTTCTCCTCGGCGCCGACGAGATCGCTCCGGCTCGCGTCGGGAGCCACGAAGGGCAGAAGGGCTTTCGATCCCCTTCCGCCGCCGGCCCGGGCTCGCCGGGAAAGCGCCGACTCAGGCATCGGTCCTGGCAGGTGACTCCATCTCCGAGCGTGCATGGCTTAGCGCAGCCCCAGCGCGTCGAGCGCGCGCCCGACGGCCGCCGGGGCGTCCTCGGGCGAGGCCCAGTCGACGAAGGTCGAGCGGACTATGCCGCCGCTCGCGGTGTCGGTGAGGACGAGGTTGCAGTAGCGGCGGCCGTCGATCTCGGTTGCCAGGCCGGAGAGGCTGCGGCCGCATTCGAGGAAGGCGCCTAACTTGGCATCCTGCGCGGCGCCGGCCAGGCCGGAATAGGACACTTCCAGCTCCTTCAGCGCCGACTCGCGCGCCTCGGCGTCGACGAGCCTGACCTTGCCGCCGTTGACCACGCCGTCGCGGACGAGGGCCGTGATCATCGCGCCCTCGCCCGGCTCCAGGTTCTCGGCTGCGAGCGGCCGCAGGAAGACGTTCAGGGCCCCGGGCGGCGGCTCGGCCGGCTGCGCCGTGGCCGGTCCCGTGGCCTGCGCCGTGGCCGGTCCCGATGCCTGCGCCGATGCCTGCGCCGGGCTCACCGTGAAGTCCTGGGTGACGGCGCTGTACGCGCGCTCGTCCTTGGCCGAGAGGATGTCGCGGAAATCGATCCTGCCCGACATGAGCTCGATGCCCCGCTCGACGAAGCCGGATGAGGAGCCGTACCTGCCGGCTCGCGCGTCGGCGAGGACCCGATCGGCGAAGGCCTCTGCCGCCCGCTGCCCTTGCGTTTCGTAGACGAGGCGGTACTCGGGGAGGACGGAGCCGGGGTCGTAAGGATAACGCGCAGTCAGCTCGTCGATCACGCCGCCCGCCTCCCGGTAGTTCCCGGCCAGCACGAGGACGGTGGCGAGCACGTTCTTGTATGCGGGGGTGTCGGAGAGGTCGACGGCCTTGCGGATGTCGCGGAGCGAAGCTTCGAAGCGGCGCTGGCGCGCCAGGAGGGTGGCGCGGGACTTGTAGAGCGCCGGATCAGCGGGGTCCGAGGAGATGGCGATCCCCAGATCGGCGAGCGCGGAGTTGACGTTGCCGAGCACCGTCTCGATGGCGGCCCGGAGTCCCAGCGCGTCGCCCCGGTCGCCGTTCAGCCCGAGCGCCGCGTCCACCTGGGCCAGGGCGGACTCCAGGTCGCCCGAGTCGAAGGCGGCGATGGCCTTCTGGATGCTGCTCCTCGAGGCCTCGTCGTCGGCGTTCCGGCCGGGCGCGCTTCGATCCTGCGGGGGAGCCGAGGCGCAGGAAACGGCAGCCGCGGCCAAGGCCGCGAGGCCGAAGAGGCGCGATAGGCGAACAGCCGACTTTAAATTTTGCATGTAGGCATTCTATCGCAAAAAAAGACGATTTAGCCAATTTCAAAAATCGGCTATTTTCGAAATTGGCTTCGCATTTGCTCCGCTTTCCTCGAAAGTGTGCGAAAACGCCCCAGGTTATGGCAGCTCGCGCAAGGCCCGCCGGGCGAGCCTCGGATCGCGGCTGGCCGCCTCAGGGAGTCAGCCTTTTTCTCTTGAGCTCGGTGAACTCGTAGACGATCACCCCGTCTTCCTCGACGTTCATCTGCACACGCTGGCCGCTGATCAGGCGGTTGAGCTCCTTTTCCGCCTCGGCCGAAGGCAGCCCCAGGTGGACGACCAGGTCCGAGACGGTCACGCGCCCCTCGAGCCGATTCGCCAAGCGGAAGATCCGGGTTTCCAGGCTCTCTTCGGGTTCGGGCGGCTCGCGCCGGAGCTCGCGCCGCGAATGCACTCGGGAGCGACGCAGGAGGATGAGAGCCGCCAAGCCCAGGAGGAAGGGCAGGGCGCCGAAGGGGAACGGACCCATCATCATGATGGAAAAGGATAGACTCTTTCGGAATCCCTAGCAACACCGGATTGGGATGGATGGCAGGGCCGCGGCCGGTTCTCCAGCCGCGGGCCGCTCGCTGCGACAATCGCCCGCGCTGAATCCTTGTCGCGTCGCAGCGGGGAAAGGTCGCGACTCCTACAGCCCTTCCGCTTGGCCGCCTTCGAGGCTTCCCGCTTTACTCGCGCCCTGCATGAGCGGCCCTTCATCTGGGAAACCCACGGCATCCACGTGGGCACCGGGGCCGATCACGTCAAGCACGGGATCGACGATCTGGAAAGCCTCGTGGAGCGGTCGATCGGCCTTGGCTTCCCCTCGCTCACCTTCATCATCCATACGCCGAGGCTCACGCGCTTCCGCTATTCGAGCGAGCGCGCCACCAACGTGAAGTTCATCCGGGGCGATGCCTCGTATTTCGATTACGCCCATCGCATGGCCGAGCATGGGGTGCTTGGCTCCGGCGAGGCGGTTGCAGGCGAGGGACTCCGCGCGGACCCTGCCCGAGGCGATGAGCTCGTCCAGGTTGCGCAGGATGATCTCGTCGGGCCGGCCGGTCCCGGCCGGGTGCTCGCCGTCCGAGATCGTACAACCTCCTTCCGCCCCCCGGTCCCGATGTCGCCGCCCGTGGCGAAGGCCATCCTGCAGGCCTGCGCCTCGGAGAGAATAGCCTCGAGCCCGGGTCTGTCGGTGATCTCCCTGTCCTTTCGTCTCATATCCGCGACCTCCTACTCCTGTGGCGTCCTGCGCGCCCGCTTGGCCTGGTACATCTTCGAGTCGGCGGAGGAAAGGAGCCGGGGCAGCTCGCAAGGCTCGGTATCCCTGCAGGAGGCCATGCCCGCCGAGAACACGATGTCGTAGGGCCTCGCGCGGCGGGCGTTGCGGCGCGCCGCCGCGGCCATCAGTCGGGCGACGAGGCTCGCCGCCGTCGCCTCGTCGCTGTCCAGGATGAGGACGGCGAACTCGTCGCCCCCGATGCGGGCTATGATGTCGCTCGAGCGGAAGCCCTCGCGCAGCATGTCGGCGGCTTCGCGCAGCGCCCGGTCGCCCTCGGCGTGGCCGTAGTTGTCGTTGATGCTCTTGAAGTCGTCGATGTCGATGTAGACGATGACGGCGTCCTTGCCGTTGCGCGAAATCATCTTCATCTGCTGGGCGGCCAGGATGTCGAAGCTCCGGCGGTTCCCGAGCCCGGTGAGCTCGTCCACGAGCGAGAGCTGGCGCAGGAGCTCTTCGCGCTCTTTCTCGTCGGTGACGTCCTGCGCTATGCCCAGCTTGCTGCGCGGCGAGCCGTCGGGAGCGCGGGCGAAGACGCTCTCGCGGGCGCGGATCCAGCGCCAGGCGCCCGAGGCGCTCCTCGCGCGGTACTCGATCACGAGGGTGTCTCCGTCGCCGGCCGCCGCGATCAGCGCGTTGTGCGCGCGAAGGACGGCCAGGTCTTCCGGATGGACGACCAGCTCCTTGGCGTCCCGGCCCATCGCGTCGAACTCGTCCTTCCCGTAGCCGAGAACCTCCTCGATCCTCCGATTCTCGAACTCGATGGCCCGCCGATCCAGGTCGTACACGTACACTATGTCGGGTGAGAGGGCGATGACGCGCTCGGCGAACTGCTTCTCTTCCTTGAGTTCGACGGAAATCCGGGAGAGCTCGCGCTTCGCGGTGATGAGCTCGTTGTTGATCTTGGAGAGCTCCTCGAGCAGCTGTTCCTGGTCCATGCCGGCCTCCCGTCTCAACCGGCCGCGAGGCCGGCCACGAGGCCGAGCGCCCCAGCGCAGTCGTCGGCGCTGCCGTCCGCGCCCAGCCTCGCGGCTAGTTCTCCGTCCACGATGAAAGCCCGGCCTCCCACGATGATCTTGAGCCGCGGCAAGCGCGCCCTGAGCGCGTCGATCAGGGGTCCGAGTTCGCTCGCGCCGGGAAGCATGGTGGCCGAGAGCGCGACGATGTCGGCCTCGAGGTTCCGCGCCATGTCGATCAGGGCATCGGCCGGCACGTCGGCGCCGAGGTACCTGGTTTCCCAGCCTTCCATTTCAAGGAGGTCGGTGACCATGCGTAGCCCTATTTCGTGCCGCTCCCCCGGCGCCGCCGCCGCGAGCAGGCGCCGGCCGTTGCGGCTGTGCCTGGAGGCCTCGAACATGGCCGGATAGTAGGTCGAGATGATATATTGCGTGCAGGCGCTCGCGAAATGCTCCTGGGCGGGATTGATGAGCCCCTTCATCCACAGCCTGCCCAGCTCCCGCTGGCTCGGCTGGAAGATTTCCAGATAGAGATCCCGGATCGAGAGGCCCTTCTCTGCGAGTTCCGCGACGTACTCTTCCGCGAGCCCGCGCCTGCCGTCGAGCAGGGCCTTGAGATAGGCGGTGGCCGGACTTCCGGGATCCACGCATTCCTTCGACCAGCTGAGGGCATCGGCGGAGATGCGCGGGTAGGCGAAGATGGCGCGTTCCACGAGGTCCCGCAACGCCGCCGCGTCGGCGTCGGGAACGCGGCTTTTCAGGGCGTGGGCGATGCAGCGGAAGCTCGCGAGCAGCTCCTCGTCGGGGATCTTCCGCGCGACGAACAGGACCTTGAGCCAGCCGAGGTAATCGTCGAGGAGGGCGTCGCTCTTCAGGAGATGGGCGCGGTAGAGGAATCTGACGTGGTGTCGCATATCTTCCCGACAGCGGGCCAGCGCCGCCGGTCCATAGCGCGAGGCGAGGTCGGGCTTCAGCGCGAGCAGAATGCCGAAGGCCTCGGCCGCGACGGCCGACTCGTCCAGCGCAGGCCTTTCTGTGTCTTCCATCGCTCAAGACTATGTTTCCGCGGGAGGGCGCTGTCAATAGTCGAGTTCCGCCGGCCACGCATGGAAGGGCGGCGAAAGCCCTTCGCGAGGTTCCGCCGCGAGGTTCCGCCGCGAGGTTCCGCGGCGAGGTTCCGGGCTAGCTCGGGTGCCGGTCTCTCGTCCTTCCGATTCCGCCGGCGATCTGCCTGAGCGCGATGAAGAGGACGAGGGCCACGGTGAGGAAGATGACGGCCAGGGCCGAGGATTCCCCGAGGCCGAATTGGAGGAAGAGGTCGTAGATCTTGACCGGGGCCGTCATGGGGTAGTAGGCGAGGATGATCACCGCGCCGAACTCGCTGATCGAGCGCGCGTAGGTCAGCATGAGGCCCGTGAGGATGCCCCGTCGGGCCATGGGAAGGCTGACGCGGCCGAAGACGCTCCAGGGGCCCGCGCCCAGCATGCGGGCGGCCTTCTCCATGTTCGGATCGACGCTCTCGAAGCCGGTCCTCGCGGATTGCACGGTGTACGGCACGCTGACGAAGAGCATGCAGATGACGATGCCCGCGGTCGAGCCCCAGAACGTGATGCCCAGGAGCCCGGCGGGCCCGCCCACGAGCCCCTTGCGCCCGAAGACGAAGAGGAGGGCGATGCCCACGACCGTGTGCGGGATCGCGAGCGGCAGGTCCACGAGGGCCTCCACGATCCCCTTCCCGGGGAAGCGCGAGCGGGAGAGCATGTAGGCCAGCGGAATGCCGAGCAGGGCCGCGATGGCGGCGGTCAGGAAGGCGGCTTCCAGACTCAAAGCTATCGCGGCCCTGATGTCGGGCAACGCGGCGACCTTGGCCAGGCCCGCGGGCGTCTGGGCCGCGTACATGCGCACGAGCGGGACGAGGAGAAAGGCGAGTAGCAGGCCGCCGGCCGCCGAGAAGATGAAGCGCAGTCCCCGGGAGCGCGGCGGATCGTTGTCCCGCATGCGCCTAAGCTACTTGGCCGGCCAGGCCGTCGCGAGGCTCTTGAGATCGGCGGGCAGCTTGCCCATGTCGTTCGCCAAGGCCGGAGAGACGGTGCCGAAGCCCGAGGCGGCCATCGCCTCGCGGCCCTCCTCGCCGAGCAGGAACTCGACGAACTTGAGCGCCCATTCCGGGTGGGCCGCGTTAGTCGGCACCGTCACCGCGTAGACGGTGGGGACGCCGGTCACGATGCCGTTGGCCGTCTTCACGGCGGTCTGGGCGTAGTCCGCGGCGTAGCGCGCGTCGCTCAGATCTATCTGGGGCGGAAGATCGAGGTACTTGAAGTGGTGCTGTCGCGCGTCGGAGAGGTAGATCGCCAGGTAGTCTATCTGTCCCGACTCGAGGGCTGCGATGAGCTCGGTCTCCGTGTCGCGCATGTTGGTCCTGGGCGCGTTGGCGAGAATCGCGTCCATGAGGCCGGGCTGTTTGTAGTATTTCTCGGCGAGTTCCAGAGCCTGCACGGTCTGATAGCCGGAGGGGTCGGTGTCGGGATTGGAGCGGCCGATCTGGACGCCGGGGCGGGAGAGTATCTCGTACCAGTTCTTCGAATTGATTTCGGAGGCGTACTTGCTCTGCGGCGTATACACGAAGGTCACGGCATTGGTGACGAAGCCGGCGTACCAGTCGGCGTAGGCCTTCTTGTCCGCTCCGCCGAAGAGGAACTTCGGGATGACGCGGTAATCGGCCACCGCGACCACGTCCGCGATCTGCCCCAGCTCGCTCACCTGCTTGACCATCTTGACGCTGCCGCCGAACTGGGCCTGGATGGTCACGTTCGGATGCAGCTTCATGAAGGCTGCGTCGATCTTCTTGAACGGAGCGGCCAGAGTGCCCGCCCCGAAGATGGTCAGTGTGACCTTGTCGGCGGTCTGCGCCGACGCGGGCATGAGGGCGAGCGTACTCACCGCCGCCGCCAGGAATGCTGCCATGGTCGTAAGTTTCATCCTGTACACCTCTCGCGCGGTGGCGTTGACTGGTCCCAAGTCCGGGAAGGACCCTTTCGCCGGAATCCGACGCAAGAAAGAGGCTAGCCTTCGGCCTGGGCACTGTCAAGCGCGGAAGAGCGGATATCGAGCCGTCTCAGGCCTGCGTGTCTATGCTTGTCCCCTGCCGACCGTGCAAACCGCCGGGCGCGGCGGACGGGCCTCGCGGATCCGGGCTCGTCGCGTAGGCGACGCCGCCTGCGAGTTCCCAGCGCCCTCCCTCGGGCCAGCGGCGGTAGTCGGCGTAGGTGCGGTGCCTCCCGCCGCCCTGCGGCTTCGAATCGCTCATGGCTCAAGCCTAGCCCCGCCGCGAGACTCGCCCAGAACGAGGAGGGCGAGCAGGGGCGCGAGGGCGGGCTTGGCATAGAAGACGATGGCCGCCAGAGAGACCGAGGTCTCCTCGATCGCGAGGAAGTAGAAGGAATAGC
>Ga0307377_10002422_pt1 | contig 22073 bp, 36 predicted proteins | sample TR3MG_FD_202535 | JGI IMG/M metagenome (GOLD analysis project Ga0307377, IMG submission 202535) | Soil microbial communities from Risofladan, Vaasa, Finland - TR-3 | ecosystem: Environmental > Terrestrial > Soil > Coastal area > Acid sulfate soil | place: Finland: Risofladan, Vaasa | collected...
TTCTTTTCAACATCCTCATTAGAACAAAAGCCAGGTAGAGTAATGTTTGGCTTAAAGAATTTACAATTTCCGCAGCAAGACGCTTCTTTAATTATATATTTAGATGTCGTGAAATTACGATTTTGCGACATTTTAGGCCACCCAATTTTTACTTTTATGATGAAGGAACCATCTCTTAGTATCCTGGGTATCTTTCAAAAGAAATTTAATCTTTTTCAAAAAGTAATCGAAATCTTGACGTTCATTAGCAGTACCAGACTTAGCCAATTCCTCAAATGCTAATTTAACTTTTTCAATGTCCTCTCTAATTATGCGAAATTCGTTTACCATTTCTTTCAAATTATAGTCTTTGTTTGCTTTCTCTTCTTCGCTCATTTACTTCGCCTCCTTCATAATGTCTTCAATCTCTTCGGTATCCCAGAGCTCTCCAAATTTATAATGAATGATGTTTTGAATAACTAAAATTGAATAACCGCGCTCATGTAAATATAAAATATGTTCATTAATTATATTTCGATAACTCATCTCAGCGCCCCTCCTTTTTATAATTTCGTTCCTCTTGAACAATTCTACCACAACTGAGACATTTATACGTAATAATTATTTTCTCCATAGATACTGTGTAAATGTCTTTAATTCCCAGTCTTCCACTACATTCTGCACACATTTTAAATACGCCCACGCCTACCGCCCCTCCTCTTCATCATTCTCCCATTCATCATGAATCGCATCATAATCTGCTTCATATTGCTCTGTCATTTCTTCTAATGCTTCATCTTCGATCTCCATTGTATCGGAACCATCATTGAAACTATCGCATTCGGTAGGATAATAGAAGTCGCCGGGCTTTGCACCGGGACATTTCCCACCTTGCGCTTTTTGATTTAAACAACCTTTGCAAGCGTCATTTATCATTATATTTCGATAACTCATCTCAGCGCCCCTCCTTCTGAATAACTTTATAGATAGCAAAAAAGAGCGTTAGAAATAATGCTAAATCGTTGGGAATAAATCCTGGGCACATATCTAACTCTCTAACTGCAAATTGCCGGAACTTACCGAATTCAAACCAATTTAGTTTTGTCGTGAAATTACGATTTTGCGCCATTTCAATGTGCCTCCTCCAATGATATGGTAAATTCCGTGCGAATCACATAATATGTCTTAGATCCCCGATAGCCTTCCGTATAATTTACGACACCTAAATTTTTTAAAATATTCAAATGATACGAGGCTTTGGCAAGGGCATTTTTGAAAGAACACCCAGGAAAACAGAGACGGGCTATATCGGCAGTATGAGAGGGGTGCTCTAATAGAAAGCGCATAATACGTATTTGTGTTTTCTTTAATCGAGAGAATTCCTCGTAGGAAATTGGCTTAGGGGGGAACAATTCTAATATATTCAAAATCATATAAACTCCTCTAGGCTTTTATCACGCATTATTTTCTTAGGAAGTGCCTCAATTAGCCCTCTACGTAAGTGAATAGAATGGGTTTCGTAAAATACTACGCACTTCCAACAGACAGGCTTATTTTTAATGCGGTCCGCGCCGGTCTCGTTTAATTTGCAACCGCAATAATGACATCTCCCCAATTCAGCGCATCTCCTCTTTTTTAACACGAGTTTCATAATCCCATGAAATTAATAGAAAACCAAGCCGCCACTCATTTGGATATGTTTTCACAAGCCAACTCTGGCAATGACTAAGTGTTTTAAATCCATCTGCTATAGCAACTGATTCGGCTATGTCTCTCAAATCCATTTCTTGCTTTAGGAGAAATGGCACATCAAATAAATGTTCTTTTCGAGGCGTGCGTTGATTAAAATAAAGATTCAATATAGTGCCATCCTTTAAAACTCGATTCCAATAGGGGGAATTCCGGCGGATGGTATGTTGCTTCTGTCCGCTCAGAATTAGGGGGCGTAAATGCGGTATTGTAAAATTTAAAACCACCAATTTACAGGATCCCTCCATTCATGCGTTCGGAAATTTCCATGGTCTCCTGGAGGATTTGGGTGGTGAGGTGGGTGGCCTGTTTAATATTCAATTCCAAGCGTTCTAAGGCCGATAATTGTTTAATCCCGAAGGTTTCCAGATATCCCGCGACCTCTCCAAGCAGGGCAGGAAGGTTTTCTAAGGTGGCAGGATCAGATAATACATATTTAATAATGTCTTGGATAAAGTCTGACTTTTGGTCAAACTGGATCTTTCCCTCCTTATTCTTGCGACGAGTGATTGCCGCAATTTGCTTCTTCTTATGAAGAAAGCGAATCTGAAAGACCCCTTTCTCCTTTGACACTGTAATAATATAGGCTTTGTAGGCGAACTCTAATTCGCCGGACCCATTTAACTTTATCTCTGTTAAGAACATATTTCTCGCTATAATAGTTTATATTTTAAAGATGAGGGCTTGTAGGCTATCCCTTCATTAGTTAACTTCATCAATCCATTTTCTATATCTGCTCTAAGATATCCTTTTCCTTTCAAATCTTCATATATTCGCGATTCTAATATACCCATCTCGTCAGTATCTTTTTCCTTGATGTATTGCTTCAGATCCTTGATTATCCCCACAGGTAGCCGTTTCTGAGAGTCACCTGCAGGAACATTTCTCAACTTCTCACTTGATGGGATATCTATCTTAGGGTGGTCATTTAGGAAAAGGAGGTTTTTGTCGTCATTAATTAGACATCTTCTCAAAGTTTTTCCGGGAGAGACAGTGAATTTATGAAAAACCTTTTTGTCGGCGACCATTCCAACATATGTTTTTTCCCGTGTCTCCATCTGGGGAGTAGTGTATAGACGTTGAAATAGAGGCGACAAAAAGGGCTTTATTGTAGATCTGGTTATTAGAATAGATATCCGGTCTAATGAGAGGTTGGGAAATGTTACAGGAGACTCATTTAACCAATATTGATGAGGCTTATTCGCTTCATCTCTATTCAATTTTGCACTATTAAACAAATTTTTAATATATCTAAAAATTGTTTTATAAGGTGTATCTAAGTCAGAAGCGATCTCCCGCACGGTGAACTTCTTAACTTGATAGACTATATTACCTGTCTCCTCCTCTACCTGTTCAGGGCCGTATCGCTCTTCTAAGAACTTGAGCAAATTATCACCTGTTGCTAATGTCCGTTTTAAACTTTGGTGAATAATGGGGTCCAGAAGGGTAATAGTATTCTTTACATCAATCAGAGAGGTGATTACATATATTTCATTACCAATCAAGACTTTCTCCCGGTTAAATTGATGGAAAAGGGTGATTACTCGAATTGTATGTAGAACAAGTTTGCCCAATCGCCGTAATTGCACATAATTGGGATATTGCTCATGAACTGCATCTGTTAGAATTTTTGCAAATGGATTCCAGACATTCAAAATTGGAAGGAATTCAATAAACCGGCGGAGGAGAAGAAGATCACAGATCCAATCCTTTACATCATCTGTTTTTATGCTCATTTCTTCGTCTGCCAAGCGGTCTAATATACCCTTTGTTTGTTGTGAACTTTCATCTAAATTTAGAAGAAAAAGTCGAGTGAGGAATTGATCATCCACATTTTTCAAATCAGTATTCGCATCTGCACAAATAAGGGCAGGACTTCCTATTAGATGTAAATAGAGAGGGCGCAGGGTATTCTTATCCGTTATAATCCGGCGTATTTCTCCCTCTGAAATTAGCTGCCGGAAATACTGAATGGTTTGCTTCTGATCATCTGAAGCATTCTCTGGTAATTCATTCATTAGAATGATTTTCCCCTTGAGTAATTCTTGGTGAATTAACGATAAGCGGAAGAGAGCAGCGGGGGTAATATCATTAATTTTCATAATCCCAAAATCAGATGATAACTCATAATCGATTTTTGTATGCCCATGATCATCTAAATATTCAATGGGGACTATCTCCACTTGAGGAAAATAATTTGCGACCTCATTCATCAAATGGCTTTTCCCGCTGGCAGATGTGGAAATTAAACTGGCATTCAACGGTTTTTTGAGAAACTTAACGCTGGCATCAATAATAAATAATAGTATTTTATTCCGCTGTTCTCCAATAATGGGCTTATCCAGCTTTTCCATAATAAATTTTAAAATATTTTGATTAAAGATTAAGTCAGCTAACTGTTTGTTTGTCTCCTGCTCAATTTGCTCTTTCTCCTCTTCGGTAAAGAGGTCAGGGGGTTGCTTCAGATCCTCTAAAATAGTATTAACCGTCTGAATTGATAGGTGAGGCATCCGATTAGCCATTACCCGCATATTCTCTGCTCCAATCTGTCTCTTTCCCTCGCGGCACTGGGCCACGCATGCCCGGCAAGTAGAGGTAGTAACAGTTGCATTTGCCTTTTTGCATAAAAACATTTCATCACTCATTCTTTTACCTCCGGACATTTGCGGCATTTGCCGGCTTGCCGCCATTCAAACAGGGAAATAGATCGCCCACATTTTTCGCACTTCGGGGCGAATTCGCTCGGAACTAAGCGAGCGTGGTATTTGTAGGCTGCCTTCAGAGTCGCCGCCCCTCCATCGTATTAATGAATGCGTCCTTGAAGCGGACCTGGGGATATTCTATTAGTTGGTCGTAAATACGTTGCAAATTTGGCGGGGCATAAATCTCATTATGATTATAGTAATTCATCGGCCCAATCCAAATTTCCCCCTCTGTCGCTTTCGTAAGAAGCGTGAATAAGGGAACAGGATCCGGGTCCAAGAAAGGCTCAATAGAAAGAGATGTTTTGAACCCTTTCTGAGCCGCAAAGCGAAGCGCAGCTAACCGTTCCTCAAAAGTGGGGGCATTCGGCTCCCAATATGATAGTAATTGGTCATTGTCGGACGTAATCGTGAAGCGAAATTCAATGCGATTAATACAAAACGCCAGTTTTTTGCATAATAATTTAATTACCTCAAAATGCGGTTTTGAGACTATCAAAACCCTGTTGCCAGGATTCAATAATTTCAAAAGAACCTTCAGACAAGTCTGGACCGTCTCTGGGGTAATATCATGCGTGGAGGGAAACATAAAGCGCATATCGGAATGATATTTCCAGCCCTTTTGCACGGTTTTGGTGGGCTCCATAATAGACCATGTCTCCTCGGTTTTGCGGTTGTAGCGAATCGCCATGAATTTTGCATAACAATATAAGCAATCATGGCTACAGCCGCTATAACAATTGACGTTCTGCTCCGCCCATTCGCGGGTCCCCTCAGTGATTTTATTTCGTCCCATTAGACCACATCATAGAGTTGTCTGCCGCATTGGGGGCAACCCCAGAGCCGCTCGATATTTACTTTTGTATGGCAATTAATGCAGAACTTCTTAAATTCCGCTTGTGGCTTTCCATTCACTTCGAAGATGCGAAGGGGGCGCCCCCGGACACTGCGTTTCACCCTGAATGACGAAACTTTCTCCTCTAAAATGAGGGTAACTAAAATATCATATAACGTCGACCGGGGAATGCCAGTTTGCCTCATCATTACATCACGAGCTAAGGGCCCATTTTGAGTCAAAAAATCCAGCAAATATGTTTTTGCATCGGTCTCAGGTGGGTCGAACCGCCCACATCCTAAATATTCAACCATTTTCATTTCACCTCTCAGAATTTTTCCCATATAATAATAATTACAACTATTTCGCTTATAGAAACTATAGCCCCAGCAAGTAAATTAAAGATAGAGCCAATAATACTCATCATAATAATAGCTGTTGCCGATCCAAGAATCAGTCCCGTAATTAGTCCTTTATTCTCACCTTTTCTATATCCATCGTAATAAATTCCTCGCTTCTCCCAAGCATCCTTTGACATTTCGCTAAGACTAATGCTTTGCCCAGCAGAGAATCGTTGATTAAATTCTTCATAGGATAGTTTCTTTTCATTTTCATCCATTCATTTCACCTCTCAATTTTTTAAATAAGGGCGAGGACTGGCAGATTCACGCCAAAGGGAGAAAGTATGGCTTCTCAGGGGTTGAGTCAAACGAATCTGCCAATCCTCATAGATCACTTTGACGGGGGCGGGTAGTTTCTCCCATGCCTTTACGCTTGCGCGCTCTGTTGGATCCGCTCTGCCTGATTCCTTATGGAAAATCCCAGAGCCATTGCCGCCACAGGCACGCATGGGTCCCGACGCCCCTAAGGTGGCATCGTGATGGGGTGAGAGCCCCGCCTTCCCTAAGGAAATGTAGGGAGGAGGGATTTTACAATGAATAAAAACAAAACACAGAGGAAGGGGGGCTCCCATAGTTTAGGTCTCCTCCTTTAAAAGTATATTAAACAAATTAGTGGTAATAGGGGCGAAAATGTAATCGTCCCTGAGTAAAGTGGATTTTGGGGGATGCATACCATAGTGGGGTGGGCGGTGCAAGCCCAATTCCCGTGCTTTCTTCCGGATCGTATTCTCTGCCTTTCCAATAGCAAAGATTATCTCCTTTATGGGGGTATTGCCATAATGCGTGCGTAAATATTCAATTCGCACGTCATTCCAAGGGTGCTGATACCCACGACTCACACCCCGACTGATCCGCCGATTCGCTAATAGTTGATTTATGTAAACCCCTCCTGCATTCTCTGTAGAAAATGATAGAAGTCCCGGATAATTCTACGCGAATAGGAGATATTTCGATGCTTTGAGGCATTTCCCTCTTCTGGGTCCGTCAGGATCCTCAGAAAGTTACGATACTCAAGCGGAATCACATCTTGAAAATCAGTTTTGATGAAATCTCGCATCCATTGCAGGATATTATCGAAATCGAAGTCTAAAAGGGTTTCATGGTTCGATAGTTCGGGTTCGGGATCAAAAATAGGATCTTCGGGTTGGGAGTTCGGGTTCGGGTTGGGAGTTCGGGTTCGGGTTGGGAGTTCGGGTTCGGGATCAAGATCCCCCTCCAAAATATGATTATTGAAATTAGAATCCGTTGGGAGTTCGGGTTCGGGTTCAAAAATAGGATCTTCGGGTTGGGAGTTCGGGTTCGGGTTCAAAGTGGCACCAGTTCGGTATACTCGCCCGTTTGTTCGGGATACCGAACCATCCCGTTCCAAGCGTTTTAATCGTTCCGAGAGGGAGGATTTCGCAATTGGAACCTTACCAAATAAATCCATGAACGCAATCCCAGAATCGGGGATTTGCTGGAGAATTTCATAGTCTGAAACTTTCGACTTTCCAACCATTACCACGACTCCTCCTCAATCTGCTGATCCAAGAATACGCAGCTACTACATTCCTGGAGATCACACGGGCTATTCACAATTGGGCAACAATACGCCTCCAGTGGGACCCCAGGTTGAATACAGATGGATTGCACCCCAAAGTTCCAATCAGGAATGCCATCACTGACACTGATAATGACATTGAGCAATGTGCACCGAATCTCTTCCATGGTATCCCGCCTCCATTTGTTTGAATCGTCAATGATGCACTCTAACATGAGTTCAAGCGTCTGCTCAATCGTGAGGGCTCCATAGGTCTCTTCCCCTATTGTAGTGCCACACATGGCAGGACCTAATTTTTGGATGAATTTTTTACAATCGACGAGTTGAACCAGTTATTCCACCTCCGGGTCGGCGTCGCTGGGGCAGGGCTCCGTTCCATCATACTCTGGCTTTTTCTCCGTTTTCTTCTTAGGGGTATAAATGAAGGTCCATGAGGTGCGATCCATAAGAGGGCTTATACCAGGGGTTTGGTCTCCCATTTGTGTAAAAGCATCAGAGGCTATAATTAGACTGCCCATTTCATAATAAGGTTTTCGTTTAGAGGGGCAGGTAAAATTTCCAGAGCTGCCTTTGACAAGGAGAAATTGGGAAGTCTCCCCAGATATTATAAACTCTTTCAATTGCGCTAAAATCTCATCGAGTTTTGCTGTATCACAAATATATGTCTGAACCATAATTTAGTTGCCCTCCCTTTCGATAATTGTAAAGATATCTAAGAGAACCTCTGCCCACCGAAGCATAATCAATTTCACTGTGTAAAGGCTGCAACCAGCGCATTTGGACACGGTTGCTGGAGCGAACGGACATGGTAGCCCCTCACACAAGTGATATTGTTGCTGTATTTGATGAGTGAGTTGGCGGGGGGTTGTCCATTCTGGCATGACCTACGCCTCCTCCTCTAACACTTTCACTAAGGCTTTCAGAAATATCAAGTGATTTTCATGCCACTCATTCGAATCATCCAAGAAGTTCTTCACGGCACTGGCAGCTAATTCAGGAAGGGCATCTCGGTTATAATAAAGGCGGTTTATAATAAACGCTTCTGGGGAGAGAGTCGTGGGCCAAGGAAAAGTGAGAAAGACGCAGTAATCCTCATCCAAGCATTCCCGTAATTCACACTGGGCACAAATCTCAGAGATCGGGAGGGCGTTATGTTGCATTTTGTCAATTGCCATGGCTTACGCCTCCTCCTTCGCCAGTTTGCGGGTCTCAACTTTTTGTTGCAATTCCAGATCTTGTAAAATGATTTTCAATGCTTCAATTTGGGTGTCAATGGTCGATTCAGGGTGAAAGATCGCACAAATAATATGGTTGGTCTTCACTGTGCATGGTCCTACAAAGCCAATCTCTACTAAATCTTTGCTAATATACGCGATCCCATTTTGATTGATTCTTATTTCAGTAACCAATTTGTTTTCCCTTTTTTAATTTTTTTATTAGAAATTCTAAATAAATTTATAGAAACTTTTTATTTATAAAGTTTTTCTTAAGAATTTATTAATTTCTTTGGAGCAAATTACAAATAATTTAAAGTTTTAATTTATTTATGAATGATGAAAAAGATGAAGAAAAAACACAAATTGATGAGACCGGGTGGCAAATGGTTAATGTTTCAAAAGAGCAATTCAATTATATCAAAAAGTTGATTAAGAATAGTAAATTAAAAGAAAAGTATGACTTTCGTTCAGTTCCAGATTTCATTCGCCGAGCTATTGCTTATTTTATAGAGAAGATGAGGAAAGAGTTAGAGGAAATGTAACGACCATTTGCTTGAGATATAGAATTCTGGCTGGACCGACTTACCTATCCAAACCCAATTCCGATTGTAATATTTGGAGTGGGGGATCCCAGATTTGCCGATACTTTTATAGAGGAGGGTAACCGATATATTATGGAAATACTATAGGTGAAACTTTATATATTCGCAGCTTATTAAAATGGAGTGCGACAAAATTTTTAAATGAGTTTTGGGAGTCTGATTGAGATGAAGATTTTAGATAATGTAAATATCGCCCTATTCCAGGCGATTGAAGATAAGTTAAACAGGATGATAACAATAGGCAGTTTGGATATGCAGGTACTCGGCGATCTCAAGGTGATTGCTACTGACTTTGAAACGATTACGACGTTTTGGGAAGACCTCCAAGGAGATGATATTGAGAACAGGTTCATTCTTTATCATTACTCAAAGAATGCGGCAGCCATTGTAGAGAATGTCATAGAGCAATTTCAAATGGCAAAGATAAGAAATCAGAATCCTGAAATGGCCCAAAATATACTGGATATATTACCATCATTATCCAATGCATATGAGGAGTTATTGGATATTAATGCCACGATGTTGCAGTCTGAAGAACTGTTTACGAAATTCTCCGAGAGAACCCGGGTTTTAAGAGAGATTGCATCCACCGAGGGGCTTCTACCTTCCATGGAATCCTGTTTGCAGAAAGTAGATGCAGTGGCTTTTGAAGCAGGGATGAGGGATTTTTCCGATGAGGTATATAGTGAATTACATATCGAATTGGAAGAAGATGAAAATCAGGAATTCTCCAAAGACTTTTAAAATTATTCAATATGTAAATTCGAGATGTATTGTCTGGGTATATGCTTTGAATTTTGTCGTATGCTTGTTTCTCATCGGCAATTTGTATCGCTTCGAATCCATCAAATGCTTTTTGAAGGTTCACAACTGCAGGGGGTGCTTCTTCAGTTAACGTAGTTAAAGGTTCAGTTATTAGTTCTATCACTGCAGATTTATCGGATATACCTGTTACATACAATTGACGATTTCTAAAAAAAGCTGCTTTATCCCTCAATCCTTTCGGCACTCGCTCAGTAGCGGATGCAATATTTCTCAAAAGCCCATTCAATTCTACCAAGATCTTCCCTAATATATCAATGGGAACTTGCTTCTTGCCAATATGTCTCCCTTTTAATTCCAAATGTAACTCGGTCATGTATCAAACCCCTGACTAATAGTTACGTAAGAACAAATAGAATTATATAGATTTCGGAATATAATCGATCTTCCAAAAGGCGGTTTTTTCAATAATTTAAATCTAATAATTCTGGATCCCCGATCACGATCCCTGGATCAGCACTTTCAAATGTGCCCCCCGCTTGCGTTTCAACTCTCCTTCTAACTTTTGCACTTTTACTTGGCATTGAGGACACACGTCTAACGCAATCACTTCGAGCAGTTCAATATACGCATCAACTTTCTCTTTCTGCATACTATCCCCACCAAATCCGTTTTGATTGGGTTGCTGCTACTATGGGGCACTGTCCTTTTATGTCTTGTGATGGAGGGGGTGTCTGTTTAAGCGGATTAGGATGACTTAGACTCAGAGAGAGAAAAGTGAAACTTCCTTTCGAAGAAAGGCGCCCTTCTTCACAACGCGCACGCGAAAAGTGGTTTCTTTATAAGCAACCCTCGTTTATAGGTGGGTAGTGACAGAACTCGGCTTCTGGCACACCCTAACTTATAACACTGTTAATGGAGTAGATATAATGAATACACCTGAAAACAATGAAAAGAAGAAGAGTTCCTTCTGGCTCCTTGATATTCTCAATTTAAATAATGAGCCAGACTTTATTATAGTGGAAGATTGGACACCAAAATATAGGATTCTAATCAGTATTAAAAGTCTAACTATAAAAGAGATTATCCAAGCGATTAGATTTGCAGAGAAGCGGAAGTCAAATTTGGATAGATGTCATAATAATGGCATTTTAAGTAGACTGCAATGGACTTACAAATACTATCTAAAAAATGATGGAATAGAAGCGGCAAAGGAGGATCTACGAATGACTCTTACATTTACCCGTTCAGATTACCGATCCCGCAATTTTTCACAGCGAACATTCTATAGATTGAAGAAGTGGGTACACTCTATTCTACCTAAATATGATTTCTCTCTTTGGAAACAAAGTAGTGATCACTGCCCTAATTGTTTCCATAATTTAGATGGAGTAATTAAAAAAGTAGTTAAATAAAATGATGAAATAATGGTGAGTTAAATGGAAATAATTGATTGGATTAAAAAGGTGAAGTTTCCTCTCACTATAAAAGGTAATATTATACAACGGAAGGATGCTATTAGTCTGGCTTCAATAGGATATAATGAATTTTTCGAACTTTCAAGCGAGCAGAAGGAGTTGTATTGGGAATTAAGAGATAAATTTCATTTTGAACAAGACTCTAAAATTAAAAAAGAATTGACATGGATAGGACATATTTATAGGGAATCTCTTAGTGAATATGCTGACCATTCTAAAGACTTTAGAATTTCTTGTACTTGCTTATGCAGTTTTCAGGTTTACCGTTCTAAAAATGGTGAGAAAGACAATGCTCTCCGTAAGATTGCTGTAAAATGCAAGAACTATCATCCTCCAAACCCAATACCTTATTGGTATGATCGCTTAAAACGCGATATGTCGTGAAACTGGTATTTCACGACATTCTACTTAAAAAGAGCAGGATATTTCTCCTTTTTTATTATTTGCTTGCGCTTTAAAATAGCCAGAAACCCCAAATCTCCCTTTTTTTATTTTTTTTAAGGGTCACTATTTTTTAGAATGAGATTGTAGTCGTGAAACATGAATTTCACGACAAAATCAAAAAAAATAGGGGAGTGAATAAAAAAAAAGAGGCACATCTAAGTACATTCGATTGTAACAGAATCGCCAGGAGCTTCAAACTTATAAAATTGAACCTTTTTATACAAGATTTCGCATAAATCATATGTATCTTCACACTCAAAACAGAGTGAAATCTGCTTTTTAGTATGATACAGATATAGTTTCTTGATATATGCATTCGCAGCCTCTTCAGCATTGACGATTTTTATAGTCCATCCTGCCTCTAAAAAATCGAAAAGAGCAGGAATACCAGATTTCTGTAATTTTCGCAGAATTACATCTATATCTATTTTTTCTCTGCTTTTCAAAACAGCCTCGATCTCATTTCTTGTCAGCATTTCAAATCACCTCTCGCGCCTCGCCTCAAAAAAGAGGGGAGTGGGCGGGTTTATTGTAACTTCTCAATTTCATATTCTAATTTTCGCACAAGATCTGATCTATTGATTTCCTCATGAGGAAATGAAGCCATTATTTCGTCTGCTAATTGCTCAGCATCATCATCCGCCTGAATCGTATAATTTCCTAACAAATCTTCTAATTCTTTTTCACTCATCATTTCAAATCACCTCTCGCGCCTCGCCTCAAAAAAGAGGGGAGTGGGCGGGTTTATTCGGTTCTGGTTAATCGCCCAAATTCTTGATAGGCATCAGTTTTGCGGGTATATACCCCGCGAACTTCATCATTTTGGAGAACAACGTAATTCGCGTTAGTATCTTCGACAACTTTGACTGTGCCATCTTTTGAAGCGCGCAGAATCACACGCGCCTCAATTTTCTCACCGAAATCGATTTTTATTTTGCTCATTCTATTCAACTCGTTTCAATTCTAAATAGTGAGTTTGAAGAAAACGAACTAATTGTGCATATGTATGAAAACCCTCGTCACGTTGTAAATGATGTGAGTCAAACTTCACATCTCCAGCCTCATCAAACGGATAGATTGCAATATTGTACTCATTGAACTCTTTCTCTGCGAAAATCGCTACTTTGTCCCAAGTGCCGTTGTAATATGCCTTTCCTTCAAACTTCATTTTTCTCACTTTTTTTTTACTAAAAAAAGATTGTTTTTCTGCTTTAAAAAGATTACTTTTTTTACAAAAAAAGAGCGAGTTTTTACAGAAAGCGCGCCAAAGAAAAATTTTAAAAAAAAGAGATTTTCGTCGTCAAACCTCAGTTTCAGGACAAAAATAGAAGAATTAAAGAAAAAACGATTTACAATGACGCTTATGATAAGCGTATAAGTAAAAATCTAAGAACTTTCTGCCACATTTACATCTATAGACCATTTACCCTCACCTACTTCTTCTTTTTTGGATGCTGCATATTCCGTAAATGGCGTCCTTCAGCATGATAGAGATTCTTTGCTTTATCATATCGTTCGCGTTGCTTCTCAATCTTGTCGGCTTTGCTCTTGCCCGTGCTGATCACCTCCTACTTTTTCTTTTTCTTGAGATACATCCCGGGATCAACTTTCACTTTGTAGGACCGGGCGCTTTTATTGCCCTTATTATCCTTTGTGCGTATCTTGATGGTATTTGTTTTCGGATTAGCCTTGATGATGTCGGCTGTTCTGCTCTTATCTTTGACAATGCGCTCCGACTTTTTATCTATCTTCTGCTTAGGCATATTGGCGTCGCCTCCAGAGTAAGAAAATCAAGATAAAAATCACGCCTACGAACACTGGAACGACATACCACAACCAAAGAGAATTTGTTGTAGAAGGTGCATGTGTCAAATCTGGGACATCCTCTGGATTCCATGGATCGGTGTGGAACACCTCAAGTTCCAGATAATCAGAGTAGCCATCACCATCGGTATCCCATGTTAAAGGATTGGTCCCCTTTTTAAACTCATCATAGTCGGAGAGCCCATCATTATCAGAGTCGGGGTCGTTAGGATCGGTGCCTAATCCAGTTTCATCATAGTCAGAGAGCCCGTCACCGTCCGCATCGTCAGCGGGTTTCTGGGGGGCGAACATCAGATCGTGTGCCGTCAGTTGTTCTAAAAACATATGGAAGCAGCCGCAGCCAGGCGCGGGGTTGTTTGTTGCACAAGCACCGCTGAAGGTTGCCACAAGATTAATCTCTTGGGCGTTCAGAAGGTAGAATGTAGTTTCATCGATCACCAGTGAAATCTGAGTAATTTTGATGAAGTAGTGTTTATACCAGGCGGCGTATGGGTAGTATGACGTGTGCGTGAGATTAATCCAAATCGAGAGGCGCTCGCTTTTTGCGTAGGTCTCTGTAATAGTTTTTTGTTCTAATAAATTGAAGGCGCTGGTCTCTGAGGTTTTGTAGTATAGTTCGTATGTGAAGCTTATGGTGTAAAATATAGAAAAGCTATCATTGTAGTTGATTTGAAAATCGAAGCGCGTCTGGGTGTACGCAGGCATCCCCCATGAGAGGGAATAGTCGAGTGTGCTTTGGGCTACGCCGTTGATAAAGAGAGTGTTCGTATTGCGGATCCAGACGTCATTCTCCGGGGTTTCAAAGGTTGACTCCAAGAAGAAGATCAGCGGGGTCGTTATAAGCAATAGTAGCACAGCAAAGAAGACTAGCAATTTCACTTTACTCTTCAATTTTTTCATCCTCCGTTTTTAATTTTATTATTTTCATTCTCGACACTTCAAACCATTCCTCGAATGATTTCGTTTTGCTGGCTTCCTCCGGGTTGAGAATGCTGCGTATATCACGCAAGAAACTGTCTTCTAACGTATTCATTTCTTGATATGTAACGCCAGTGATTTTATAGTAAGATTTTGAGGTTTGATTTTTGTGAGCGAGGATTTGGAAGGCGGGGCGGGTATTCCCGCAAAACAGAATTTCCCGATTATCAATAAACGCGACAAACTCCTTGGGCGTAAGCCGAGCAATGGTCCGCTCGATCCCTGGACAGATTTCTTTCAAATGGGTGTGCTGCGGGGTGTCATTTCGCAGGATTTCATTTTTAAATACAAAGTTGATTCCAGCGAGTTCCCGAAGCGATTTATCGATCTGCTTTACGTTTTGCATATCCGCCACGAAGAAAAAGCCATTTTCTCCAATGTGACGAATCTGCCGAAGCACTGACCCGCTTTCTTTATTCCCTGGCTTTTGCCAGTTGCGATTATTGAGTGCCGTGCTCAATTCAAAGAAAAAGAGAACGACTTCTGGGAAGTCTGGGTGAAAATCCGGGAAGTGCTTTTTCGAAAAGTCATTAAAGACGAGCGGGAGGAAATCATCACAAATGAAAACCCGCTCTTTTGCGCGTGAAATAATCGAATACATCCGTTCTAAATCAAATACATCAATATACTCAATTTGCAGGTTCCGGTGCGTGCTCTTATAGACCCCGCGAAAATGATTCGGACGGAACCACACAGTCGGATAACAACTAATGAATTCAAATAATTCCCGCTCGACAGAATCCGAGAGCCCCAACAGTTTAACTTTCTTTGCAATGAAAATCTCTGCAACAACCTTAAGGAGAGTCGACTTTCCTTGGCAAATGCCCCCCTCGACAAAGAGCGGATTTTTCTTTGTTGTTATGATTTTAAAGAATTTTGCGGTATCCTCATTCGCTTCAATAATAATTTCTTTAAATTTCTTCATCAAGCATCTCCTCCGGTGTGATTCGAACGGAAAAGTCAGACTTCTCCCCCTCTTCCTCCAATTGGCGCATTCGTGCTTTGATTTCTGCCTCTGGTATCATGCTGGGTATTTTCGTATCAGCGGCTACCATCGTCCGCTTGCTCCGGGTGAATGAGATAATGATGCTTCGCAAACTTCCAAAGCAGGTATTAAAGTATTTACTGATTGCTATCGCTTCTTGCCGCCTCGGATTGTTATCATCGAGCCAATGGGCCAAGCGAAATGTCTCCTCCATGTTATAAAGCCATAATTCGATTGCTCGAATGCGTTGGGTAAGTGAGAGCACTTCTTTAGTATGTTGATGGGGAAAATACTTCTCCAGTTGGTCCGCAATCATACCAAACCCGCCGGTAGCCTGTCGCATTTTTCCCGTGCCCGGCATCTCAATTTCTTCGCAAAGTTCTTTATGCCCAAAAACTGCTAATTGTAATGCTAAATCTGCTTTTAACCGCTCTGCATTGCCTGTTGCCTTGCCCATATCAAATGCATTGAATTCCCGTTTGCGTTGCATGTTAGAACCCTCCAAATACCCAAATTAAAAATACTATAAATGCAATAATGAGGGCCGCTCCGACCAAGGAGATAACTATTGTTTTTTGGGTCGGGGAGAATAAAGGAGTGCCTTGAGAGAGAATTCCTTTTAGGTCATAATTTCCCAGACGAAGCACATTCGCCACCTCCTTATAGACTTCTGCCCGAAAGTTAAACTTATTGCGCTCCTGTTCTGCGATAATCCGCCCCTGTTCTTTGACCACATTAGTGAGACGCATGGAATCCCAAATTTCACTGACCACTCCTGCATAATGTGCCTCCTCAGCCGTGACAACAGTAAGTTGCTCAAAGATATTCTTTGGATGTTGCAAGCGCCAATCTGACTTAATAATCTCAGTTAATGAAACTAAATTCCGCCCCTGGTAGCGCACTTGCATATCTAAATCAAATTCCTTCGTTTTAAACGAATTTCCCCATAAATATAGCATTACTTTCTTTGGTTCGCCTAAGTGGTCGCTGAATGAGGCATCCTTTGTCAAAACATTAAGGCGAATCGCTAAATCATTCGGGCGGCTTGGATGAGCGAGTTGTAATTGCGTAATACGGAGCCCTTCACTTCCCTGCAGTTTTGTAGCCTGTTTTACGAAATCTTCAATTAGAGGAGTTTTTAAAATCTCTAATGTCGATAATTGAATATCTAAATAAGCACGAGGGGTATAATTAGTCATTGTTTGTAAACGTTTTAACTCCTTTGCAGGGGGCTCCGCATTTTTATTATCCCTCTTCCAGAGTTCTAATTCCTCTTTAAATGCCTGCTTTGTGGCAGCATATGCTTTTAATCCTTCAAAATGTTTAGGATTATCTAACATTTTAGTGAAATCTGCTCCAGTGATTTCCTCCACTTTGAGAATGTGGAAGCGCCCGGTCTCCCCATTTTTCCCACTTTGAGGTGATAATTCAAGCGTGAGCAGATTTAAATGCCCTATCTTATTATTTCCATAATGATCGATTATGAGCCAGAGCAACGCATAGCTCAGAAATGCACCAAAACCTCCTCCACTGATAATAATAATCCCATTGGTTAAATTGCCAAATAATGTAAAGAGTCCCCAAAAGTAGCATGCACAGAATCCAACGAAGATTCCTAACAGTTCCGCAGCTTGAATCTTCATGGCTTTTCGCCCGTCAGAGCCCCACAAATCAAAATTGTATTTAAACACATCTTGGGGAACGTCAGGAACCGGGGGAATGAAGTTTTGTTCTTCTAAGAAAGATTCGAGATTAGACTCTTCAGAAGAGCCCTCCCTGAGTTGTTTGCCTTTCTTATGATAATACAGTGCCACAAATACAAATATTAATACCAATGCAGAAAGTCCAATAAACCAGTATAATGCATACATTTTCGCTACTCCTTCCGTTTTTTCAACATTTTATTCTCATCACGCAATTGGCGATTTGATTTCTTGAGTGTCTTGGTATGGCGAATCATAAAACTGACCAAGAGAAACATAGCAATGATAAAAATGACGGATCCAATCCAGAATGCCATGGTAGCATTTGGGTCGTTCATCTTTTCGATTTCTGGCTTTACATATGAGAAAAGCACGGTAATAATTCCCATAGTCATGAAAATTGAAATTAAGAGCCCGAATGCTTCCGGTTTTATAAAAAATACCAAGATCATTACAGCAATGATAACAATAAACAATGCTAAACTCAATACAATGACATTTACCATTAACTCGCCACCAGGTTCAACATGAGATGAACTCCCATGGAAACATCAATTCTTTTCCATACAACTAATGCTATTCCATAAATTAGCCCCATAAAGAGCATGCCTAACAGCGCTTGGGCAACTTGGGCATAGGCGACAATATGAAAAACGGCAAAGAAGAGCATTCTTATACCTACACCCAGAATTTTCCCTGATGTCCCTGCCATGAATCGCATTACTGCAATTTGAGAACCACAAAAGAAAATCTCTTCCCACGTGGCATTACAAATTACATAGATCTTCATCTGTAAGTCACCTTCAAACAATGTCTGTTGAAATGCGACTGAGAGTAGAAGGAAATTGAGTATTCCGGCAAGAAGGCAAACCGAAACTTGTAATAAAATGCTGGAGGTTTCGCTTCGCTTGGGATTGGAGACAACTCCTGCATTGTCAGACGGAAAGAGTCGAATATATATCATAAGAATTGTGCCAGGGAGAAAGATTAAAAAGAAAATACTCAAAATGCGCTCCCAGAGTTCCGGAACGGTATGCTGCCAGATTCCCGCGAATACCATTACAAAGAGTGAGGCAATAATAAGCATAAAGGAGATCCAGCCAAAAGTGAAGGTATTCTGGAATGGCATAGTCTCATCTATAATATTCTGCTTATAGATTCGCTTATATTTCGCTTCTACTTGTTCCATGTATAATCACTCAGGGTATGAGGACCGCGCAGATCCACGCATAACTCCCTGGTGGGGAGGTGGGGCAGGGGAAATGATTATCCCTTTCAACTGCCCTTGCTTTTTCGGATGAGATAGTTTGACCTCGAAAAAAGCCGAGGGAAATGAACCTAAATAATTGGTGAATCCGGCTAATTAAGCCGCAATTGCAAGTAAATAGCTCGTGTGAGTGAACATCTCGGCATCGCCAGAAGTGTCAAGACCCGTCTGTTGCCAGTTATTCAGATTAGTATTTTTCCAGATCGCCCAGCAAATAGTGAAATTTGCTGAGGCTCCACAGGAAGCGAAATTGAATGTTATATCGATTTTGAACGTGTTTTTTATGGTATAGAGACCGGTAGCTTGGTTTTTATCAATGTCGACCGCATTTTCAGGAACTGAGCAAACCCAGATCCCGTCCTGGCTGGTTGTGGGAGCTTTCGCTTTTGTGAGTGCAATGCTGGAGGAGGTAACCATAACGCCATCCTGCCCTACAGCGGCAGTAGCGCCATCGGTAGCGTCGACGCAAGCAGTCTTGGGAATATATAACACAAAGACGGATTGGCGCATGTAGCCCTCATCATAATCATACCAATTCTGCAAGCCCGCTTCCTCTACTGAAGAATAGACTTCCAGGGTGAAGGTCACAAGGCTTCCGTCCGTGGAAATATCCCAATCGGCAGTAGCAACGTTCAATCCTAAAGTCATGGTCGCCCCAGTGGGTTTGTAGACGCGCGGGAGCAGGGTAGGATTGAGTTTCAAGCGAATCGTACCTTCAGTGAGAATCGAGGAGAGATAATGATAAGTCGGAGGATACTCTTGTTTATATTCTGGCATTTGGGCAATCAAAGATGCGTTGCCATAGCAGGCAGCGCTTCCCAAGTCGCTACCATCAACAATAAACATAACCCATGTTTTACTCTGGTATGTTTGTGTTGTGCGAAATCGCCCGCCAGCAGCAGCAGTAGACGTTACCGTCTCTTTATAGAGTTTGTTAGCGCCTGTCTGATCGGCGCATGTGTAAATTTTGATGGATTTTAGTTCGAGCTGTGTGACTGTTGGAGATTCATCATACATATCTGTTAGATAGCCTTCAATCGGCAAATCGAACGAGTATAATGGTGTTGGAGTGGTATCTTGGAACGGATTCGGGACAATTCCCGAAATCATTAGCAACATTGGTGTGGTGATAACGAGAATTAATGCAATTACAAGTATTAAAGTAGCTTTCTTACCCATCGAACCACCTCGGTTGTTCGGTCCCCTCGGAATGAAAAAGTAGGCGATTGATAGTAATTTTCATCTATCAATATACCTCCCTCCCCTTTCCGCAGGGCCTTTGGGCAATATGCTGGGAGGTCCACACTCACCTGTATCCCAGGTAAACAATTTGAGGGGGGATAAAAGAAGAAGTAGCAGAGAATGCACGATTATTTAATCCTCCACTTCGTTTTCTTCTTCTCTCGTTTATGTTCTTGAGGCACTGCTGCCGCTTGAGGCGTTGTGACAACAGTAATATTAGTTTTCGAGCGCTTCAGGAATGAGGTCAGCACGATTACCACTAAAACAGCAATAAATCCAATACCGACCCAGAGCAGTAGATTCCCCAGCCAGTCTGGATTTTCGACTTCCTCATGTAAATCAATATCGACGTTATAATCAGCGATTTCGGAATATGGAAGTTCAAAAATAGACTTACCAATGACCAGCACATGCACATCAAAGGTCAGTTCGGCTTGGGGTTGTAGCGTCTCTTGCGGGCCGACACTATACCACGATCCATCCACGCTCCATGTGTAGAAGAAGCCGCATTGAAATTTCGTAATCCCAATCTCAAACCACACATCTTGATAATTATCTAATGCATCAGCGGAAAGCCATGGAATACCGGAGATAAATGTATCCATATCATTCTCACTGCTTGGACCGACTCCTCCTCCATCCTCTTGGCTGTGTAATACAAGGACGATTCCAGTTCCTGCAGGGGTCAGGATAGCATCTGCTTCTTGCTTACCATAGGTTTTGAAAGAACCTACATCTGAGTTTATCTCATCCCCGTCATTTGTTGTATATTTTGACGTGGATGATAATAGGTAAAGCAAATATGTCTCATTCGCGTTGCTCTCCACAATGCCAGGCGTATAACCCAACCCAATACCAATATTGAGCCCACTGACCACATTGGCAGGTTCCCAGCTGCGGGGCTGATGTGATACTTTCTCTTGCCCATCTGGCACGCCGGTAATCGTAACCGTGAATTTATAGACCCAAAGTTGCAGAGAAACAATAGTCGTGAGAGGCTTCCCACCCACAATCTCCTCTTTTACATACTCATCAGGGATCCCATACATCATCTCAAGGTCGATTCGGTGATCTTTCTTAAAAATGCTCATATGCCCGACAATATCCATCCAATTATTAGGCTGTTGATCTTGGCGATTCGTTAACACATTTTCATAGTCAAATTGAAAATGCTTATCTTGATGAGTAAATACTCCTGCTGTTCCCAATGTGGGATCTGCAAGCCCAGAAGTCCAAGAGAACCCCTTTGAGGGGGCATCCAAAGAGTAGAATGCTGCCATTGGCGCTTGATATCCAAATTGATTGATATCCCCTACATAAAATGCAATAGCAGTCGAGGATATACAAAATAATGCGATAACTGATATTACAAAAATTAATTTAAAATTAAATCGTGATTGCGTCTTTTTTATTCGTTTGATTTTATTTCTCATTTCGTCTCACCTTTTTTTTAATTTTCACAATCGTTTTCTCTTTAATTTCTTTCACTTTTCCCTCCACTTGTTCCCCTACTTCTTTCCCCCGCTCCACAACATTCTTTACTCCATTCTCAATTTTAGCCGCCCCCGCAGCTACTTTATCCTGTAGTTGTTCTAATGGCTTCGAAACACTTCGCCCAATATAATTACTGAAACCTTGCAAATCTTCTTTCAGGGTTTCAGCGGTTCGCTGTGTGGCTTTCTCAATCTCTGCCACTGCTTGCGTCTGAATCGTAGAGACTTTCTTCTTCAACTGCCCTATCTGCCCCTTTAACTGTTTATTCTTCGTCTCTAATACGTCCTTCTCCTTTTTAAAGGAGGAAACCACATTCTGAACGTGATTTGTGAGGGAATCTCTTTCTTTATTGAAGCCATCCTTCACTTTCTGAATGACCGAATTATGCCCACGCTTTAGATTCTCCTGTCTCTGGCGCTCTTTAGTAATCTCCCCTTGCAACTTTGCATTTGCCACCTGCTCCTTCTGGACCTGCTCCTCCAACTTCCGCAACTTCTTGGAATCTTTCATAATTACCTGGGGGGTTGGACCTGTCCCGTGTTGTCCGACCACTTTTGTCCCGACCACGACCGCCCCCAGAATGCCCACGCCTGCCAGAAAGTATTGCATCGCATACTCAAATGTGGTTTTTGGTTTGCTCGTGGATGTGCCAACGTCCGGATCTTCTCGCAATTCAACAATAAGCAGGAAGTTCCATGCATCATTAGCGGAGAGCGATGCGGATCCACGATAGGATTCAAATAGCGTGGAGTTGAGCACACCGGTCTGCGAGGAGGTGAGGAAAGTATTCACATCCACATCAGATAGAGCAGTCATAAAATAATAGACTAAATTGTCAGGGTAGTAGAGATTATGCCACGGAGGTAAGTCT
>Ga0307377_10002424_pt1 | contig 22070 bp, 19 predicted proteins | sample TR3MG_FD_202535 | JGI IMG/M metagenome (GOLD analysis project Ga0307377, IMG submission 202535) | Soil microbial communities from Risofladan, Vaasa, Finland - TR-3 | ecosystem: Environmental > Terrestrial > Soil > Coastal area > Acid sulfate soil | place: Finland: Risofladan, Vaasa | collected...
AGCCCTCCTTCCAACTTATGATATCTTCGATGAATACAGATACTTCGAACCGGAGAACCAGTTCTCAACATTCTCTTTTAAAGGCTTACGTTTAGCAATTACTATTTGTGAAGATCTTTGGGATGAACAGCCATTCGATAACGAATTTGAGAAGTCAAGATTATACACTGTCTCTCCTATGGAAGAGCTTGCAAAACAAGATCCTGATGTCATTATCAATATCTCTGCTTCTCCATTTTCTTATTCCAAAATTAAAGCAAAAGAAAACATCTTCATATCGAAGGCCATTAAGTATAAGATACCGGTTATCTCTGTTAACCAGACAGGTGCGAATACAGAACTTATTTTCGATGGGGCTTCAATAATTATAAACAATAAAGGTGAAATAGTTCATCAACTTCCGTTCTTTGCAGAAGCTATTGAGACATTCACGTTTGGTGACATACAATCCAAATCTATTATTAATAAGAAAAGTAACCCAGACACAATACAGCTTATCCATAAAGCTCTGGTAACCGGCATTTATGATTATTTTACTAAATCAAACTTAAAGAAATGCATTATTGGTCTTTCCGGAGGAATTGACTCTGCCATATGCCTGTGCCTTGCCGTTGAAGCACTTGGTAATGAAAATGTAAGAGCATTGTTGATGCCTTCCCGCTACTCATCTGACCATTCAGTCAATGATGCTGTTGCACTCGCCAATACTCTCAATGTGCATTATGATATCATAAAGATTGAAAAACCATTAAGCGCTTTTGAACAAGATTTAGCTTCTGTTTTTAAAGGAAAAGACCAGGATGTAACAGAGGAAAATATACAGGCCCGGATACGAGCCATCCTGCTAATGGCAATCTCCAACAAATTTGGTTGCATTCTGCTTAACACATCCAATAAGAGTGAATCTGCTGTTGGGTATGGCACTTTGTATGGAGATATGGCAGGTGGATTATCGGTTATTGGAGATGTGTATAAAACAGATATTTACAAACTCGCACAATATATTAACAAGGATAAGGAGATTATTCCTGTTAATATTATTATCAAGCCACCTTCTGCTGAACTAAGACCTGACCAGCACGATACCGATTCTCTTCCTGAATACGATATTCTGGACACAATTTTGTACCAGTATATTGAGCTGCATAAACCGCCTGAAAGAATAATAAGTGAGGGATCAGACAAGGAGCTTGTTACTAAAGTCGTCAGGATGATTGACTTCAACGAATACAAAAGATACCAGGCTCCTCCTATATTAAGAATTTCATCTAAGGCATTTGGCGCAGGGAGGAGAATGCCACTGGTTGCAAAGTACTGATTTCTGGCTTCGGGCCACAGGCATCTGGCTCCTGGCTCCTGACTCCCGACATCCGACTTCCGACTTCCGACTTCCGAGTTCCGACTTCCGACTTCCGACTTCCGAGTTCCGAGTTCTGACTTCTGACTTCTGACTTATTAGTTTCTATTTTCTTCAATTCTTTTACTAACTTTGATATGTTATTAAACATGTTAAAAGTATGTCGTATAATAATCCTCACATTGAATTCTGCCTTGAAGAACCATCTTCAATTTTTAAAGGGCTAAATCAGAAAGATAAAGAGACTTTAGCTCAACGTCACACTATGGCTATTGTAAAGAAGGGAGGGGTTTTATTTAAAGAAGGTGAAAAGACCCGTGGACTGGTGTGCCTGATATCAGGAAAAGTAAAAATTTATAAAGTGGGTGTTGGTGAAAGAGAACAAATACTGAAAATGGTGAAACAACAGGAGTTCATAGGTTACCGTACCTTGTTTTCTGAAAACCGGTGGTCAGTTTCAGCAAAAGCAATTGAAGAATCTGTTATCTGCATTTTAGACAAGCGCACCCTCATTAAGATACTGAAAAAGAACGCAGACCTATCCTTGAAGCTTACAAAACTTTTATCAGACGAACTATGGTATTTATACAACCGGGTTACATCTCTGACTCAGAAACATGTAATGGGACGACTGGTTGAATCGCTTTTCATGCTGGGCGATATTTATGGATTTGAGAAGGATGGTAAAACTATGCAGGCAACTTTGTCGAGGGAAGATATTGCTCATCTTTCTAACATGACCACATCAAATGCTATCCGCACTCTTTCTTTTCTTGCGTCTGAAGGAGCCATAGAAATCAAAGGCAAAAAGATAAAGATCCTTAACAGGAATAACCTTAAACATATTTGTGATCACGGCTAAACTGCAAACAGCGAGCGAAGCGAGCAAGACAGGCCCCTTATTTAGAATGATTAATATTAATATTAACCTTGTATATTTAAATTAACTATTGTATATTTGCCTTGTATATTTAAATTAGAACGATGAATAGACTCATAGAGAGCATATTATCGGAATGGAAGGGCAGTTCAAGACGAAAACCACTAATTGTTCGTGGTGCGCGGCAGGTTGGAAAAACCTTTAAATTTCTTAGAGTTTCAAATGGCTCTGGGTAATAAGAAGGCAGTTGAGTATCTTTCTGGTACTCCGCAGGCAATGTCGGAATCTTCACATCAATTTCTGATCAACCAGTTAAAAGATTACTTTTTTGTAGGAGGTATGCCGGAAGCAGTCAAAACATTCACTGAAAGCAAATCAATTAACAGGGCAATCAAGGTACAGGGTGAAATTTGCAATTCATTAAAACTGGATTTTGCAAAATATAATCCACATGTTGATAAGGATTGTTTGACAGGGGTTCTTACTTCTATTGCAAAAAATGTAGGAAAACAGACTAAATATGCTTCGTTAGGTGAGGATTTTTCAAATCCCACTTTAAAAAAGGCTTACGATACGCTGGTCCGGGCAAAACTTGTATGTAAGATTAATTCTGTTAATCCACAGGGATTCCCTTTAAGTATAATGACATCAAGAGTTTTTAAATCGTCTATGCTCGATATCGGAATTATGAATTATTTATGCGGAATCTACAAAACGGACGAATATTTCAATGATGACTTGCTTGGCATTTACAGGGGTGCCATGGCAGAACAATTTGTAGGACAGGAAATGTTTTCCAATCAAAATAATGAATTGTTTTATTGGAGCCGTCAGGCTAAAAGCAGTTCTGCGGAAGTGGATTATGTAATAGAGGTGAACAACAAAATAATTCCTGTTGAGGTTAAAAGCGCTAAAGCAGGTAGTTTACGAAGCATGCACCAGTATATAAAATAAAAGAATTTCCGGATTGTACAGGAGGATATGTTTTCTCTGCTAATAACTACACGGAACTCCCTGAACAGAAATTAACATTTATACCTCTATATTTTGCTTATACAGCCAGTAAGAGCAATCATTCCTGATGAAATTGTTTATTATGGGGATATTGACCCCCCTGTGAATTACCTCTTTTTTGCACTGTTGTTTCTCCATCTATCAAAACTATTTCCCAAAAACTAATCCCAGATTTAGTCCCAGGGTAGTTAGTTTATATTGAAGATTATCTTCATTGAATGGTATAATACTATGAATCCAAAGTCGGGGTTCAATGTTAATAAAAACAGCTTCTTTAATTTCGATATTTTTCCCAAAACCTAACGATAAACCAATTCCAGACTGTTTGTTTAATGTCTGTTGTGAGTCATATCTAAGATGAAAATCGACAGAAGGATCGACACTTAAATAAAATAGATTTTTGAGTTTATATACTGATTTTAATCTAAACGAAATTAAGTTAACATTCTCAGTATGAAGTAGCATGTCCTTGGTATTTAAGTTGGGAACAAATTCTACCTGACTGAAGTGGTAGTTAAGTCCTAGTCCAAAATTTACTTTTTTGTCATTGAGAAATAGATAGTCAAGTGAGGCAGTGAATCCTGCTTTTAGATTTTGTCCCGAACCACCTGCAACAAACTGATAGTTAAGTCCGGCATTAATTGTTGGAGCGACTGAAACCTTAATTTCTTGTCCATAAAGAAAGGTTGTTATTACAAAGATAATAGCAGTCAGGAAAACACTTTTCATTGTCTCAGCATTTGGGGGTTTAAGACAGTATTGGTTTTCAATTATATTGTTTATTTTTTAATGTTTATTAAATGTAATATTCTATTTATTAGTACTTTGTGTCAATTGTTACATTTATGAAGTTAATAGCCGGCTTTAAGACTTTCCAATTTAAAAAATACCATTCATTGTCTGTCATAATAGATTTTCTCAGAGCTAAACCCATAGCAAAATTTATTTCTTAAGTCAAGCATCAGAGTATTACCATCAAGCTCATAAACATGCTTTGTAGGTTGAATCAATATCATATTCGGTCCACTATATCTAATTTCAATTGAGTCTTTGTCAAGATGATAGTCATAGCTCTCTCTTCTCCAAATAGCTGCTGACTTGTAGAAATTACTATTATCGACAAAGTCAAGGGTATCAGTTTTATCAGTCGATATCCATATGCCCAGGATATCATCTCCATCAAATTTCTCACAACCAACCAGAAGAATAAAAGCAAAAATGGTAAATTGGACTCTTACTATTATTTTGTTCATACCGGAATTTTTATACTATCTAAAAATGTTGTGTACATACGTTAATTTATTCATTGAATCCTAAGGCTTTTGTCCTTTCAATATCTGAATTTTGTATTTGAACATGAATAATTCGGCCAGATGAACAATTACAGGCTGCACAGAATGGTCCATACGAATAAATTTCTACTCTAAAATCATAAGTTCGAACATCATTGCTCTTGAGATACTCAGCAACATTACTTTCTGTAGAACCCAAACCGAGATTGTCCCATGGGTTAGCACATTGTGTTTCACCAATATAAACCCATGATTTTTCTGAATCTTCTTTCTCACATGAAGTCAGAAAAATAAGAACTACAATTCCTAATAGCAGAGACTTTTTCATGATGAATGGTTATTAGTCAGGCAATTAAATTCCGCAATTTTCATGCCATATCAATTAAATGTCAAGTGGTTTGTAAGAATTTCATAATGCAAATCCTGGAAGACAGAGGTGAAATATTTTTGTTTTTAATCCACAATCAAAAATCCGCAATCCGCAATTGACAATTTATTTCTTACTATTCCCTGAAAAAGACTCTTTTCACACGTTCTGGAATGGATGTTAGTATCTCATAAGGAATAGTTTGGCATTTTTCTGCAATCTCGTTGATAGTAATATTCTCTCCAAATATCTCAGCTTCATCACCAACATCTGCATTTAAACCGGTAATATCTGCCATACACATATCCATGCATATATTCCCAATTACAGGTACTCTGACATCTTTAATAAACAGGGTGCCATTGCGGTTACCCAATTTACGATTTAAACCGTCGGCATAACCAACCGGTAATATTGCAATTGTTCTGTCATTGCCGGAAACATCAGCACAGCCATAACCTACAGGCTCCCCGGCTCTTATATCTTTTATCTGTGAGATACGTGTTTTAAAACGACCTGCTATTCTCACTGACAAACCTTCGAAATGTCCTATTCCATACAACCCAATACCAGGCCGTACCATTTCAAACTGATACTGTGGCATGCGTGTAATACCCGAAGAATTAAGAATATGACGCAAAAATGGATAACCTAATACACTCCGGATATGTTCCGCTGCTTTTAGAAAAACTTCAACTTGTAAGCTGCTAAAGTTATCAAATGCCGGATCTTCACTGGCTGCCAGATGTGAGAAGACTGAGATGACTTTAATACATTCTGTAGCTTTAATTCTTTTTGACAAACTTTCTACATCCCCGGGCATAAAACCAAGCCGGTGCATTCCGGTATCAATCTTAATATGAACAGGATAGCTCATCAAGCCATGTCTTGAAGCCACTTCGATGAATTTTTCATAGCAGGAAAAACTAAATATCTCAGGTTCAAGATTATAATTAATCATTACTTCAGAGGCCGAGGGATCAGGATTCATTACCATTATTGGTAATGTTACACCTGCATTTCGCAATTTAACACCCTCATCTGCATATGCAACCGCAAGATAACTAACCCTGTGATACTCAAGCAATGATGCAATCTCAGTAGCTCCGGCTCCATATGCAAATGCTTTTACCATTGCCATTATCATTGTCCCGGGATTCAGATGTCTTCGAAACTCGTTAAGGTTATGGGAGATAGCATCAAGATTAACTTCAAGGACTGTCTGATGTATCTGCTGTTCAAGCAATTGGCCGATTTTCTCAAACTCGAAAACCCTTGCACCTTTAAGAAGAATTATCTCATTCTGGAAATCACTTCCTCTAAAACTATTGACAAACTCACCGGTTGAATAGAAAAAACTGGCGCCGTTTCCAAATAATGCGCTATTTCTGACAAGAGCTTTTCCAATCCCAATAAACTTATCAATCCTAATTTTTTTCAGTAATACAGCAACCTCACTATACAACTCACCTTCATTCCTTCCACTTTGAACAAAATCAGATAGGATCAGAGTAGTCTTCCTCCCATTTTGAGACTTTAAATATTCGAGAGCCATACTCAGGGATCCCGGATCTGAGTTATAATAATCCTCAATTAGCTGACAATTATTGATCCCGGTTTTCATCTCCATCCTCATCGCAACAGAGACAAGTCCGGACAGACCTCTTGCAACAATACCAGCATCGGTTCCAAAAGCCAGACAGGCAGTAGCCACTGTAATTGCATTCTCAACTGAAGCCCTGTCGCTAAATGGAATTTCAAAATTATTCGTTTTTCCGTTATAAGCCATCTGAAGAGCTGTATGTCCTTCTGGAAGAGAATCCTTCTTTACAAAAACACTGGCACTAACATTTTCACACGACCAGTCTATGAGATTTTTGGTATTATAGACTTTATTATTTCGGATCAACTGTCGAACAAGTTCCTGGTCACTGCAATATATTACTAAAGAGGCATTTGCAAAAAGCTTTAGTTTTTCTTCTGCCTTTGTTTTATTATCAGAAAAATTCTCGCTGTGTGCGTCTCCGATATTTGTTATTATGCCAATATCCGGATTAATAACCTTCCGAAGATTATCCATCTCCCCCGGGAAAGAGATGCCAGCTTCAAAAATGCCCAGTTCATAATTGTCATCGAGTTTCATTACAGAGAGCGGTACTCCAATTTGAGAATTATAGCTTTTAGGACTCCTGATTACAGATGTTGAGAGACCAAGTATATCCGCGAGCCATTCCTTAACAACAGTTTTGCCGGCGCTCCCTGTTATTCCAATTACAGGTGAATTAAAGGCCTTTCTAATAAAAGAAGCAAGCAGCTGGAGAGCTTCAACCACATTATTGGTTACAATAAAGGCATTGTTGATGAAACTTTTGGAATTGACAGGAAGCTTTTCAACGACGAAAATCCTGATTCCTTTCTGATAGAGATTGTCAATAAACAGATGACCATCGTGATTTTTTCCTCGTATAGCAAAAAAAACCAGTCCTTTTGTATATGCCACCTGACGACTGTCTGTAATAATGTCTGTAACCACCAGGTCTGAGCGGCCAATCAATCTGCCATTTACTATTTCGGAAATGTCGAACGAGCTGATTTTCAATTTCTATTTCTTTAAAGCTGCATTATAGCAATTACGACAGAGAGGTTCGTACAGATTTTTTTCGCCCAGAAGAACAACCCTGGCTTCTTCCGATTTCCTGTATGAATACTGGGCCAGATTGCCACACCTCATACATATTGCATGAACTTTAGTAACATACTCAGCTATTGCAAGAAGTGCCGGAATGGGACCAAAAGGCTTTCCTGAAAAATCCATATCCAAACCAGCTACAAGAACTCGTATGCCATCATCTGCAAGCTGATTACAAACATCAACAATGGAATTATCAAAAAACTGTGCCTCATCAATCCCGATGACATCGACTTCCGTTGCCAATAATAATATTGCTGAAGGATTATCAACAGGAGTTGATACAATCGATTTATCATCATGAGATACGACTCTGATCTCAGAATAGCGATTATCCAGGGAAGGCTTAAAAATTTCTACTTTAAGTCCTGCAAACTGGGCCCTTCTGAGCCTTCTGATCAACTCTTCGGTTTTTCCCGAGAACATTGATCCTGTTATGACCTCAATAGATCCTTTTCTCCCAATTGCCCTTATTGAATTTTCAAGAGACTCCATCTGCAATTAATGTAATTGTCAAAACGCAAATTGTAGTTTAATTCCGTTATGTCTTGTGGAATATTAGTTACTTTTGCAAAATAAGGAAAATGGTTTGTTTTATTAACAACAAAATGTATGGATTTCAATTCAACCATTGATTTAATTGTTAAGGATCTCGATGATGCCCGAAATATTATTGATGATCTTAAAAAATATCCGGGTGTCCCGTTTCTGCAAGTAGAGCTTGCAAAATCAAAATGTAAAAGTGCAGGTGAAGTAATCACTCTTCTCAAGGGCTTAATGGATACCTTACCAATTGTACAGAAAGAACCCACGCAACAACCAGATGAGAACAAGCCTGAGCAACAGATAGAATTAGCAGAAGATGAAGAGGAATCAAAAGACAAACCGAAAAAACAAGCTGAATCTTCAATAATTGCTGATAAATTCAGTCACATGTCAGGCAGGTTCAATGAACAATTAGATAGCCGGAAAAGTAAGGAAGATGTATCAGAGATTCTGAAGACAAAACCAATAACAAGTTTGTCAAAAGCCATAGGCGTTAATGACAGATTCCTTTTCATCAGGGAAATTTTCAATGGCAATGAAGATGCTTATATTCAAGCAATTGCCAAACTAGAAAACACAAAAAGCTTACCCGATGCCAGAGCGGTTATTTTAAGTTATACCGGCAGTAACAATGAAAATATTGCAATGGACCAACTACTTGACCTGGTGAAACGCAAACTCCTTTCAAATGAGTAAACTGGTACTGGTACCTACTCCTATCGGTAATCTCAAAGATATTACCTACAGGGCAGTAGAGATTCTCGGGAGTGTCGATCTGATACTGGCAGAAGATACACGTCATGCCAGAAAATTACTCAACCATTATAACATCAATACCCCACTTCAGTCGCATCACATGTTCAACGAACACAAAAGTGTGGAGTCGGTCTGTTCAAAGATTCTGGCAGGTCAGACAATTGCACTAATAACAGATGCAGGCACTCCCGGCATTTCCGATCCTGGCTTTCTGCTGGTAAGAACATGTATTGAACAAGAAATTACAGTAGAAACACTTCCCGGACCAACCGCACTTATTCCGGCATTGGTAAATTCAGGGTTACCATGTGATAAATTCTGCTTTGAGGGATTCCTTCCTCCAAAAAAAGGAAGGAATAAGCGGATCACAGGATTAATTGATGAGACCAGGACAATGATCTTTTATGAATCACCATACAGACTTGTAAAAACATTGAAGGAACTTGTCATCCATTTTGGACCCGACCGGGAAGCTTCTGTTTCGAGAGAAATAAGTAAGGTATTTGAGGAGAACATACGGGGTTCTTTATTGTTTCTCACAGAATATTATACAGACAACCCTCCAAAAGGAGAAATAGTAATTATTGTTTCAGGAAGCAGGTAACTTTTTAGGACACTTCCTAATATAGAATAAATAGACATGGTATATGCCTGTTAATCAATATCATGCAAATGGAGGTTCGTCCTGAATACCAGACTCGTTATCAAATCCTCCGCCCAATTTCCTAAAGTTATCATGATTCATCTTTGATCCCAGGGTAATGCTCTGTGCTGCCTCACTGAGGTCTGTATCCCCCTCAATGTCAAAATCATCAATATCTACAAACTGAGCTTTCTCCTCACGGAATCTAAGTTTGACATCATCAACAGGGCCGTTACGGTTCTTTGCCAGGATTATTTCCGCAATTCCTTTGGTAGAAGAGCCATCTTCGAAAGTTGGTATCCCAAACTTATCCTGCCGGTGGATAAACACCACCATGTCGGCATCCTGTTCTATAGCTCCCGATTCTCTGAGGTCAGAAAGCAGAGGTCTCTTGGTACCCCCTCTCATTTCAACAGATCTGTTTAGCTGTGATAGGGCCAATATAGGGACATTAAGCTCCTTGGCAATACTCTTAAGTGATCTTGAAATAGCGCTAACCTCCTGCTCCCTGCTTCCTGAGTTTTCCGGGCCTGACATAAGCTGAAGATAGTCAACTATTACAATATCCAGTTTGTGCTGAGCCATCAGGCGACGGCATTTAGCTCTAAGTTCAAAAATCGAAATTGCCGGTGTGTCATCGATATATATCGGAGCTTGTACCAGTTTTTTAATCCTTGCATCAAGCTGTTTCCACTCATCTTCAGTAAGACGTCCGTTTTTGATTTTATCTCCGGCAATATCTGTTTCAGCTATTATCAGCCTGTTCACCAACTGAATCGAAGACATCTCACATGAGAAAATAACAACTCCTTTACCATGGTCAATTGCCATGTTCCTCGCCATTGAAAGTGCTAAGGCGGTTTTACCCATTGAAGGGCGGGCAGCAATGATTATCAGTTCTGATTTTTGCCAGCCTGATGTAAGTCTGTCAAGTTTTGTGAATCCGGAAGGTGTGCCGACAAGCGCATCTTCTCTTTTCCCGGCTTCCTCAATCTCCCGTATTGCTTCTTTAATTACAAGATTAATCGGTGCTACTTCTCTTTTAATATTTCCTTCAGCGATCTGGAAAAGTGCATTTTCAGAATAATCGAGAAGCTCAGTAACATCATATGTGTCATCGAAAGATCTCGTTTGTATTTCGGTTGATACTCTGATAAGTTCACGCTGGATATGTTTCTGTGCCACAATCCTTGCATGAAAGTCAACATTAGCTGCCGATACAACCTTTGAGGTTAATTGGGTTAAATATACCGGTCCACCCACGCTATCTAAATCATTATGGGCCCGTAATTCCTCAGTAACAGTATACAAATCAACAGGGTACTCTCTGGCTGACAGATCTGAGATTGTTTTAAATATTTTTTGGTGAGCTTCTTTGTAAAAGCTTTCAGGTTTGAGAATGTCAAGAATGGTTATTACCGCTTCCTTTTCAAGCATTACAGCGCCAAGAACTGCCTCCTCCATGTCCATTGCCTGTGGTGGAACCTTCCCAAAATCGGGCAGAGTTGTAATTGTTGGCCTTGGATTGTTTCTTTGATTTGCCATTAATACTATATTGCTGATTTATAATTATTTATACGATGCGATGATCTTCTACCACGTGGTTTTCAAAGGTATGAATATCCATAGTTTATAGATAAAAAGCATCTGTTTTTGTTACAAACAGACAGATGTTAAAAACTTGTTGAAAAGCTAATACCTGAATCAATAATAACAAATCCAAATCCATATGGTATTTTTACATAAAATTGAGGAAGATGATCATTTTTCCAAAAGCTAAAATAAACCTGGGACTTCGGATAACCGGTAAACGTCCTGATGGCTATCATGACATAGAAACCCTGTTGTATCCTATTCCATTGAGTGATGCTCTGGAACTCGTCGTTTCTTCTGACTCAATAAAGAAAGACATCCTTACCGTTACAGGGATAAACATAGGAGGTGATCCGGAAGACAATCTCGTTATGAAAACATTGAGGACACTACGGGAGCGCCATTCATTACCATGGTTAAGAATTCATTTACATAAAGTAATTCCGGCGGGAGCCGGATTAGGAGGAGGATCATCAGATGCAGTATGTCTTTTAAAGATAATGAACAAATGTTTTGGGCTGTCATTTGATGAAAAAGTCCTTAAAACCATAGCTCTGGAATTAGGAAGTGATTGTCCGTTCTTCATTAATGGGATTCCCTCTCTGGCTACTGGCAGAGGTGAAATATTAAGTCCTGTCAGACCATTCCTGGATGGACTATATATTTTGCTACTCAACCCGGGAACAGGGATTAGTACCAGGGAAGCATATCAGAATTGTTGGCCAAAGAAACCCTCAAGTAGTCTTCTGCAGTTAATTGATCGTCCAATTATTGAATGGAAAGAAAAAATATTAAATGATTTTGAGAGCTTTGCCATTAATAAATACCCCCTGATTGGTGAAATAAAAAATATTTTATATGATGCAGGAGCGCTCTTTAGCTCTATGTCGGGAAGTGGAACAAGTGTTTATGGAATATTCCCGGAAAAGCCTGAGATCCCGGACAGACTAAAAGATTTCGTAATCTTTGAAGGTTATTTATAGTCTCACTCTTTAAACTGAACAGTTGTTACCAGGGTGTAATTTTAAGGAAAATGAACGATTTATATGCTATTTAGGGGCCATTTTATATAACACCATGGCAATTACTGAATATAGTATATTGGGGATCCACATTGCCAGCATTGGCCCAAGATTTCCTTTAAGGGAAAACTGGGACGCAAACTGGAGAAACAGGATATAAGAGAAACTAAGTATCAGCCCAATACCAATATTCATACCAATGCCTCCCTGGATCTTTCTTGACGACAGGGAAACCCCTATTAATGTTAGAATAAATATAGCGAAAGGATTAGCAAACCGCCTGTGCTTTTCAATAAGGAAAAGTTTCAGCTCATCCGATCCCTGAAGTTGCAAAAGGCTTATGTAATCATCCAGTTCACGATAAGTCATTGTGCCTACAAATCCCGGATCTCTGGAAAAGTCACTTGGATTGATTGTAAGAGTGGTATCAATTTTTTTCCCGGTGGTAATTATTTCTTCATTATCCCTTATCTCCCTCAAATAATAATTTATTGCAGTCCATTTATGTATAGCCGTATCGTAGGTTACTGATGAGGAGGACAACTTCGACTCCAGTCTTCCACTGTCATTAAATTTTTCGATTGTGAAGTTCTGTCCCCTCTGGCTTAAAGGATTAAATGAGCCCATATAGACATAGATATCCTTGAACACCATTCTGTGAATATTTTCTATTGTCACCTTTCTGCTTGAAGAACGATAATATTTGTCTTCAAAAACCATCCTGGCAAGGTTAGATTGTGGAATAACAAAGTTGGTCAGTACAAATGTGAATATCGCGATAATCAAAGCTGAAAGAAAATATGGCCACATCATTCTTTTAAAGCTCATTCCACAATTCAGAATAGCAATTATTTCAGTATTTACAGCCATTTTAGAAGTAAAAAATATAACAGCTATAAAAACAAACAGAGGGGCAAAAAGGGTGGCGAAATATGGAACGAAATTTAAATAATAATCAAAAATTATTGCACGTACCGGAGCCTCCTTCTCCATGAAGTTGTCTATTTTCTCAGCAAAATCAAATACAACAGCAATGGTCAGTATCAAAACCATAGAAAAGAAGAAAGTCCCAAGAAACTTCCTGATAATATATGCATCTATAAGTTTAATTTTCAGAGAGCTTATAGCCGCTCTGAAAGTTTTTTTATCATTGAGTCTTTCCATTGTCTAAAGTTACCTTCTTTAATTTTTCTTCTTGCTTCACCAACAAGTTTTAAATAAAATGCCAGATTATGTATGCTTGCAATCTGTGCCCCCAAATTTTCACCTGACATAACAAGATGTCTAAGATATGCCCTGGAATATTTAAGGCTCACTGCTGACGGACCCTCGGGGTCAATTGGATTAAAATCATCGATCCATTTTCTATTCCTGATATTTATTGTTCCTTCACTTGTAAAAAGCATCCCATTTCGCCCGTTGCGCGTTGGCATAACACAATCAAACATATCGATACCTCTGGCGATCGCTTCAAGGAGATTAACAGGTGTACCCACTCCCATCAGATAACGTGGTTTATCTTCAGGCAGAATTTCATTAACAATCTCTATGGTTCTGTACATCTCTTCAGCAGGCTCACCAACCGACAATCCTCCAATAGCGTTTCCTTCCAATCCTGCTGAAGCTACTCTTTCAGCTGAAAATTTTCTCAAATCATCATATACTCCACCCTGAACAATGGGGAACAGTAGTTGCTCTTTTCCCCATACAGGATCCGTTTCACGATACCTTACGATTGCCCTGTCGAGCCAATGGTGAGTGAGAGATACAGACTTTTTAACATAATCATATTCACATGGCCAGGGAGTACACTCATCGAAAGCCATCATGATATCTGCACCAATAATTCTTTGTATATCAATTGTGTTTTCAGGAGTAAAAACATGTCTTGAACCATCAATATGTGACTTAAAGATAGCACCTTCATCAGTAAGTTTTCTGTTTCCGGTAAGTGAGAACACCTGGTATCCACCGCTATCGGTAATAATCGGTCGATCCCATGACATAAATTTATGAAGGCCACCTGATGCTTTGAGAATTTCAGTACCCGGACGCAAATAAAGATGATAAGTATTCCCGAGAATTATCCTTGCATCAATATCCTCTGAAAGATCCCGCTGTTGTATACCTTTAACAGTACCTCCTGTTCCAACCGGCATAAAGATCGGAGTAGGAATTTCACCATGAGGTGTCTTCAGCAGACCTGCACGTGCCTCTGATTCCTTATCCCTGCTCTCTATTTTAAACATTTCACTCAGTCTGGTTTTTAGAAACACAAATGTAATTTATCCACTCGGCCTTATAAAATTATCCTGAATTATTTTTTCAGTAATAAAGATTTGTATCACCCGACTCAAATACCTTTAACACTGATTAGTTACGATTATTATAATATATCTTTTATCATTCCGTTTATCTTACTAATATTGCTGCTACATATTCAGAACCCAAATGAGAGTCCACGATAATGTTTTCATTTTAGTCATTTTTGCAATCTTTTTGTTTGTCTCAACCATACAACTGTTTTATTACTTCTATTATTATCTGGCTGTTTATTTACATAAGCCATCAGATATTGTTAAGAAAAAGAAGCCTGTTTCAATTATAATCTGTGCAAAAAATGAAGCTACAAACCTGAAGAAATTCCTGCCTGCAATTCTAAAACAGGATTATCAGGACTATGAGGTTATTGTTGTTAACGACTGTTCTGAAGACGATTCCAATGACATTCTTGAAACATATCAGGAGCAATATCCGCATCTTAAGGTCTCATCCGTCAAAAAAGATCCCAAATTTACTCATAACAAAAAATTTGCACAGTTCATTGGAATAAAAGCGGCAAAAAATGAGATTCTACTATTTACGGATGCTGATTGCGAGCCGGAGTCAGATAAATGGCTGGAAAGGATGGCTTCCCATTTTGATGATAAAACCAGCTTTGTTCTTGGCTATGGTGGATATCTCAATGAGAAAGGTTTACTTAACAAATATATTCGTTACGACAGTGTGTCCATAGCAATGCAATATCTTGGCATGGCTATCCGCGGTTTACCATATATGGGTGTTGGACGCAATCTGGCATATAGATATTCTCTCTTCTTTTCCAATAAAGGCTACGGTGCTCACAACCACCTTATCTCAGGCGACGATGACCTTTTTGTTAATACAAATGCAAATGGTAAAAATACCTGCGTTGAGTTCAGAAAGGAATCACATACCAGATCGATACCAAGCAGAGAATTCAGAGAATGGATATCACAAAAGAAAAGACATCTGACAACTGCACCATACTACAAACTTCGTGATAAATTTTTATTAATTACTGAACCATTATCAAGGATTGTCTTTTATGCAGCATTCATTATACTAATATCCTATAGTTACTTTTGGCCTGTTGTACTAATCGTTTTTGGAATACGTATAACTACACAAATTATTGTTTCTACTCTGGTTCAAAGGAAATTAAATGAACCTGGGCTATTAGCTTATTCGATATTTTTTGATATCTTTTCACCAGTAATCAACAGCATTATATTTTTAAGTAATACCGGTAGCGGATCCCGGAAAGTTAAATGGAAATAACTCACGATTTATCAGACAAAGCGAAGGATGACCTGGTTCTTGTAAAACGCGCCAGAAATGGTGAAGAAAAAGCATTTGCCAGCCTGATGAACCGCTATAGGGATTCAATCTATTATATGCTACTTAAAATGGTCAATAATCCCTCAGATGCTGAAGACCTTACCATAGAAGCTTTCGGGAAAGCCTTCAGAAATCTTGATCTGTACACTCCTAAATTTGCATTTAGCACATGGCTGTTCAAAATCGCAACAAACAATTGCGTTGACTTTATCAGGAAGAAACAGGTATCACCTTCACCATTTGATAATTTGTTTGATAACTTAGAAAATGTAACTGTCAATATCCAATCAGATCTGCCTGATCCGGAAGAGTCATTAATCAACTTTCAGAAGATTGCCTCACTGAAAGATGTTGTAAACCAATTAAAACCAAGGTATAAATCTCTCATCGAACTACGTTATTATAAGGAATACTCGTATGAAGAGATATCAACTGAGCTCAACCTCCCTATCGGCACAGTTAAGGCTCAGCTTTTTAGAGCTAAAACATTACTATATAATATTTTAACTAAAACAGACAACAGGTAATGTCAGAAATAATTTTTAGATATTTCCCGTTACTGTCTGAAACACAGAAAGAGAAGTTATCACAATTAAAGCATATCTACGACAGGTGGAATAATTCAATAAATGTAATTTCCCGTAAGGATATGGATAACTTTCTGGTTCATCATGTTCTTCATTCATTGGCAATAGCAAAAGTCATCTCCTTCCTGCCCCGGACAACCATTCTTGATGTCGGGACAGGTGGAGGGTTTCCTGGTATACCATTAGCTATTATGTTTCCTGATTCTGAATTCACCCTTCTCGACTCTATTGAAAAAAAAATTAAAGTAGTAAGATCTGTCTCGAATGAGCTCAAGTTGGACAATGTTATTCCCGTCAGAAAAAGGGTTGAAGATGAAAAAGGAAAATACCATTTTGTAATAAGCAGAGCCGTTACTGAGTTCCCGAAATTTGTCAATATGACTAAAAAAAACATTGACAAAAAGGGAACAAATAGCCTTAAGAATGGGATTTTATACCTCAAAGGAGGTGACCTGACGACTGAACTTATTCAGTTTCAAACCAGAGTAAAAACGTGGAGTATTATGGAGTTCTTCAATGAACCATTCTTCGAAACCAAAAAGGTGGTATATCTCTCATTGTGATTTTTTTTTAAAAAAACAGCTGTCTGGCTTTTATTTTTCAAAAAAGTACTACATTTGCATTCTCAAATAAGGAGCATAGTCAACAAATATTATTGAAAAGATGAAAAGGACATTTCAGCCATCACGAAGGAAGAGAGTAAATAAGCATGGTTTCAGGGAAAGAATGTCAACTCCCAGTGGAAGGAGAATTCTTGCTTTTCGCAGAGCAAAGGGAAGAAAAAAGCTTTCTGTGACTCCTGAACTTAAAGTAAAAGGATAAACCACATTCTACAATATCTTCTTTAAGGTGTCTTCGACAAGACACCTTTTTTTTTGTTTTATTGCGATTAATCCTCTCCCTGATCAGGCTGAATCTTTCAATCTTTTGTTAATATTCTTAACTTTGCCGGCCTCATAATTATAAAAATGAAAGACCTGGTAGATTATATAAACGATAGCGAACTCATGCTGATCGCTAATAAGATTAAAGATAATATACGAATTACCCCTGAAGACGGCCTCTTACTTTATAAAAGAGCCGATCTGGCTCTCATAGGTCTGCTTGCCGGAACTGTCAGAAGAAAAGGCAACGGCAATTTTGCATACTTTAATCACAATTTTCATATTGAACCAACTAACAAATGCATTTACAACTGCAGATTTTGCTCATATCACAAACCAGAAGGAGACCCCGAAAGCTGGGAATATAGTCATGAAGAGATGCTTGACATTGTAAAAAAATTTGATGCCAAAGATGTTACCGAAGTGCATATTGTCGGAGGTGTACATCCTGCTCACGACCTGCATTATTGGGGATCACTCTTAAGAAAAATCAAAGATCACAGGCCGTCCCTTCATATTAAAGCATTTTCAGCTGTGGAACTCGACCATATGATCACTCTGACTGGAGTTTCTATTGAAGAAGGTTTAATCAGTTTAAAGGAATACGGCCTTGATTCTATTCCCGGAGGAGGGGCAGAAATATTTGATGAAAAACTAAGAAAAATAATTTGTGGAGAGAAGTCTTCCTCACAACTTTGGCTTAAAATTCATGAGACTGCACATAGGATTGGGATTCAGTCAAACGCCACAATACTTTATGGTCACATGGAAACATACAAACACCGTATTGATCACCTGGAAAGACTTCGGGCACTTCAAGATAAGACAGGTGGATTCAATGCCTTTATCCCTCTAAAATATAAGAAGTCAAACAACAGTATGTCATACCTTGGAGAAGTCAGCATTATTGAGGATTTGAGAAACTATGCGGTTTCCCGGATATATCTCGACAATTTTCCTCATATCAAAGCATACTGGCCAATGATAGGTAAGGAAAGTGCACAATTGTCACTCTCCTTTGGTGCAGATGATATGGACGGAACAATAGACGATACTACAAGAATCTATTCCATGGCCGGTTCTAAAGAAGAAAACCCCACTATGTCTACCAATGATATTTGTCAACTAATACGCGATGCCGGATTCACCCCGGTAGAGAGAGATTCACTTTACAGGCCAATCAAAGAATGGTGATCCCATTATAATTTTATCCTTACCTTTGCGTTATTACTAATGTTCAATTTGTCAGTATGAGCCTTAAAAACTTTATCCTTAGCAAGCTATTCTTCAAACATCTGGGAATTGCAATTGCTATTACTGTAGGAGTAGTAATGATGCTACTTATCTGGATGAATTTCTACACCCGGCATGGTCAGGCACGTCCTGTTCCTGATTTCCTGGGACTTACAACGGAACAAGCTGACTCACTGGCAAAAAAGAGTAAATTAAGATATAATGTCATAGATTCTATATATACAACTATAGTTCCACGAGGATGTATTGCTGAACAGAACCCCTTACCAGGCTTCAAAGTAAAAAAATGGAGAAATATTATACTTACTATAAATGCATTTCATCCGGAAATGCTTGCAATGCCTAATCTTGTCGATCTCCCTATCAGACAAGCTATTGCCTTGATCGAGAGTTCCGGACTGGAGATGGGAGCGTTAAAATACAGACCCGATCTCTCAATAAATGTTGTGATTGAACAACTTTATAATGGAAAGAAGATTACTGAAGGTGATTCTCTCCAAAAAGGCTCCATGGTTGACGTGGTACTTGGCAAAGGATTAAGTAACCAACGTACTGCCATCCCGGATTTAATGGGAATGAATCTTGAACCTGCAAAAAATAGGATTCTTGTTTCTTCACTTAATCTGGGCACATACATTTTTGATAATACTATTAATTCCGGAGAGGATACTATTAATGCATTTGTTTATAAACAGAACCCTGAATTTAATGAAGAAGCAAGATTACAGCTTGGATCTGCCATATATCTCTGGCTTACAGTAGATTCAACCAAACTTCCAGTAGATTCAACTTTAATTATTATTTCAGATACAATTCCCTCAATTGATCTGCTTAAAGAGATATCTAAATGATTTAAATGATCAGAAATATAATCCTATATATTTTTATTCTCCATGTTCTTGTGGCTATTTCACCTGCTCAGGAGGTAATTATAGGTTTGCAATCAAATTACAGTATAACCAGTGTTAAGAACAGGCAAGAAAACAACAAGGCATCAGCCACTTTAGATACTCTGGAGCTGCCTTTTTTTGATGACTTCTCTAATCAAAATGTTTTCCCGGATAACAAGAAATGGCTCGACAATTTTGTATTTATAAATAACACTTACTCCGATCAACAAATCACTAAAGGGATCGCTACTTTCGATGCCCTTGATGAATTCGGCCGGTTATATGAGACAGCCTCCTCTTCAGGTTTTAAAGCCGACCAACTTACATCTCAACCAATAAATCTCAGTTATCCGGCTTCTGAAAATATATGGTTTAGTTTTTTTTATCAGCCCGGAGGCTTGTCTGACATCCCTGAAACTAATGACAGCCTTACTTTACAGTTCCTGGCTCCAGATGAGAACCTTTGGTATTCAGTGTGGAAAGTTGGTGGCATTGCTAATCAAAAGTTCAAACCGGTTATCATTAAAATTGATGAATCCCGTTTCCTCCAAAAAGGTTTTCAGTTCCGATTTATAAACTACGCGAGTCTAAGCCTCAACCAGAGTGAGCCTTCAATGAGTGGAAATTGTGATATCTGGAATATCGATTATATTCTTCTCGACAAAAACAGAAATGCAGGTGACACTATATTTCCTGATGTAGCTTTCACACTTTCACTCCGGTCTTTGTTAAATAGTCATGAGGCAATGCCATGGAATCAATTCAGAGAGATTAAATTTCAGGAGATGGGCTATAAAATACCTGTTCATTACCGTAACAATGATATAATTAAAAGAAATGTAACCCGTAATTTTGAGATATGGGATGTTTATAAAAACGCTCAGTCTCATTTTTTTTCAGCTGGAGCTAGGGATATTGATCCCCTAACCAATATTGATTATGACGCTAAATTCTTTTATAACTATTATAATCCAAGTACAGCAAATTACGATTCAGCAATATTCCGGGTTACCTGTATATTAAAAACTGATGAGTTTGACCCAAAAGGAAACGATACATTAATTTATTATCAGAATTTCACAAATTACTTTGCATTTGACGATGGGTCTTCTGAAGCCGGATATGGTATAAACGGACTTGGCTCAAGAAACGCTATGGTAGCTTACAGGTTTGAGTCATTCATACAAGACACTCTCAGGGCAATACAGATATGCTTCAATGATAGCTACCTGAACGCTAATAAAAGAACATTTGATCTGATGGTTTGGGATGACAACAATGGCATACCAGGGAATATTTTATACTCAGAAGAAGAAGTTATGGTTGAACAGGGCCCGATGATTAATGGTTTCTATACTTATAAGATTCCTGCAGGGGTTATGATAGATAATCTTTTTTACGTCGGCTGGAGACAACGTACAGAAACATTCCTTAATGCCGGCCTTGATATCAATACTTCTCATGAAGGCAAACAGTTTTACTCATTAAATGGAGAATGGAATCAATCACAGGTGGAAAGTAGTATTATGATAAGACCTGTGGTAGGTGCACCACTCATAACTACAGCGATTGATATTACTTTTTACAGGAATAAGAATCTTATAAAAGTGTGGCCCAATCCTGCATCTGACTATATCAATATTAACACCGAAGATCTCCAGCTATCCGGACTATCATATATAACAATTATAGATCTATATGGCCGTAAACTGATAAAAGTAGCTGCCAGTGAGTGTATTGACATCTCTTCCCTTAATGAAGGAGCGTACATTTTATTAGTAAGCCTAAATGGCAAAACAGTAGGTTATAGTCGGTTAATTAAAACCAGGTAAAAACAAGAAATGGCAGAAGATGAATTAGTTGACCAACAGGAACTTTTTGAGCATCATAGGTTTATAGTGGATCCTGGACAATCGTTGTTAAGGATTGACAAATTCCTGGCTGACAAAATAGAGAACACATCCAGAACACGGATAAATAATGCTGCCACTGCCGGGAATATCCTTGTTAATAACAATAAGGTTAAATCGAATTATAAGGTCAAACCAGGGGATTTGATACAGATTGTTTTACCTAACCCCCCCAGGGAGATTGAAACTATCGCGGAAGAGATCCCTCTAAATATTATTTATGAAGATGATGATGTTCTTGTTGTTAATAAAGAACCCGGGATGGTAGTCCATCCTGCCTATGGAAACTTTACCGGCACTCTGGTTAATGCACTGATGTGGCACTTCAAGGATATTCCTCTCTTTCATACAGGAGACAACAGGCCAGGTCTGGTTCACAGAATAGATAAAAACACTTCAGGCTTACTGGTTATTGCAAAGAATGAGCTTGCCCTAAACAAACTTTCAAAACAGTTTTTTAACCGTACAACCGATCGAAAATATAATGCACTTGTTTGGGGTACTCCCGACCCTCCTGTAGGAACAATCACAGGTAATGTAGGAAGGAGTATCAGAGACAGAAAGATAATGCAGGTTTTCTCCGATGGCAGCAAAGGGAAAAATGCAGTAACACATTACAAGATAATAGAGGATCTGGGGTATATTTCATATATTGAATGTAAGCTTGAGACAGGCCGGACCCATCAGATAAGAGTTCATTTCAGTCACATTAAACACCCACTATTCAACGACGTGGAATACGGT
>Ga0307377_10002426_pt1 | contig 22059 bp, 22 predicted proteins | sample TR3MG_FD_202535 | JGI IMG/M metagenome (GOLD analysis project Ga0307377, IMG submission 202535) | Soil microbial communities from Risofladan, Vaasa, Finland - TR-3 | ecosystem: Environmental > Terrestrial > Soil > Coastal area > Acid sulfate soil | place: Finland: Risofladan, Vaasa | collected...
GATGGTAAAAGACATTGTTCGGGAGCTTATTGTTAAAAATATTTTTTTTATTCAAATAATTTATATATATTTGTACAAACAAACAATATATAGATATGAAAAACAGAATAAAAAGATTCTTAAGTAGGTTAAAAATTAAATTTTATATTTGGTCAAAAAGATCTTCAAATATTATACCAACTTATCAAAATGAAATCCTATCATATGAAAAGACGTGTTTTAAAATATGTCTTAAAATAATCCAACATAAAGATACGGAATTTATGATAGCCCCAATGTCTGATAAACGTTATCTTAAAAATGACGATATGAAAATTTTCATAACAATGACAGATCATAGAGTTGAGATCACTAATCACGTTTATAATTATAATGTTAAACTACATGGTAGGGATTGGGAAAGATTAACATATATTTTTGATCTTGAAGCGGATAAGAGAAGACTTAATTATGAGGGTGAGGTTAATTCACAAATCACTAACTCTCTACATAATATCTTAGAACAAGTTTCTAATTTCGATTAAAATTTTATCAACCAAAGAATCTACGGATTCTTTTTTTGTTTTATATGATGTCATTATTGGTTTTTGACCTTTTCCTGTTTGAGTATCTTTTTTCTCAGCGGTTCTTTTTTGTTGACATGCGGATCTTTTTTGTGAATCACTCATTTTACCTGCAACTCCAGCCGCCCTACATTTAGGGTAAGATCCTTTAGAAGTATCTTGTCGTCCACATGGAGGATGTTTACCGTCAACTTTACTACAAATGTTAACCCAAGGACCTTTTGGTTGAGAAGACCCCTTAGACTTCTTCTTTTTACCAAACCAAACTGCAAGATCTTCAGAAATTGTGTCTTTAGTTATTTTTTTTATATTTTTTTTTGAACTATCCATTGACCCATCATAACTATCATATTCTAATGATGGATTATCGTAGTTAGATACGGGTATTGTAAATGGTCCATTTTGTGAATCATTAAATCTTCTAATACCTATCTGTAGCGGAGAAACATATGATCCTCCACCCCCTGAACTATCAGAAGTTACTTCCAATAATATTTTTTTTATAATTTTACTAAGTCTATCCATTTGATTATATTATATAAATATCTTATATTTTAATTATGGAAAAAGAAAATATAAATTATGGTAATTTATTTGGGACAATTGATTTGATTAGCGAACAACACTTGGATGTTATTCTCTTGTCTATGGATAAAGACCATTCAGTATATTATTTAGTTGAGGCGGTTAAGGCAGCACATAAACGGGGAGCATTTACAATTGGTGAATCTGAAGTTATATCAAAAGCCATTAGAGTGTTGTCAAAAATTGAAGAACCTACACAAACTAATGAGAAATAAAAAAGGAGACAATTACTTGTCTCCTTTCTCTTATTCGGTATTTAATTGATTATCTCAATTCTCTTAAATCGAATGTTCTAACGCCATCTACGGTAATTCTTCCGTAAAATCTGTTGTTGACCATTTTTTTCGCGTATCTCGTCATTATTCCTTTGATCGGAGTAAAGTTGAACGGATTGTACATTGTAGGTGTTAATTGTAGAGGTACGTACGGTGCGTAGATGTAACCTGTGTCTAACAATGATGTTCCTTTGTGTCCAATCAAAACTTGGTTTGGTGGGAAGTAAGGATCACGATAAACTTGGTAACGTCCTGCAAGAGTACCTACTCTTTCAATACCCATGTTATACTGATCTTGCTCAGGAGATGCGTTAGATACGTGGAAGTATTCTAAATCATCAAAGATTGCAGAAACCTCAGAAGAAACAACAATCCAGTTAGCTCCACCTCTCAAAGTTGATTTGTGGATTTGTGCTGACAATTGGTTAATTGCTGTAATCAAAGTTTGATTCCAATCTTTTTGAGTATAAGATGTTGTTTGAGAAATTCTTCTCCATCCGTTGTAATCCCAACGTAGGTTCCAAGCCGCTCCACTTCTTAAATCACGAAGTATTTCACGGTCAATCTCAGCCGCAACTTGCTCAGATAACAATGCAGTTAACTCAGCTTCAGCGTCGATGTTATGGAATGCTGCAACGTCTTGAGCTAACTCAGGAGACCATTGTGCTCTTAATTTTCTTTCTGTAACAGATACAGTAACTGAATCTAAGTCGAAAGAAACCTCACCGATTTGATCAGCAAATTCTAATTGTTCATATCGTCTAAATACTGAAACAAAAGAAGTACCAGATGCTCCTGAAAAAATTGTAGTACCTGTGTAACCATCTAAAGATGTTGAGTCACAATCAGCACATACTGGACAAGATAAATCAACTTCTAAGTAGATACATCCATCTGCAGAACAGATATTTCTGAATGATCCACCATTTCCATCAGCTGGATATGTTGTTTGTGTTGTGTTACCGTATTGTACAATACCTTGACCATATTGTTGAGTAACAACTCTGAACAACAATGGAACTGATACACCACCTGAACTAATAACACTACATGGTGCAGTATCCGCAGAAAAAGCAGTTAAATCAGCATAAATTTTAAGACTTGCTAAGAAAGACTCAGAGTCCATTTCATTTCCATCAGGTCCGATTAATTTACCAGCTCCTGTGTCAGCAAAACCACACATTTTAAGTAATATTTTTCTTTGGTTACCTGTTGGTGACAAAGAATCTGTTAAAGATCCATTAGACCATACTTGTATGGTTGTAGCCGCAGTAACTGCTGACCATTGACCTTTAGAGTAATCAAATAATCCTGGAGGATCTAAATCTGCAGCACTACCTTCATAAAATAAATCATAAAGATTTTTTCCGAATGCTCCTGTATTTGATCCGTATCCTGCTCCTGGTCCTGAGTTACCTGTACCACCTGCTGTAGGTCCGTTCGGTGCTCCGATTGGTTCGTAATGAGTTCCAGAGTTATTTGCTCCACCACCATTATAACCTTGAATTTTAGGTACAAAGAAGAACAATTTACCAATCGGTAAGTTCATTGCTTGTACTGATACTATTTCGTTAGCCAACAATTTAGAGAAAACTCTTCTTACGATAGGGAAAACAACTGTTTCGAATGCTCCATTGGAACCTTCAGAAGTTGCTTCGTTAATCAAGAAAGAAGCTTGGTTTTCATATAACTGTGCTACGTTTTCTTTTAGGTGACCTCTAAGGCCTTCAAGGAATCCTAATTTATCCCATTTGTTAATTGTGTCTTCTTTGATAACTTTAAGGTGTTTTAACCCGATATTACCAACAAGACCTGATTCTAATAATGCTCCCATTTTTTTGGTTTTTTATTTTTTTTAGTTTATTTTTATTTTATTTTTGACATTAAATCTTTCATTCTTAAGAATTGAGGATTTTCATATGTTTTAGATTCAATTAAATTAACCGCAGATCCCGATGTTGGGGTTTTTTGAACGGTTCTTTCAAATGTCTCATTAACAAAATGACTCTCTTTACCTACGTTTGAAAGTTCGTCTTTTACTACTTTATACAAATTTTTAGATTCTTTAAGTGTTTCAACGGTATCAAATCTTTTTAAGATATTAATTTTTTCTTGTTTTGTTGTTGAGTGTTCAGTAAATAAACGAGTGGCATAAGCCAAGTTTGAATTAAACACCGCAACTTCATTTAATTTATCTCTAAATACATTCAATGCGTTTCTGTACTCTTCATTTTTTTCTCTAAGAATTTGTAATTCGGAATTACTAACACTTTCATGAGTTCTAACTCTTAATTTAGGTAAACTTTTTCTGTTCGGACTATTTCTACTTCCATTACCTAACGTACGTGCAGATTCTTTAGTTTCAATTTTCTTAACAGGTGTGTTTTTACCTTTTTCCATGTTTTCACCTTCCTTATATTCAAATTTTGGTTTACCCATACCAACACCTCTGGTTCCTTGTTTCATTTTTGTTTTGAAACCTTCACCTTGGTTTGGTTTTTTATCATATTTAAATTTTGATGAATTACCCATTCCAATACCTTTTGATTTAAATTTAGATTTAGATTCAACAACAAATTCGTCATCATCACCAAATAGATCTTCATCATCTTCATCATCTTCGTCTTCAGGATCGATTTCCATATTAAAACGTTCTATCATTTCAGGGTCAAATATTTCATCATCATCCTCTTCTTCATCAAAGTTATTACCCATATTAAAACGTTCCATCATTTCAGGATTAAATTTTCCTTTTAAGTGACTTTTATACGAATCTTCATCTTCATCTTCATCATCAGTCTCATCTATTTCAACTTCATAGATAGTTTGAGTTTTGTCTTCGTCGTCTTCTTCTTCTTCTTCGAGTTCTTGGTCAAGATAGAATTCCTCATCATCTTGCTCAGATTCACTTAGTTGTATAACATACTCAACGTCGTTATTTTCATCAGATAAATGTATCATTCCTTCTTCTTTTTTTACAATTACCCCATCTTCAGGACCCATAGCTCTAAACACTTTTAAAACGTCTTCGGTCGATGCGTCTGTTAGGTCAATTGTTTCATCGTCTGCATCTAGGTCAAGTTCGTCTCCCATATCTACATCCAAATTATCAACGTCATCATCAGATACGTCAGTATCATCAAATTCAGCATCTACTTCAATCTCATCTTCGTCTTCTTGTTCGTTAAGAGATTCTTTTACTAATGATCTGATTTCTTCCTTCATTGTAGAAGCAAGTATTCCTTTTGCATTTTCGTTAATAACTTCTTCCAAATTTCGCATTTGTAAGAAAGTATCTTCAACTAATGATTTTTGTTTGTTCATTATAGTTTAGTTATTTTACAATATAAATAGTGTGGTTTTTAAAAAAATTCAATTTTTATTAATTTTATTGCAAAAAAAATGGAGATATTTAAAAATACCTCCAATTTAAAAAAATAGTTAGTTTTAAATTTATTTAATTACTTCATCAATTTTACTTTCAGTTATGGATGTGATTCTCCAATCCATTGTGTAATGTTCATAAACTTTTGTTACTTTAGATTCGACATCAGTAGGGGAGTAACCCAATACTAATTTTTCTTCTCTAACTTTTTTAACTTTTCCTGATTCGTTATCTAACAAATCTGATGTGATCTTCGCCACAAAATACTTTTCTCCTTGTTCCATAGTTTAATTATTTATTATTTTTTTAAATAATCGGATAATCTTTTCATTAAGTCAAGCGATTTGTTACCAGAATCCCCAATATTTCTTTCAACGGACATTTTTTTTTCTTCATCTAAGTTTTCTTCATAGTTCATTCTCTCATTTTTATCTAAGAATAGATACGCTCCAGGTGTTGATGGGGACGAAACTAAATCAAAACAAATTAATTCAAAATCTTCTTGAACTTCATTTTGTTCACCCACTTTTTTAAGTGATCCTACACCACGAGAAGAAATACCTAAAGTAACACCTTGTCTTAAATAGTTTGCGGCTAGATCTCCCTTTGTTGATACGATTCCTCTTTCATGAAATCCAGGACTTGTAAGTAATTTTAATTTACCCAACAATACAGGACCCTCCCACCATACTTCAGTAATTAGGTGAGAAACTCTATCTAAATCAATTAAAGATGATTCAGGGTGATTAAGTTCAGATAAAGAAGTTCCTTTCTCTATCATCTTCTTATAATTTTCAGATTCTCTTTTTAATATTTTTTCAGGATATACTCTACCATTTCTATTTGGGGTATCGTATTTTTGTAATACGGCATAGAATTCAAATGGTTTAGAATGGTCAAGCATATTTCTTGACTCATTTAATGTACTTAAATTACGACTCTCATTTGGATTAATATAACCAGCGTCATATTCAATAAGAATTCCTTTTTTATTAGATTCTTGTGGACCTAAAATTTTATAACCGTTCATAGTATTTTTTTATTATAAATACTAAACTTTTTCGGTTTTTACTTTAATAGGTTTAACATTACCTGTTTTTGTTAAATAAAATTTAAAGTATTCATTATTATATAAGATATCATTATATATTCCTTTTATAATTTCTTTTAACTTACGTTTAAGTAATAAACCTTTAAAATCCATTTCATTAATTAAATAAATATTTATTTCTACATTCATAAATGATTTCTTTTTCATTGATAGTCCACTTGTTCTAAGATCCGTATCAACAATAAACTTATCATCAAAAAAATTTTTATCTATGTGATTATATATTGAATGCTTTATAGATCTGTTCATATTTAAAACCACTCTTGACCAATTTTCGGTATCATATTTTGGTTCGACCCAAGTCTGTAAATTTAAGTAAAGTGATTTAAAGTTTTTGGAATCTACTGTTCCATAGGTAATTTTTGAGTTTTTGAATCCACTCATTTTTGCGGTTTTTCCTTTTTTCATTTGTATTTTTCATAAAAACAATGTTTATTTTATAAAATAATAATCATTTATCTGATATATATCAAATATAAAATAAAATATTAAATTAATATATGTTAATAGTACATGTGAAAAAAAATGGGGGGATTGAAAGGGCTCTTAAAGAATTAAAGAGTAAGATAATTAAAACAAGACAAAATTCTAATTTAAATAAAAGAAAAGAATTTACTAAAAAATCTGTGAAAAATAGGGAAGTGTTAAATAAAGCCATTTATCGTCAAAAGTTAAAAGATAACGATTAAAGATTTTCATTTAATTGTTGTAGTTTAATGTAGTTTAAGGTATCAAATGATTCGGTGTTAATTTTTTCAATTGTTTCATCGATTCTTTTTATAACTTCTTCATCATTATCATCTTCTTGAAGTTTTTCTAACTTAGAAATTATTTTATCTTTTAAGGAATCGTAGTTTTCTTTTAATTTATTTGTATCGGAAGATAAAAGTGTTTTTAATTTTTTTTGATCAGATTCACTAAGATTGGTAATATAATCTTTAATTGTTTTATTTGCAATGTTTACCATGGTATTTAATGGTATATTAATAGGATCTTTTTTATCCTTTGGTATTTTTGTTATATTTTCTAAAATTATTTTTTTACTTGTAATTTTTTCTTCTAATTTAGTAATACCATTTGAAAATAAATTATCAATTACATCATATTCATTACTATAATCAGTTCCATAAACCCAATCTGTTATGGGTTTAATATCCTTATTTGATATTTTATTTATTGTATTTTCATAAATACTTATACTCTTATTAATAAATTCGTTAGCAATTGATTCACACAATCCCTTGTTTGAATTTAATTCATCATAAAGATAAAAAAGTTTGGATATGTTTTTATTTTTTAAAACAACTGAATTAAATTTTAATATTTCAGTCTTAGTTGTGTTGTTTTTATACGACTCAACTAACTTATTTTCTATTTTTGATTTTAATTTTCCGAATTTCATAATTTTTTTATTATAAATATCAATCTCTTAGTAATTTGCTCAATTCATTTTCCATTGAACCTAAAGAATTTTTACCTTTAGATAAATCAATGTACTTATCACCATAAATATCGTCATTCTCTAATAGAATATTTAAATTATCATTTTTTTTATTTTCAGGTAACGTTTCTTCTGCGGGTGGAGCTGGTTCAGAAGGTTCTCCCCCACCACCAAAATCAGGTAACGAACCACCACCACCACTTGGAGGAGGGGTAGGTGCATCTGATGGAGGGTTTTCGGTAGATCCCGATTTAATTTTATATAGTTTATCAACAATATCAAACATACCTGTATGTGTAATAACTGTTGGAGTATTTGTCAATTCAGCAGCAACTGCTCTTTCCAATCTTTGTTGTTGTGTATCTAATTTAATATCTTCATCGGAGAATCCAAAAATGTGTTTCTTAGCCCAAGTTGCTGAGGTTGGTGACAATGTATTTGGTATTTCACTTACCAAATCTTTATACAACAAAACTTTTTCTTTCCACACATCTATCATTAATAAATCCGCTTGTTTTGATGGGTTTGTTAATCCTAATGTAAAGTTTTGTAAATCATCTTCAAATCCTAAAATAAATAAATGTACAATTGCAATTTTATTCATTTCTGAAATCATTGCTTTTTGAATTTTGTTAATTGTTCTTGCAAATCTTATATCTTGTAAGGATAAATTTTTACCATCACCAACAACCTCCTCAAATCCTAAATAAGCTTTTGGTACCCGTAAGGCGGTAACCAACTTTTTTTGAATATATTCAATATCCGCAATTTCAGATAAATTTGTTGCTCCAGGTAAAGTTTCAATTGGCATTGTTTGAGTCACATCACGAACAGGAACAAAGTAATCCTGATCTACCGCCATTTGATTAAATCGTAAATCCACATTACCCGTTTTGTTATCAACAATTTGATCACGTTTAAACTTATTCGCAACACGTTGTACGTATGCTTCAACATCTTTATCGTCCATATTACCAACAAACACTTTAAACACCCTTCTTTCAGGCGCTCTTGAAGTTCTATAGATTAACATTGCGTCTTCAGATAACAATAGTTGTTTCCATATTCTTCTTGCTTTTTCTAACATTGATGTACCATAAGGTAATTTTCTGTCATCTCCTAGTAACCTAAAATGAGCAACTTCCCAACTATTAAATTCCATATCTTTTACTTTCCAATGGAATCTTAATCCTTTATCTTTTGGGTCTACTTCAGCATTAATTGATTTTGCTGCCATACCTCTTTCCAAACGTTCTATTTCAATGTTTGGTAATTGCATACATCCAACAACGCCTTTTTCTGAGTCTAATTTTAGATATACAAAATTGTCACCATATTTACAGGTATTTCTTGTCCACATTTGTAAATTAGTGTTAACATCTAATACATTATTAAATAAATCTGCTAATATGCCTTTTACTCTTTTTGATTCGGAATAAATTTGTAGTATATAACCGTCTTGATTAGGTGTGGTTGATTCTTCGGCATATATATCTAAAGCGGTGGATATCTCAGGAGTAAATTCCATTGATTCATAATCATAAAATGATGCTAATCTTGTTGGTTCATAATAAATCGCTTGAGTGTATAAATTATTTTCTATTTTTGCCCATTGACTTGACAAATACATAGATTGTTGTGCCTGTAGTTTTTCTTTTTCGTATTCCTGTTTATCAGTTGTTTTTAGTAATTCTTTTTTATCTAAAGAATATGTTGGCAAATCTTGACCTAAAAGTGAATTTGGTCCAAATGTTTTTGATAACCTTTGCCATATTGTAAGATTTTGATTGTTATTTTCCATATTAAAAAATTAAGTATAATGATAAATATCTAAATAGTTTGTCTTTTTACTTATTAAACCGTATTTGAGTTACACTTGGTGTTACAGTATTTGTAGGAGTTACAGTATTTGTAGGAGTTACGGTATTTGTTGGAGTTATAGTATTTGTTGGTGTTGGTGTTACAGATGGACTTGGAGACTCTCTATGTTGATTTGGTAATGACCCCCTTTTATTCGAAAACCCTACATCAAAAACCTTGGATGTCAACATATCTTGACCAGGTACAATTAAACTTGATCCACCCATTATTTTTCCCGATCTTCTCCTTACACTTAATCCCATTATATTTTATTAATAAATATTATCTACCCCCAAATAACCAACCGTATTTTTCGTAATCACTTCTACTTGGTCCACTATTATTTCTTCTTGAGTCATGACCTATATTTGGCATAGTTGGATTAAAATTAATTATATCCTTAACAGATTCATTATTACTTATTGTCCAAGACTCAATCATTGATTTTGTATGTTCTGTTACTTTTTCTAAACTTGAAAATGATGACTCCCCCACGTAAAGTGCCATAGCAATAGACATAATTAAATCATCGTGATGTCCTTTTTGGTGATCAGGTCTACCATTTATATAAACAAAAGTATTCATTTCGTTATATAATCTAGAACTATACATTCTAAATCCGTGTCTTAACCCCTCCTCAAATGCTGCAATTATCTGTACTCGTTTAGAATTAAAGTTAATTCCTGGTATTTTATCTACCGTTCTTGATGCCGACCTCCACATATTATTTTGGTCAACACCATCAACATAAAGATTTTTATAATCAAATTCTTGTAATTTACGTACAGTTGTAATACCCATACCACCGGTGATATCAACTACAACAAATGCTGAATACATATTCGCCCATTTAAAAGCAACCTCAGCCAACGTATCTGGTGGAATTTTTCCAATATATTCTAATACCTGTTCTCTTGTATCAAAATCAACAATTTGAATTGTACTAAAGTCTTCACTATCACCACGAGAAACATCAACACCCATAATATATTTGTGACCAACTTCCGCCTCTTTCCAAATCCATAATGAATTTCCCATCATTTTATTTTGGGGTTCCTTTAACATATTTTCACGAATTGTTTGTAACATATTAGAATCAAAGACATTATCTCCAGATCCTAAAAAATTACATTCCAACTCTTGGGATACTTTTCTTTTATCGTATTTAAGTTTTTTTACCATACCCTCAAACCACGAAGAACAAGCTTTGTATCCTGTATCCATAATTGATTTTAGTTTTACGTAATCTCTTTCTACAAATGGGATCCCATCCCAACTAATAATATTATCATCAGTATACTCTTCTTTATTTAACAAATAATGAATAATATTCTCTGTTTTAACTAAATATAAATCTTTGGTATATCTTGGATCCCTAAACCAATACATTTCAGAAATTTTAAAATCATTGATATTTCTTAACGCTTGATCATATATCTCATAATAAATTTGGTCATAACCATTTGGTGTTGAAACCACAATTACTTTACCCCCTGTGGATAGGGATGCCATACAAGCCGCCCAAAAATCACTATCAGCCTCAATAAATGCTGCCTCATCAAATACAAGTATTGTGGGGGTAAATCCACGTAAAGCATCTTTTGATGTTGCAACCGCTTTCACTTCAGACCCATTAGTTAATTTATAATGTTTTTGTGCGTTTTTATCTAAAGCAAATCCAATACCGACCCAAGCGGGCCATTGAGAAATAAATGACCTAATCTTATTTGCCATTTCTTGAGATGTGTCAAGCTTATTTGCGATAATAAGAACTTTTTCAGGTTTATTTTTTTTTGCAAATGCTAATTTTTTTGATGCCCAAGCGGCGGTTACAGTTGTTACTCCGGCTTGTCGATATTTTAAAGCAATGTTCTCATTATAATTTTCATAATCTTCTAATAATGATATTTGATCGGGAAATAACTCTAACGGTACGTATTGTGAAACCGTATTATCATATGTTTGTAAGTAAGTTTTTAATGCGTAAGTTGTATCTGTCATACATTTAACATACTCTAACATTACTTGTTCTTTAGATAAACCCATAAAAGTTTTTATTGATAAATATCAAAACCCCCAGTTATTTTCATAAAAGGGGGTTTTTAGTTATTTTAATAAATTATTAAAGACCTAATTGTTTAAGAATGTCATCATCATCTTCATCATATCCAGGTTCATCTTCATCATCATTTTCGTTATTAAATTTATCGTACTGACTTTTAGCATCTTTTAAAATTTCTTCAAATTTACGTTTTGCCTTATTATTATCATTTTCATTGTCAGAAACAACATTTGCAATTACATTTTTTAAAAATTCCTCAGCAGGAATACTGTAAAGAATTTTTTCAAAATAAGGTTCATATTTTCTACCGTCGACATCCATTAATTCATAAGGTAGTAATGTTCTTAATTTTCTAACTAACTCACCACCAACTCTAAATTGTGCTGGTTCATTTAACATGTTATCTGTTTTTCCCATAATATCCTGAGCCATTGATGGGTCCATTCCTCTCCATTGTTCTCTTGACGGAACCATTTTAAATGATTTGTCCAATTCATGTAATAAAATTGGGAATATTTGACCATTACCATAATATGTGTCAACATCATTTTCACCATCACTATCATCAAATTCTTCATCATCATCATCATCTTCATCACCACCATCTAATTTACCTGAAGCTCCAGCGGCATTACCACCCAAAGTATCGATTAACTGTTGATCAGTAAAATACATTAAATCATTTGCTGACATAATTTTATTATATAATGCGTATAATCTTGGATTAATTTCATCTAATCTATCTTTATATAGTTGATAAGCAAATTGACCTCTTTTACCGGATCCTTGTATTAGTGCGTTAATTACATTACGTTTTTCAATTTCAAGTTGTCGTATTTCATCTGGAGTTAACTCATCCACATCAAATGAGAAATTTGCAGGTAAGTCCAATTTTTTATTTTCTTTTGGTTTCATTTGAAACGATCCGGGGTCAATAGGTTGTTCACCTAAAAAAGTTAACATGTTAAAATAAGGAAACTCATAAATAACCCCCCCGTTTTTACCAGGTTTTTTAGTTATTGTTTTTTGTTTTAACGATTGACTCATTGTAATATCTGGTGACATATGACCTCTTTCTTTTGCTGATATCTCAACTGCAAGATCTCTCAAAGCTTCTCTATTTTGACTATTTTCAAGACTCATTACCTCTCTTACTGCTGCCATTTGTTCCATTTGTATTGCTCTTTTTACTGATGGATCGGTAATATTTTCTTCCGTACCATAATAACGTTTTACGGAATCAACAATCTCTTTAAATCTTTTTCCTGCAATTCTCTCAACATCGGAAACTCCCTGTCTAAAAGATCTATTTTTAGCATATAATCCTTCGGGATCCTCAATTGAGGATTGAACTCTTGGGTCCATTCTTTCTGGATAATCTCCGTAATCTACAGGAGCTTCTTTAATTAATCTTTGTATTAATCTTTCTAAATATTTATTATCCATTGTTATTGAAATACTTGTTTAATTAACCCAATAAAATCTTGTTTCATTTTTTCTTTATTTTTTTTCTCTCCTCTTGGAGCTTCTTTAACTCCAGGGTTAGGATCTTTAAAGGGGTTACCTCTTCTTTTTGGGGGTGTTCCTGGTTTAGTCGGAGCATCCTTCTCTTTTGTTCTTTCTTTTTCTTTTGTATCGTTTTGTTCCATCTCTCCCATAATCGGCATCATTTGAATTGGTCTTTTCATTCTTTTACCTTCAATACCAGATTCATGTGAAAACATACTCATTTTTTTTGGATTTCGTAAAATCATAGAGTTATTTTTTTGCATTTTTTCTGAAATTGTTTTTAGAATATCTCCTTTAGTCATTTTTGGTTCAATACGTCTTTCAATCATTCCCACTATTTTGTCTTCTAAAAATTTTTCATAAGACTCATCCATTTTTTCAGGATTTTTCTTTTTGGGCATTGTCTTGTATTGTTTTTTTGATGTTGAATCAGAAAACTCTCTTGCCAATTCACACCATTTATTCTTTTTAACACCTTTACTTGTGTTACATTTTGCCCAAAAGAAATTTTGCTGAGATTGAGATTCAAACTTTTCTTTTAATTCACTTTCAGTTGTCTCCATACCATCTTCAGATGCCGCAGGATCTTTTACAATATTAAATGTTGAGTCCTCATCCATTTCAGTTTTTTCATATACTTCGTATGGTTTTTTCTCTGATTGTAATTTTGATTGTGTTGCCGAATCAGTACTAGAAACCATAGTTACTTCATTAGTTTCTTTTTTATTAAATCTTTCCACTAAAGATTTTGTTTGTGAATCATTTAATTTTGAAAGAAAAGACGACGATAAACCGCTTTCTAATAAAAATTGTATGTCTTTTTTAGTTCTCATATACTACTTTTTTTTCAAATTCAAGAACAATGTCTCGCTCGTATAGTTTATCTTTAACAACTTGTTCCGTTTCTCCAAATTTAAAGACAAGTCTTTTTATAATGGAAAAATCAATATCATTATTTTCTTTTTCCCAACCTAAAGATATAACACCATCCATAGAATCTAACATTGAAAATAAATCAGAATCTTGAACTAACTCTAAACTAATATCTCCTTTTGTTAACACACCAACTTTTTTAATATGCTCAACATCTGGTGGTGTTGGATATCCATTTGCGGGTTTTAACTCCCAATTGTCTCCCCACACTTCTAATGTATCAGAAAAAATAAATTCATAAATGTTATCCCCTTTATAGTTAGGACCCATTCCATTTATGTAAATTAATTTATTCATGAAATTGATCCATTTCGTGTGATCTTAGTATCTGGAATACCATTACCGTTATTAAAAATTAAATTTCCTTTATTAGTAACACCAACCAAAGAAGATTTTGGGTTATTTTCCATAAATTTTAATGATGATCTTTCTTGTCTTATTGATTCTGATAATCTAACAATCTCGGATTTATTAAAATCACTCATTTCTTTTTTTAATTTTCTTTGATTTTCTTCTTGTATTGTTTTTTCTTTAACATCAGTATTAAAATATTTTGAAATAATTCTATCAATTTTTGATTCTCCAAATGTTCCGTGAGATAAAGTTGGGTATGATTTATGTTTCATTTTTGATCCGTGTCTTGGATATTCATCTTCTTCTTCATAATCATTTAGATCAAACATACTGTCTCCCATTGTTAATTCTTGTCTCATGTTTCTAGTAAATGCGGACGGAATTTTTTCATTAAGAGCGTCTTCTAAACTCATAATCTCTTTCATTTCCCCTCCTTCTGATGGTGGAGGTAATTCTTGATCACCCATATCAAATTCTTCATCACCCATTCCTTCTTCATCGCTCATTTCAGGATTGTCAACACCATCTTCTCCAACACCCTCTAATCGGTCAATTATTTCTTCTACATCGTCATCATTTAAAGTTGTTAAATCTAACGAGGATAAAACAGAATTTATAACATATTTAACGTCATCTCCACCCATTTCTTCTTCTTCATTACTATTATAAGCTCTAATTTTTTGTGCTAATTTACCTGTAAGTTTTTGAATAATTTTCATTGTAACTGGTTCGTCATCATCCTCTTCTTCATCTGATCCCATTCCATCAAAATCAACATCCTCATCAGAAGATAGTGAATCGTCAGTTGCCACAGGTTCTGCCGTAGGTGCTGCAACAGGTGCCGCAACAGGTGCTGCAACAGGTGCTGCAACAGGTGCCGCAACAGGTGCCGCAACAGGTGCTGCAACAGGTGCCGGAGTTTGTTCGTCAAGTTCAATATCATCTGTACCATACGACTCTTCGTTTGTAGGTCTTCTTTTTAAGATGTATTTTTTGTTTTCATTAAATAATGAAGTACCGTTTTCATTTTCAAATAAAGTATTTAATTCTTTAGCAATTAAATTCATTCTTTTGAATGCTTGAGAATATGATGGGTAATATTGTCTATTTTTCATAGGTGCAATATATTCGTTTTCAGATTCATTAATTGCTTTCTTTATAATATAACCCGATTTTTCTTTTACAATTTGGTATTTATTACCATCCGCTAAATTGATAGAGTATTCCGTAGATTTAGATTCGTTGATAGAATTTGGAGAATTCTCTTTGTAACGAGAAATTTCAATCATTCTTTTAATTTTATCCATTCCTTGTAATTTTTCACTACCAATCGGTCTTAAGTTTCCCATTTTTTTGTTTTTTTAAAAATATTATTTTTCTTATAAATATATTAATACTTATGTTTATTTGTTGTTTTATAAAATTATTGTTTCATGGATAACTTTTTATCCAATATAGTTGTAGATAAATTATGTAATTTTTCAATATATCCGTTTCGTCTTAAAATTTTAAACACTAAATTTTCTGTTGAATATTCCCCATCTTTTTCTAATCCACAAGTCCTATATTTTTTAAGTTTTTTCTTATACTTATCGACAAGTTCTTTTGTGGTGTCCATATCCTCATCCTCAATGTTTTCTATAACACCGTCTATTATGTTCATCCATTGTTTAGATTTTTCTTTTAATAGATTTTTATCTATGTTAATGTCTTCTTTTTCTGGTTCATTTGACCACTCATCAAAAAGTATAGAATATACTCCACTACTAAAATGAGTTTCAACCTCATTTTGAACATAAAGTTCTACCTCATAACCAAATATTGTTATATCGTGATTCTTATTAAAAATAATTTTCTTTAAGTTAAATAACTTTTCATACAATTCAATTTGATTTGGTGGGTATTGTGAAAAATTGGCAACTATGTGTAAATCAAAATCAGAAAATTTTGACCAATTATAATTAGATAATGATCCCGTTAAGATAATGTCCGTTATTACAATATCAATATCTAAAAAGTCAATAAACTCATGTGCAATCTCTAATAATCTTTCTCTAACTTCAGATTTCATGGCAGGAGTACCACTATTTAAATCCCAAATTTTTGGATTTAATTCTTTTTTTGGTACAAAACTTTTTAGTATTTCATTATTATCCATTACTTATAAATATAATGGTTTTTAAATTAAGATATTTTTATATATTTAAAAACTTTGGATATTTGTGAATTAAAAAAACTACCTTGTGATTTTGCGGATCTAAATTGAGTATAGATTTGATGAGGAACATCCTCATATTCATAAATCATTCCATTTTTAAACTCTGCAACAAGTTTTTTTGTTTCAGTATCGTATTCCGTTTTAATTAAATTACTTGATTCAATTTCATTTAAAATTTTTGTTCCCTTAATTTCTTCTTTAATAACTCCCATAATCTTTTATTTTAAATATATTTATAAAAAAATAAAAATACACCTTATATACTTTTTAATAAAAAATTATTACATTTATAAAAAACAAATATTATGATTGAATTTCAAGACGAAAACGAAAAAGGAAAAAAGAAACAAGATAATAGTGGGGGAACTCCTGTTTTGGACAACTTTAGCCGGGATTTAATAAAAATGGCTGAGGAAGGAAAATTAGACCCTGTAATTGGTCGAGAAAAAGAAATTTTAAGAATCGCACAAGTTTTATCTCGAAGAAAAAAAAATAACCCAATAATAATTGGTGAACCAGGAGCCGGAAAAACGGCAATTGTTGAGGGTTTGGCAATGATGATTTATAATGGTGAATGTCCTAAAAACTTATCAGACAAAAGAATTGTATCATTAGATATGAATTCGGTTGTTGCCGGAACAAAATATCGTGGTCAATTTGAAGAACGAATGAAAATTATAATTGAAGAATTACAGTCTAACCCAAACATTGTTGTTTTTATTGATGAAATTCACACAATGGTGGGTGCGGGAAACAGTTCCGGATCTTTAGATGCATCTAATATTTTTAAACCCGCATTATCTAGAGGAGAAATTCAATGTGTTGGGGCAACAACATTAGACGAATACCGAAAACATTTTGAAAAAGATGGGGCATTAGAAAGACGATTCCAAAAAGTAATTGTAGACCCATCAACTAAAGAAGAAACTTTTGAAATTCTTAAACAAAGTAAATCTAAATATGAAGAACATCATAAGGTAAATTATGATGATGAATCTCTTCGGGTTTGTGTTGAACTAGCCGACAGATATATTACGGATAGAGAATTTCCAGACAAAGCATTTGACATTTTAGATGAGGTTGGAGCAAGAATGCAGATTGATATTAAATTACCTGAAGTTATTGAAAAACTTAAATTGGAGGCTCAATCAATTAAAAAAGAAAAACTTGACGTAATTAAACGACAAAATTATGAACAAGCAGCAGAATTAAGAGATAAAGAACGTACTATTATTTCTAACCTTGAAAAAGAAAAAAGAAAATTTGAGGATTATCTTAAAACAAGTAAAAGAATAGTTTCAGAAGAATTGATTTATGAGGTTGTTTCTAATATGACAAAAATACCTGTATCAAAATTAAACTTGGATGAAAAAAATACTTTGGTTAATTTAGAGTCTTCTCTAAACTTTACTGTAATCGGTCAAGAAGAAGCTGTTATGAAAATATCAAAATCTATTCGACGAAATCGTGTTGGAATTAAAGATCCTAATCGACCAATAGGGTCATTTATTTTTTTAGGGTCAACAGGTGTTGGTAAAACATTTTTAGCAAAACAATTAGCAAAAGAAATATTTGGAAATGAAAATAATTTAATACGTGTTGATATGTCAGAATATCAAGAGAAACATACTATATCAAGATTAATTGGATCTCCTCCAGGATATGTGGGACATGATGAGGGTGGACAACTTACTGAACAAGTAAAAAATAAACCGTATTCTGTAATTTTATTTGATGAAATTGAAAAGGCAAATAAAGATATTTTTTCAACATTATTACAAATGTTAGATGATGGACATTTAACTGATGGATTAGGTAGAAAGATCAATTTCAAGAATTGTTTAATTATTATGACATCTAACATTGGAGTTAAAAAATTACATGATTTTGGAACTGGTGTTGGATTTAAAACTAATAGTGATGTTGTTAAAGAAGAACATAAAAGAGATGTACTTAAAAAAGAGTTGGGGAAGTTTTTTGCTCCTGAATTTCTTAATCGTATTGACGATGTTATTATCTTCAATTCATTAAAAAAAGAAGATATAGATAAAATTGTTAAATTAGAACTTGATATTTTATTAAAAAGATTACTTAAAATGAAATATAAGTTTAGTTACAAATTGGAAGTTATTGATTTAATTTCAAAAGTGGGGTTTGACGAATTGTTTGGAGCTCGTCCATTAAAAAGAGCAATTCAAGATAAGATCGAAGATTTAATATCCGAAAAAATACTTTTAAATGAAGTCGTTGAAAATAAAGACTATATGTTATTAGTAAAAGACGATGAAAATATTTTAATTGAGGACCATTCTATTCCTGAACCAAAAAAAAGAGGTAGAAAAAAGAAAGAGGATCAACCACAGTCGTAAAATTAAAAATATTTAATGTTTAGTGTAACCAAGTTCCTCAATCATTAATTTACCAACTTTGATCCCATTGTAAGTATCGTCAACAACAACATATTCATTTGGTGTGTGATAACGATAATATCCAATTGATATATTAAAACAAGGAATATTAAATAATGTATTGACCATATATATGTCCGTATAAGGGTGTTTATGGTACTTTGTGTCAGATGGAAAGTGTTCTGTTATTAAACCCCCACCAACTCTAAAGAATTCACTATCACGATCAAACATATTTTTACTCATAAGATATTCAGAAATCATATTGTTCTCAGGAGCATCAAATTGAATCCCATACCCAACATTTTTAAAGAACTCCGGATCTGCGTTTTTTGATCCGTGACAACCAGTTTCTTCAGACACAAAAAACGCTGATTTTAGATTTGGTAATTCCTTTAATAATTCCAAACAACCAAACACACCACATTTATCGTCACCACCAATACCAGTTGGGTGTCCTTTATCGTTATATGCTTTAAGTGATAATTTGATCTCTCCCTGAGCGTTAGGTAACATTTCCTCAACAACGTTAATTGTGTCAATTGTATGTACCGTATCGGTGTGAGCAATCACACACGGGAAGTATTCAATATCTTCATCGGTTTGTTTCGTTGCGTAGATGTTATACATCTCATCAACATAAAACGGAATATTGTTCTCGGTTAACCAATTAGTAATAAATTGGATCATCAAATCCTCTTTATATGTCTTTGTTGGTACGGACAATACTTGTTTTAATAAGTCATAATTTCTTTCCATGGTACAAAAGTACAAAAATTATTTCAATATACCAACAATTCTTTTAATTTCTTCAAATAATTCGTATTGGGTTTCAATTCTTTTCAATTCTTCAAAATCTACAGATCTTTTTTGGGACAGTTGATCACTCACATTCCTATTTATAGTGTTATCTCTAATACTAATAATAATCTTATTTGTTTTTGGGTCAATTTTATCCACCTTAAACATTTTATTTTTATCTGTTTTTATTGGTAACCAATTATCAAATCCATATTCTTTATCTACTTTTTGTTGAATATTAATAAATTCATTATAGTTTGTAAATCTTTCGTCATCATCAAAACCTTCATATACTTTTTCTAATTCATTTGCAACAAAACTTTGAAATTTATCATAGTCAACATCACAATTGGTATTATATCTTAGTTCATCCCAACCACCTCTATTATAATTATTTTTATCTAATTTTTCAATTAACGTAGTTAATAAAGTTTTAAGATCTTCATTTTCGGATTTAGTTTGTTTGTACCAAGTTAATAACACCCCAACCGTAGTTTGGAATTTATATCCAAAGTTTATTTCTTTTATTCCAAATTTCATAAACGGATTTACAAATTCAGATCTTATTGTGTCTTTAATTGTATTATAAACACAATCTTCAAATTCTGTGGTATATTCAGAAACAATCGTATTAACAAAATCAATGTTTATGTTAGACATTGCTTCTGATATTTTTTCGTTATTGTCATTCGATATTGATGGGTAAAAAGTTTTAACAATATTATAAATACTGTTAGAATTTTCATCACTAAGAGCATAATTAATAAAGTCACCATTATCCCAATCTTCGATATATCGTTCGTCTTGATAATAGTTATCATAACCCCCATAATTTGACATATGAAGGTTCCATTCATATTTATCCTCATCACCAATATCAAAAACGTCTAAGAAATCTTCATCCTTCTCAAATAAAATTGTAACAATTGAACTATTTGGGAATTTTTCATTAAATTTAATTTCACCAATTAAATCATCTCCACCGTTTTCATTCCAGTTAGGGTCATATCCCTTATAAACGCTTTTCAAGAATTCAAAGGTTTTACCAAATATAACTAATGGTGATAAAAGTTTAAGTGATTCTGGAAATAAATTTCTTAATTCATTCACATCACCAAAACGAATAATATCATCATGAACCCTAATAACACTTTTTTCATTATTTTCCCGATTATGTAAAGATACAATTGGAGTGTCTTCATTGGAACTAATTATGAAATATGTGTCCCCTTCATTAAAATTATTATCCCAATTATTACTATAAAAATCCCCACCAAAATAAAATGCGGCATCTTTAGATAATACCTTCACTATCTTTAAATCATCATTTTCAATAATTATTTCTAAATCTCCAGATTCGTATGGGTTATATTTTTTGTTTTCCATGTAAAAATAAATATCTTAAATATTTGGAATTTTTATTTTTTATCTTATCTTTGTATTTATAATATTACAAGTTATTTGACATATGGGGGTGTTTTTGGATTTGACAGGTATTGGCTGAAGACAAAGGGCACGTAGAGACTGAATTAATCTCTTTAAAAACTGATTCACAAAAACAATCGGCGACGTTTTATCGAAAATGGAAACTCTTGGTTTACTAAGAGGATCTGAAGTTACTGTAGCCTAAGAGGTTTACGGAAACGGGGGGTCGGTGGACACATAACCTAGCAACAGAAGTCTTTATGGTGGAATACGATTGAACCATAAATCGAGTCGTCCATTGGTTGTTGATTTACGATGGTGAAGAACAAATCAACTTTGTTTTTGGTCAAATTAAAACCAAATATTTTGGGGTATTAGAAAATACCAACCTAAACGTGTAGTCCTTATCTGACAGGATATTATGGACGAGGCTTCGATGCCTCCACCTCCACCAAATGTAAACCTCATCTTCGGATGGGGTTTTTTTATGCGTTAAAATTATATTTTATTGCATAAAAAAAGGGATCGATTCACATCGTCCCTATTTAAAACCTTAAATATACTATAAAAAAATAAAAACCTGAGATTACAGTTTTCGTAAGTGTCTTTCGAGTCATTATTGGTTCTACTCTTATCCACAGGATTTTGTCCTGTAACACTCATTACCAATTGGTTAGACCAATCACTCCTTGACGATATAACTACTCTCTTACTACTCCTGTCTCCTCAAGATTGCGTCCTGATTCGGTCTTCGACGACCTAGAGATTTTTCATAAAAATACGGTCAAACTTGCGGTTATCACGTTCCACTGACAGCCAGTGAATAGGTGGGTAACTTCCGTTATATCGTGACGAACACTTTTGCTTTATAGTTTATAAATGTTACTTCATTAACATTAAAGTTTTTGTGTCGTGGATTGTTCAAAGTTGTGGTCCGTCTTAAGCTTCATTATCTTTTGAATAACAAAATACCAAACAACTCTGTAAAATGTCCCCATTTCAATATTTCAAGACTACTTCGAAACTAACCCCTTGGTAGAAGTCGGTTAAGGTTAATAACGGCACCATCCGTACATTAACATACCTTTCGGTTTTAAGTATCCTTTTATATTGGAACCCGCAATAACAA
>Ga0307377_10002429_pt1 | contig 22040 bp, 21 predicted proteins | sample TR3MG_FD_202535 | JGI IMG/M metagenome (GOLD analysis project Ga0307377, IMG submission 202535) | Soil microbial communities from Risofladan, Vaasa, Finland - TR-3 | ecosystem: Environmental > Terrestrial > Soil > Coastal area > Acid sulfate soil | place: Finland: Risofladan, Vaasa | collected...
GTCCCTTGAGCGTCTCGAGGAGACTCCTCGCCTGTTCGGGCGTCAGGGTCCTCCCTTCCGAGCGGACCGCCTTGGGTGCCCGCGACAGCCTCGCCACGTTGCGCGTCACGCTCCCCCAGCGAATACCTTGGTCGATGGCCTGGGCGAAGACGAAGCGGATCCGCTGGACCGTGGACACCGAGAGACCGCTATCGAGCTTCTGAGAGATCAATCGATCGACGTCGGCGGCCGACAGATTCGCCACCGTCTTTCGGCCCAGCGTCGGGATGATGTGGTGGTCGAAGATCCGCTTGTAGTTGCCCGACGCACTCGGGGCCACCTGGTGACGGAGCACGTCCTCGTACCAACTGTTGAAGAGCTGAGTGACGGTGAGCGTGGCGTCCGGCAGAGGAATCCCGTCGTCCAGGTGACGCTGCAGTATCTTCAGCTTCTTCGCGACTTCGCCACGAGTCTTCGCGCTGACCGTCTTTCGGAGGAGTTTGCCGTTGGGCCCGTAGCCCAGGGTGAGGACCCCCAGCCACCGTCCATCGGACGATCGCTGGTAGATCGAGCCTTCGCCGTTACCCCTGGATCCCGCCATTTCAAACCCGCTTTCGCGTTGCTGACACCGTTGCTGACAACGGTCGCGAAAGGCCAGGAATTGGATTGAATTGAAAAAATAAAGTACCTCTGATGAGGTGAAATAGTGGTGGGCCGTACAGGACTTGAACCTGTGACCCCTTGCGTGTCATGCAAGTGCGCTACCAGACTGCGCCAACGGCCCCTAAGGGTTACCACCCTACCACCCGGGACTGGTGGTCAAAGAGCAATCCCCAGCCGAATTCGGCCCTAGCGCGGCAATTCCAAGTACGACGACTCATCACTGACGAACGCCAGGGTGGCCTGACCCGCGTTGTTCGTGATCACCTGCTCGAGGAACACTTCGACCGCGGCACGGGCGTCAGCCAATGCGTCGTGGCCCCCCGCGGCCACACCGTAGTGCCGGCACAAGTGGTCTTGACCGCGACGAGGGCGAAGTTCCCGGCTCGGTTCGATTGCCAAATCGTGCTCCACGATGTCGATAATCCGGAGAAGCGACAAATCAAGGAACTCGTCGTCGAGTGACTGGCCGAGTACCGATAGTGAACTCCGTCGCAGCATCTCCAGATCGAATCGCACCACGTTCGAACCCACGATGTAAGCGCCCAAATCGTGGTACTCGCGCAGGATCGCAATCGCTCGCAGCAACCCGGCTTCGACTGAATAGACGGCCGCGGTCGATCGTTTGGCTTCCAAATCCTCGAGCGACAGTCCATGTACCCGCTGAGCCGCTGGGGCGATAGGTCGGTCCGGAATCACGAAGAACTCTTCGCTCCAGACGGGAGTGCCGAATCGATAGGCACAGAAGCCGTAGGAAATCGCCCGCTCGCTGGTGACACTGAGTCCAGTCGTCTCAGTGTCGAACCCCAGAACGAGTTCCGGCACGTGCTGGTATCTCTTCGCCACCACACCATCTTTGCATCTACCCGTGACAAGACCTCGCGTCACTCCGGTCGACCGCCCCAGCACCAACCAGGATTAGGTCCAAAATGCATTGAACTGCCGCGTCAAGTGGGTAAGAGTGGGGCTCATGGACAGAAAAGTCATTCTCATCACTGGAGCTTCGACCGGCATTGGTCGGGCCTGCGCGGATCAACTTCACCAGTCCGGCTGGCGCGTCGTCGGCACGAGTCGCCGCGAACCCAGCGATATCGGCTGGCAACATCTGCGTATGGACGTCGACGATGACGCCTCGGTTTCTTCCGGCGTCCAAGCGATACTCAAGGAATACGGCCGCATCGACGCCGTAATCCTCAGCGCCGGTTGGGGATTGGCCGGGGCCGCCGAGCAGACACCAATCGCCGAAGCCAAGGCTCAGTTCGAGACCAACTTCTGGGGTGCGGTCCGGGTCACCAACGAAATATTGCCGGTCTTTCGCCGTCAAGGTGGCGGGCGCCTCGTCTTCATGAGCTCCATTGGCGGATTGATCGCGCTGCCGTTTCAATCGTTCTACAGCGCCAGCAAGTTCGCTCTCGAGGGATATGCCGAGTCGCTGGCCTACGAGGTCGATCCTTACAAAGTGAAGGTCACCCTCGTCGAGCCAGGCAACTTCGTCACGAGTTTCTCCGACAGTCGACGCAGCGTGCCCTCCCCCAGCTCCGATCCGTACCAAACAGCCCGCGAGAAGGCCATCAAGTCGATGGAGCACGATGAGCGGCACGGCGCGGATCCCGTCGACATCGCCAAACTCGTGGAGACGGTCCTCGCGAGTGCCAAGCCACCGCGTCGGGTGTCGGTCGGCAAATTCAATGAACGGATGGGGCTGATCGCCAAACGACTTCTGCCCTTCACGACGTTCGAGCGATCCGCTCGGAGCAGTCTCGGCGTCTGACAGAATTCTTCCACGATGCCTACTGAGTCCCCCGACTGGTTGCCGCCCACGGACCACGACGTCAATAGCGCTGACACCGGTGAGCACATAGTTGAACGGGCCGGTTACCGACCAGAGCTTCGTCGTTCGCTGCAATCGTTCTCGATGTTCGCGATTGCCTTCTCGGTCATCTCAATCACCACCGGGATCTTTCTCAACTACGGCTTCGGCCTGACGTGGTTCGGACCGGCCGCGATCTGGACCTGGCCGATTGTCGCCATCGGCAATATGTTCATCGCCCTCGTGGTCGCCGAGTTGGGCACCCGAATTCCTCTCGCGGGCTACGCGTATCAGTGGAGTTCACGCCTGGTCAATTCCACCTACGGCTGGTTCGTCGGCTTCGCCGGCCTGCTCTACATGGCCGTGGGGGGTGGCGCGATCATGCTCGTCGCCGCGGGACCATTGCTCATCTCGGAGTTCAACGTGAACGCCGCCACCCATCCCCACCTCAACCTCGCCATCGCCATCGCGTTGATGGCCGTCGCGACGGTGGTGAACATCATCAGCGTTCAGTTCTCGGCACGAGTCAACAACATCGCCGTCTTTACCGAGATTGTCGGCACCCTGGTCTTCAGTGTGCTGTTGATCGTGCTGTGGGGCTTGCAGGTGAAGCACACTCCCTACGGCTTCTCGATTCTGACGGACACCACGCGGCTCTCTCACGGTCCCGCCCTCTACTCCTTCGCCCTCGCCGGCATGCTCGGGGCCTTCACCTTGATCGGCTTCGAACTTGCCGCCGACATGTCCGAAGATGCGGTCAATCCTCGCCACTCCGTGCCGCGCGCGGTGTTGGCGGGACTCGTCATCTCGGCGGTACTCGGGATGGTCACGCTCATCGGTTTCACGCTCGCCATCCCCAATCTCCACGTGGTTGAGAGTTCGCCGTTGCCACTACTCACCATCGCCCAGTTCTGGTTGCCCGGCTGGCTGGTGAAGGTGTTCGTGGCCTTCGTCGTGTTCTCGATGTTCGCCATCGCGGTCATCGGTGCCGGCGCGCAGTCGCGACTGGCCTATTCGATGGCCCGCGACAACATGCTGCCGGGCTCGAAGGCCATGGCCAAGGTCCACCGCCAAACCCGAACTCCGATCGTGGCTCTCCTCGTCTTCGCCGTGGTTGACATCGCCATCCTCGTCTACGGCTACACCCAGCCCAACTCATTTGGCACTCTCGTCGGCGCGACCGCCATCATCCCGTATCTGATCTACTTCGCCATCACGGTTGCCTATGCCCTCAAACGAAAGACGATTGACTCCTTCCCCGGTGCCTTCAGTCTCGGCCGGTTCGCCAATCCCGTCATCGCCACTGTGCTCGTCTGGACCTCGTTGGTCTTGAGCGAACTGACGATGTCCTCCGTCTTCAATGGCGCCGACCAGTTCCTCGTGCTCGCAGCAGTGCTCGCCGTGCTCTGGTACGCGACCGTGCTCTATCGGCGGCTCCGTCGTGGTGAGGCCGGTGTCGAAGGGATCGACGAGTTGGGTGACGCGACCGCCTGATCCAGGATGGCTGATTGGGCCAGCCCTCGACGACCGATATTCTCGTGGAGTGCCGCCCGACCGCCCCAAGATCGTCCACCTCACACTGGTGCGCCACGGTCAGAGCACCTGGAACGACTCCGCCATCGTTCAGGGCCAGCGAGACGATGCCCATCTGACCGAACTCGGACGTCAGCAGGCCCGCGAGGCCGGGCTCGAGCTTCGCCAATTCGACTTCGACGCCATCATCGCCAGTGATCTCGCCCGGACCCAGGAGACTGCATCGATCATCGCCGATGAGCTGTCCATGCGGGTCGAGTCGACCCCGGCGCTTCGCGAGCGGTGCTTCGGTGTCGCCGAGGGGCAACCGATCGCCGAGCTGCGAGCCAGCGATTCGGGCATCGTCGGTGGTGTGGTCGTCGACGCCAGCGCACACCCCGAAGGCGGAGAATCCCTCAACGACGTCTACGAGAGAACGACGAGTTTCGTCCAACGGCTCGCAGCTGAACGAAATAACCAGCGCTTGCTACTGGTTACCCACGGAGGCGCGATTCGAACGATTCGCGCCTTGGGCGCGGGGGCCACCATGGATGGCCTGGCGTGGGATCCAGTCGGCAACTGCAGCATTTGGACAGTGGATATTGAAATCCACTGAGGCGACATCAGCGGGTCGTCGCTCGGCTCAGTACATCATCCTGGGGTCGTCGTAGTGCTTGAATTCGAGCAGGTTGTCCGAAGGATCGACCAGGACGAACGTCCGGTGCACCTCCACGAGTCCTTCGAACCGGCGTGAGACGTCAGCGTAGAACGTAAGTCCGCGTTGACGGCACAACTGAACCAAAGCGTCGAAGTCGGCGGACTCACGAAACGTCACTCCGAAGTGGCGTGGGTACATCTTGAGCTCCCCCACCGCGAGACGGGTCTCGGGAGTGGGTGAGAGATGACAGACCAATTGGTCACCGAAGAAGTCGAGGGTGATTCGGTCGGCGTATCGTCGCGCCAACTTGCAGCCGAGTCCGGTCACGTAGAAATCGAGCGCCTCGTCGAGATCGTAGGCGGGAACCGCCAAATGGAACACGTCACGGGTCTCTCTCACGATGACTCGTGGAGCCGGCGGACGTCGTCGGGCTCGAAGGCAATGAGCGTGTCACTGCGCAGACCGAGACGAATGGTCTCGAGATTGATCAGATCACCGAAGTGGATGTTGCCGAGGTTGACGTTAGGGCCGACGCGCTGGGCGAAGTAGGCCTGCAGGGTCATTGATGGGGCTTCGAACAGGAGTTTGTCAACGTCCAGGCCGCTGGTGAGTATTTCTTCGATGAGTCCAAAGCGCAGTTCCCCGTTCGGGCGGCAGATACCGCCTTGGCCGCTCTCACGGGTTTCGAGGGTGACCAGCACGGCTCCGGCACTGAGGTCGTCAGTGATGTAACCGACCCACTTGTTGGGCGCCATGTTCTCGGATTTCATCTGGTGCTTCGAACCGACCTCCGAGATCACCCGAAAGTCCTTCGAGAGCTCGGCGACATATTCGGACTTACGGGCATCGGCCAGCTCAATAGTCCCGTTCGAGACCTCGACGAAGTCGCACTCGTACTCCTTGCACATCCAACGGAATTCCTCGAAACGATCCTGGAGGATGAACTTCTCGAAGAGCGTGCCCCCGAAGTAGAAATCGACCTTCTCGCGACGCAGGACGTCAATCTTGGCCTTCAGGTCTCGTGTAACGACTGAAGTACCCCAGCCGAACTTCACGAAGTCGACGTAGTCAACGGCACTCGTGATGACGTCGGCAAAATGACCGGCGGGAACACCATTGTCAATGACCATCGTCAGACCAGTGGAGCGCGGCTTGGCCGGGCGCTCGGGCAACGTCAAATATTTGTTCGTCATACGTGGTCCGAATCTACGGGACGATCAGCGATCGAAGGGTCGTCAAACACTGCAGTCACCCTAACGGGTTGGACCCGTGAGTGACGAATGCCGGTCTGAGAAATCCATGTGAACTCATCGATTGGGCCCGATGATCAGGGGCCCGGGGTGTTGTTGGGACCACAGGATCGCGGGTCCCACGGCTGCAACGGCTGGGTGACGGCCGTCGGCGCCGACAGACTGGCGTCCGCCTTCACCGTCGAGGGGTCGATCACGCCAGTGGTGGTGGTTGTCGTCGCCTTCTTCTTAGTGGTCTTGTTTGTCGTGCTGGTCACCGACTTCGGGTTCACCGAATTGATCAGAATGTCCGAACCCGTTTGGACCGTGACCAGGGCGCCACCGGTGGTCGGGCCGAGGGCCATCACCGCGGGCCCCTCGATGTCACGCATCACGGCTTGAGCGGCGGCCACCGAGACCGCCGAATTATTGGCGTGGTAGACAACCGTCTCAGAGCTTGGTCCAACTGGTGTCGCGTTGGACTCTCCCCCCACGCGGAATCCGTGCGCGCGCAGCGCCGAAGCGACACTCGCTGCTTGATTCGCGACACCCGTTCCGTTCACCACCGACACGGTGACCGTGTTGGCCTTGGGAAGCAGTTGTCCGTCCATCGTGTTGACCGAGGACTGGAGGCCGAGAAACTTGTGGATGGTCGACGAAATGCCCGGCTCGAGTGGGAATTCGACCTCACCGTATTGGTAGCCCTTGTAGAGGTAGCTGCCGGTCTGGACCAGCACTACCGGCATCGTCAACTCGGGAACGTTGCCAATCGATACGTTGGCGAAATGTTCGGCGAGCGACAGCATATGACTCGTGGAGAACGAGGAGTCCACCGTGAGAAAGGGGGCGACCGCAGTCGCGAGTCGCTGATCGGTGATGGGGTTGGCGATGCCCCGGGTCTTCAGTGCCGACGCGAGCACCTTCAAGAACTCGTGGTCTCGCCGGATTCGCGCGAGGTCTGAGAGTCCTTCCTGGGGCCACGTGGAGTGAAGCTGGGAGAGTCCCTTGTAGTGAATCTGGAGATGGCGGGCCCGCACCACCTGCAGCGCGTGGTAGCCATCGAGGTGGACGCAGCCGGTGTGGCGAATATTGAGCCCCGAATAGGCATCGAAGATTTCCATCGGGAAGTACATGTTGATTCCCCCGAGCACGTTGACCACCGACGCGAAAGTGTCGAAGTTCAACTCGAGGTAGTGGTTGATCGGTATCCCGAAGTCTTCCTGGATCGCCGCGACCAACTGGGACGGACCGTTGTAGAGCGCGGCGTCAATCTTGTTGGCTCCGTCAACCCGGGCGTTGGGCACGAAGAGGTCTCGGGGGATGGAGAGGATCGAGATCTGTTGAGTCGCGGCATTCAGGTGCAGGATCATCACGACGTCACTGTTGACCCCGGTGACACCTTGGGAACAGAGTCCATAGGCCGCGTTCTGCGTCGTCAGTCCGCATCGGGTCGTCGAACCCACGAGCAGGATGTTCTCGGTGTCGTTGTACGTGGACGACTCGTTCTTCACCGCCACCCGGTGCACCAGCCCGTTCAGGTAGATGTAGTCGGCCCCCATCGCGGCCACGACGACAAGAATCACTGTCGCCAAGGTCAGCAAGACCATTCGGCGCCGAGACCGGGGCCGACGAACTCGGCGTGGCTCGGGGCTGCGCGCGGTGACGGCCCGGCCGAGCGCTTCGAGACGGGCCTGATTGGCAACCGGCGGCTTCGGGGAATCGGGATTCGACACGGTGGCGAGTTTAGGTGGGCTCTCCGAGGGGCCCCGGCGATTCGCCCCCAATCGTCAGATCAGCGGCCGAGCAGCAGTGGAGAGTGCAGTTCTTCGACGTTGCTGAACCGCGACGAGTCGAGAAACCGGTCCAGCTGGGCGGAGTGCAATGGATGAGAGATATAGGCACCCTGGCCAACGTCGACGCCATACCCGTTCAGTACTGCGAGAACCTGCCCACTCTCGATCCCCTCGGCCACCACCTTCAGCCCGAGGGCGCGGCCCAGCTGAATGGCCGAGCGCACGATCGCTTGAGCGCGCGGATCGTGGTCAAGTCCCTGCATGAAGGACCGGTCCACCTTCAACTCGTCAATGGCGATACTCAACAACTGGGAGAGTGACGAGTACCCGACGCCAAAGTCGTCAATGGAAATCCGCACCCCTTTCTCACGGATGCTCGCCACGCACCGGGCGGCGCGCTCGGGATCTTCATCGAGCGAGGATTCAGTGATCTCGATGGTGAGCCGCTCCGCGGGAAAGCGGTGACGCTCGAGAACACCCTCGATGAATCCAGGAAGTTCGTCGTTCACCAAGTCCTGGCGCGAAATGTTCACGCTCACGTTGAGGCTGTGCCCCGCGCGTTCGAGCCGAGCCCCCTCAGCAACAGCTTTGGCGATAACGGTGCCAGTCAATTGCGAAATCAGTCCCGCGTGCTCGGCCATGGGGATGAACTCGTCGGGCTGGATCATCCCGTGCACCGGATGATTCCAACGAGCCAGTGCCTCGACTCCGTGCACCCGACCGGAAGGCACGTCGATCGTAGGTTGGAAGTAGAGACACAATTCGTCATTCTCAATCGCATTGCGCAGGTCGTTGAGCAGCGAGAGAGACGCCCGACTGTTGGTATCGGCGGTCTCGCGGTAGACGGACACACCCAACTTGTTCTTCTTCGCCTCGTACATGGCGACGTCGGCACCACGCAACAATTCGAAGGGGTCACCACCAACCGCCAAGCTCATGGCGATACCCATGCTCGCACCGAGGCGAACGTGGAGTCCTTGAAGTACGCAGGGCTCGGATGTGGTCATGAGCAACTCCCCCGCGATCTCAACCAAGGTCTCTTCCGAGCCGGCGCAGACCACCGCGAACTCGTCGCCGCCCAATCGCGCAATCGAGCCGCGGTCGCCCAGGCACTCTACGAAACGTGATCCGACGATGCCGAGCAGCACGTCCCCAGCCCCGTGACCGAGGGCGTCGTTGACCTCTTTGAAACCGTCCAGATCAATCAGAATCACACCGACGCTGATGTCGTGGGCCAACATCACCTCCGCACGCTCGAAGAGGTAGCGCCGGTTGGGTAGCCCCGTCAGGGCATCGGTACGCGCATCCTCGTTCGAAGTCAAGACCAGACGTCGCTCTTCACGGAGCGTCATCCACATACGCACCAACACGAGGGCCAGGGCCGCCAGTGCGAGGAGACCAACCTCCGCCGGGCGGTTCCAGACCCAACGCGCTCCGATCACAGCGATCGACAAGAGCCCCGCCCCTACCGGGACGGCGGCCACGCTCGGTGAGGCAGCGGCCAGCGAACGTCGGGTACTCAAGACACGGTCATCCCTGGAGGATGCCGCGAGACCCATGAGCCAGATGCCAACGACGAAAGTCAGGTCGCTGAATGTCGTCGTCACCGCGGACCGGCTCACCACCTGATTGACGTGAATGATGTCGCCGACGACGAAGGACAGGACACCAGCGATCAGCAGGCCGGTGGACCAGTTGGGGCGGTACCTGTATGGGGCGAGCGCCGCCACGAGCAGGACCAACATGACCAGGTCAAACATGGGGTAGGCCATTTGCACCAGCGCCTGCACTTCCCCGCCGCTGGCGGCAAGGAGTGGCCCGAACCAGAGGAAGGATGCGAATGAGGCGGTCGCAAAACCCGCGATGATGCCATCGAGTCGGACGCTCGCCCGCACCTGACCCAAGTTGACCTGGGTCAGGAGCACCACTCCGACGATGAACGATCCACAGGAGAGCAGGTAGAGGATGTCACTCGGGGCCGCGACGGGCGTGGGCGAGAGTCGAGCGTCGTGAACAACGTAAACCAGGTCGGCGGCGGTGTTGAGCACCACCGCCAACGCCATGAACCTCCACGCCACGGCAGTCTCGGGTCGTCGCCTCGCGGCCGACAACATGGGGATGATGGGCAAGGTGATCGCCAAGCCGTACGCCACGCCACTGAAGGTCAGTCCGTACTGATGGCTGGGGTTGTGCCAGAAGGTGGCAATCAGACAGGCGATGACCGAGATCGCCATCAACTCTTGGACACGGGCATCGGCTGGCAACAACGGCGGCATGAGACGAGCGGGCGTGGTCTGGGGATCGTTCCCACGTGACCGGTGAGGCGTCGAACCAACGAACATCGTGAGACCGGGATCAATGGAGGTCGCCACGTCGAGCGCCCCCTATCGACCGGTGCAGTCGGTCAAGCGCCCGACAGAAGGAAAAGCCATTCGGCAAGTATTGATTGGTCACTTCAACTGTCGGCCAAAGCAAACACAACTTCATCCCAACCCGTGATCAGGCCGAACGGAACTTCGTAATATCATTTAACCTTGAAACACTGCAATTTTGCTCAATGTGGCGAAATCCGGAGGTGGTTGGCACGGCAGACCACTACGGATCACACACGGTGGTGCGAGCTCACGTGTTGACTGAAGCCGCGGACCGGCGTCGTGCGGGGAGCCCTTTGGCACGGCAGAATCGTACGAATCGGTGCTGGGGATGACCATCGTAAGCACCCCCCATGCCGGTGGCGCGTCGACCGCCAATTCGTGGCACTGCGGGGTCGCGGCGCCCACTTCTGTCACTCACCGCTCACCGCGCCAGTTGTATCCGTGGCGAGCAGGTCTCATGAGTTCATCCCCAAATCTCAGCCAACGAAAGTTCAGGCGTGACGACACTGAATATCATCAACGACCGGCCCGCGCCATCGCACGAAGTGCGCAACGCCCTGCGACTGGCGACCAATCTGCTCGTGCGGCACGAAGATGTGGAACGCAGCGTCGTTCCGCTGGGCGATGCGGCGGAGGTGGCCAAGTCGGATCGACGGACCCCAATGGCAACCACACAGCCTCGAACGCGTAATCCAGACCGTTCCACGCAACTCGGCCAAGATACCCGTCCGTGGAGCGTGGATGGACACGCGCGCAGACTCGCTCTCGATGAACTGATTCAGGTTGCGCTCTAATCGACCATGTACGAATTGACCGCTCGCATGTACGAAGTGGCCAATGTCGTTCTCGTCCAGCGACAGTCGCCCTCGTCGATGTCGACGACGGTCAAGTCGAAATCTCCGCGTCACCGGGTCCTCCGGGCCCGCGGTCTCTGCACCGGCACAGCCCTGCCACTCCTGGGACTCGGTGCGGTCCAGCGGGGCCAACACCTTCCACAATGCACGCTACATTTTGACTCAGTGGAACTCCAGCCGAAAGTGACTGACAACAACCTCCAACGAGGTGACCCCTACGGCGACGACATCTATACAGAACCTCAAGGTGACCCCAACACTCTCGAAAACCTAGGCCCACTTGCGGCATTGGCGGGCATATGGGAGGGTCGCAAAGGGATCGATCAGCACCCCGTGGTCGACGGTCTCGAAAGCAATGAGTTCCTCGAGCACTACGAGCTCCAGCCGATCGATCGCCAAACCAATGGTCCGCAACTCTTCTATGGACTGCGCTACCACACCCACATTGTGAAGCCAGGTGAAGTGGAGACCTTCCACGACCAAGTGGGATTTTGGCTGTGGGAACCCGCTGACGAATTGGTGACCTTCACGCTGGCCATTCCTCGAGGGCAGACCCTCCTGGCCGCGGGACACGCCCGACCTGACGCCAAGGAGTTCGTGGTGCGAGCGACACGGGGATCGACGGCCTACGGAATCCTCTCGAATCCGTTTCTCGAAAGGGCCTTTCGCACGCTTAGCTTCGAGATGCACGTGTCGGTTGATACCGACGGGACCTGGTCCTACGAAGAAACCACGGTGCTCGAGTTGGCGAATGTGGAGGGGCCCTTCGCTCACACCGATCGCAATACGTTGACGCGGATCGCGCCGCCGTCAGTGAATCCCCTGGCGAAGTCGGCACCCACTTGGACTCGCTCCGTGGAGTGACCATTCTCCGTCCTCCAAGAGACAGCGTGCGGGGTCTCCTTTGAAATGATCCAGCGTTCCGCCATGTGACCATGACGCGCAATCTGACGTCAGGGTGCCGCAATGCGGTAGCCACCATCGCTCGACGTGGGTTCAAACGAGCGACGGCGCTCACGATGACCGGGGCACGGTCGCCGTTGATCACGCGGTACCGGCCGGCAACTCGGACCGGCGCGACAATTACGGCCCGGGCAACCAGCGACGACCACCGTCGCCAAACTCCGTAACCGACGAGGACCGCGAGAATGGCGTCGACGAAGTGACGCGAACCCCTAGCAGTTGATGTCACCGTCGCTCGCCAGTAGCTCGCGGATGCGCGGCTTCCAGTCGATGTCCTCAGTGCTCGCACCCGATGCCTGGGCGCGTCGTCTCTCAGTCTTCAGTCGCTGGGCAATGTCACCTAGGTTCCGCGGCAGTGACTCGCGAATGCGCGCCCGGATCTCTTGGGCGAGCGCCGGCGACGCCCCTTGAGTCGAGATCGACACAATCACGTCACCAGAACGGTGCACCGCCGTGAAGAAGAAATCGGAGCGGAGCGGGTCGTCCACGACGTTGATCCAGATTCCGCGATGGCGGGCCTCGTCCACGACGAGATCGTTGACTCGCGGGTCCCCCGTCGCCGAGATCACGAGGCTGTAGCCGCGCAGGTCGCCCGCGCAGTACCGGCGGAGTTCGATGCTCTCCAACCCATCGGGTAGTTCCGCGCAGAGCCGGTCCGCGATCATTGTGACCTTGGCTCCCGCCTCGATGAGGATCCGCGCCTTACCCACACCGATCCTTCCGGCTCCGATGACGAGCACCGGGCGATGCGTGAGCTTGAAGGCGAGCGGCACCATCGTCACGACACCAATGCGGCGTCACTCAGCACCGCGCCCACGTCGAGTGCGGCGGTCTCGCCGACGATGATGACGGCGGGCGGGCAAACGTCCAGCCGGGCCAACCCATCCAGCTGACCGCGCATGACCCGCTGACCACTGGTCCACGCCCGCTCGACAACTGCGACCGGTGTCGATCCGGCCAGTCCACCCGCCATCAGTTGATCGGCGATGAGGGCGCGACGACCGACACCCATCAGAATCACCAGGGTGAGATCGTGGTGCGCAATTCGACCAAAGTAGTTGTCGTCATCGCTCGACGGGTGTCCGGTCACCACCGTCACTCCGCGTGCCAATCCTCGGTGAGTCACTGGAATGCCAGCCGCCAAGGGGCCGGCGAAGGCGGACGTGACACCGGGCACGACCTCACACGTCACGCCAGCCGCTCGAAGCGCCAACGCCTCTTCACCGCCTCGTCCGAATACGAATGGGTCGCCACCCTTGAGGCGGACGACGGAGATGTGAGTGCGGGCCAACTCGATCAGCGTCTCATTGATCTGCTCTTGGGAGATCGCTCCTCCAGGCGACTTGCCAACGTTGACTCGTAATGCGCTCGAGTTCACCAATGCCAGAACCGACGGATCAATCAGACGATCGTGGACGACAACCTGTGCCTCGGAGAGCACGCGCGCAGCCCGAAGGGTGAGTAGATCGGAATTGCCCGGTCCGGCGCCAACGAGGTAGACGGTCATTCGACACCGGTCCGAGCGATGAAGTCACCGAACGGCTCGTCGTCCAGGGAATCACGCTCCCAGCGAACCACGAGCGGATCAAGTACGCCGGCGATGTCGTCGAACGGCACCTTCTCCCGATAGAGCTGGGCCAACCGGTCTCCCCGCAGTCCGCCGCCGACGTACACGTCGTACGTGGACTTGGTCCGTCCGACCACACCAATCTCCGCCACCGCGGGTCGAGCGCAGCCATTTGGACATCCCGTCATTCGCAACTGCAGTGGACGACGGACCGACGAGCGTCGGGCGAGGACCTCCTCGAGATTGGACACGAGTTCGGGTAGACGGCGCTCGGACTCGGCGAGGGCTTGGCTGCAGGTCGGGAGGGCGGGGCACGCCAGGGCGTTACGCCCCACGGGGCCGAGGTCGTCCGCAAGTCGCATCCGATGTTCGCCAAGGATTCGAATGATGCTGTCTCGGGCGTCGGCGGGAATTCGACTTATCAAGATGTCCTGTTGTGCGGTGATATGAAAAGTGACGTCGTAGCCGGTGGCCACCTCGCGCAGCGCGCTTCGCATCCGCGACCCGCCTTCGACATCGCGAATCCTGCCCGCCGAGACAGGGATGCCAACGTGGTGCGTGCCGTCGGGGTACGTGTGCCATCCCAGGTGGTCACGAGCATCGAAGTGAACGGGCAGCGCCAGTGGCGCTCTCAACGTGCGTCCGAGACTCCCTTCAACCGCATCGCGAAAGGCCTCGGGGCCGAAATCCGCCACCACGTACTTCATGCGAGCGCGTCGGCGCTCGGTTCGGTCGCCGAGATCGCGGTAGGTAGTGATCACCGCGGCGATTACTTCTTCCACCTCGTCATACGCGACGAAGGCGAGCGGATTGCCTAACCGGGCGAAGGTGTCCGGATTCGCATACGAGCGCCCGAGTCCTCCTCCGACGATGAGATTGAATCCGTCGCCCACCGTTGCGTGAGTTCCCGGTATCAAACCGACATCTTGGGCGAATACGTCGACACAGTTGTCCTCCGGGTGGGCTACCGCAATCTTGAATTTGCGGGGCAGATAGGTGTCGCCGTAGATGGGCCGCTCCGGGCCCCCGGCGCGTGAAACGGCTGGGTCGCCGTTCACGAAGATCTCCCAGTGGGCACTCGTCGTTGGACGAAACGCTCGTGACAGTGTTCGACTGAGGTTCGCCAGTCGTTCATCGTCCTGGTCGATCTGTAGTGACGGGCACGACACCACGTTGCGTACGACATCGCCGCAACCCCCAAAGGAGGAGAGCAGGGCTTGGTCGAGTGACTCGGCGAGCGGGCGCAGCCCGTCCTTAGCCACGCCATGGAACTGAACCGCCTGGCGCGTTGTGAGTCTGAGGGTCCCGTCGGTCAACGTTGACGCGACGTGGTCAAGAGCGAGCCACTGGGCGGGCGACAACTGGCCACCGGGTACCACAACTCGAACCATGAATATGTAGTCCAGAACCTCGCCACGCTGGGCCCGCTCACGTCGAACGTCACGATTGTCTTGCGCGTAGATGCCATGGAACTTGAGCAACTGCTCACTCTCGGCTGAGACGTTGGGCAGCGCGCTGTTCAGATCATCGACGAGGTTCCCGCGAAGGTGACGACTCGACCGCTTGATCCCTTCGACCGCAGTTTCCGCCTTTCGTTGTTCGCCCATCGGGTATTACCTCCTTTAAATGACTATTTCTATTATTATTAGTGATTTAGTCGTGAATAAGAAGTTAGCAACTGTCGAAGTCACTTGCAAGGTGCAATTCCGCGAAGTTGGCGCACATTTCAGCTCGCCAGATTCCTGAACGGCTTCAACTGGGCCATACGAATTGGTCGACCACAGACGCTGCGCTCGCCCCGACGGGGCGCTTCAGCCGAACACTCGATCATGGCCACATTCGCTGGGCCTTACTGGAGGCGGCGTTGGGATTCGAACCCAAGTACGGGGCTTTGCAGGCCCCTGCCTAACCACTCGGCCACGCCGCCAGAAGTGATTATCCTACTCGGCGCGCCTACTGGCCCTTACGCCAACGGCCCTTGAGGTACTGATACAGCGCGGCGCCAACAATCACCAGTACCGCCATGTAGACGAGTGTGGCGGCGGTCGCGGCCAACACGCCGATGAGTGTCACGACGACGTAGAGCACAAGTGCCAACACCACGAGTGCTCCGATGGTCTTGAGTGCGGTCATGTTTTCTCCCCTCTTTCTCAGGCTAGGCGCTGCGTGGACTGAAAATCAGGTGAGTAATCTGGGGACATGTTGCGACGACGGGCGGTGCCCACGATTTTGGCGCTGGGCCTATTAGGCGCTGGTCTCGCGCCGGCCGTCGACGCCGGCGCGTCGGGCGCGTCGGGCGCGTCGGGCGCGATTGCCGTCCGCAGCATGATTCCGGCGTCGCTGTCGTCGAGCCTTCCTCTCGTACGCCTCCACTTCAGTGCCCCCACCAATGCAGGGAGCCTGCCACCACTTCACGTGAGTCCAACGTTGAACACCAAATGGCAGCAAATCAGTCCACGCGACGTTCAAGCCGTGGTCACTTCGAAACTTCGTCCGTCAGTGGTGTACACCATCTCGACCCCTACTCAGATGAGTTGCGCCAGCGGATGCGCCTTCACGCGGCTCCGCGCCCACACCGCGTGGGTCAGTACGAACCTGACGTGGGAGGCGCAGTTGCTGGCTGAACTGAACTATCTTCCGGTCGCGTTCACGTCGAGCACGCCCCAGAGCGATCCCAGCCAGTCGGTGAGCGGTCACTTCACTTGGAAGTACGCCGACCTGCCGACGCGGCTCAGTAGTCAATGGAGCCTCGGTAGTGACAACGTGATCTTGCACGGTGCGCTGATGGACTTCCAGAACGTTAACCAACTACCCGTGACGGGCGTCCCCGACGCGGCCACCTGGTCCGCGCTCATCGCCGCCGTGCAAGGCAACAAGGTCAACCCCGGTACCTACAACTACGTCGACGTGTCCATGAGTTCGCCCGAGACCTTGACGCTCTACGTCGCGGGACACTCGAAGTTCCACGCCCTGGTAAACACCGGTATCTCGGTCTCGCCGACCGCGACCGGCACGTATCCCGTCTACCTGCGCTACACGAGTCAGACCATGTCGGGCACCAACCCGGACGGTACGCACTACAGCGACCCGGGTATCCCGTGGATCTCCTACTTCAATGGCGGAGACGCCCTGCACGGTTTCATACGCTCCTCCTACGGTTGGCCCCAGAGTCTGGGCTGTGTGGAGATGCCCTTCGCCAGCGCGAAGATCGTGTGGCCCTACACCCCCCTCGGCACACTCGTCACCGTCCACTGAGCACTACGGGCTCGGCACCTCGGGGCCAAAAGCGTGTCGCCCACGTTGAGTCTTGACCTCCACACCATCCTCGCCGAGGTCCGACGCCGCCGACAGCGCGGCGTCGCCGAAACGTCGGCGAATCTCGTCGATCGCGACACGCAGCCCCTCGTTCTGAATCTGGTGCGACCGCGAGTCCGTCTCGGCCTGGCTACGAAGGTCGTCGGCCCGTGCATCGAGCTCCAGAGAGAGTTGCATGGGGTTCGCGTCACGATCAAGGAACGTCGAGGCGTGCACACCAAACAGCCGGACACTGTGTTTCAAGTCAACGGTGTCGATCAGCGCCTGGGCGATCGCGGCGATGGCGAGTTCATCGTCAACCCCGAACCCGAGCGTTTGTGACCGGCTAACACTGGTCAGGTCGTCAAAGCGCACGACGATTGAAATCGTTCGAGCGACCCGGTCGTGAGCGCGCAGCGCGCGTGCGACGACGGCAGCGTGATCCTTCGCCACGCGCCGCAATTCACGGACGCCACCAATCGAACGCGCGAAGGTCTCCTCGTGACCGACTGACTTGCCCACCCGATTGCTCTCGACGACGCGATGATCTTCGCCTCTCGCGTAGTCGAACAACGTGGACGCCATCGAGGCACCTAGGAGTCGAGCGAGACTCTCTTGATCGACCTTGGCGAGGTCACGGACCCATCGCAGCCCGAGTCGCTCGAGCTTGGTCGCCGTCGCGGGACCGACTCCCCACAGTGCCCGCACGGGAAGTTCGTCAAGCCATTGCTCCTCGAGTGTCGGGCTCACCCAGACCACTCCGGATCCGTCCACGAGTCGGCCTTGAACCACCGTCGGCTTGGACCGCTTCGAGGCGATCTTCGCGAAGAGTTTGTTGCGACCGAGACCCACGCCGCAGAGTAGACCGAGTTCGTCGTTGATACGTCGGCGCAAGTCGTCGGCGACCTCGAGGGGACGGATCTTCAAGCGACGCAGACTGCGCAGATCGGCAAAGACTTCGTCGAGGCCGAGTGGTTCGACTTCGGGGGTGACGTCGAGCACAATGCGGTGAAACTTGCGAGAGTACTCCTCGTAACGGTCGAATCGTCCAGGCAGAATGATCAGTTCGGGACACCGGCGTCGGGCCACGACACTGGGCATGGCACTGCGAACGCCGGACCGGCGAGCCTCGTAACTAGCACTCGCGATAACCCCGCGTTCCCCCGCGCCGCCCACCGCGACGGGCTTACCCCGAAGATTAGGGTCGTCGAGGATCTCTACCGACGCGAAGAAAGCGTCGAGGTCGACGTGCAGGATTGGCGCGTCGTCGACCGACGGAGAATCAGAAGTCGAGTTCAACGCTGCGAAAGGCCTCGCCGAAGGCGATGCCGACCGGACGTCCGGCCTGTTCGGCCCGCCCGTAGACGACGTCACGAATGGCATCGGAGTCGCCGGCCAACTGGGAGGCATGTGCCAACACCGCCTTCACCTTAACGTCAATCGTGCGGGTGACGTCGGCTACCACGTCGGGCTCGTGGGTCCCGCTGAGCAACAGTCGACTGACTTGATGAGCTTCACCCCGCGTTGGAAAGTACAATGGCATCGCCGCCGCCGGGGCCACGGCGTCAAGCATGGCCCATCCGACCTCCCGGTGATCGCGGTGATTGACGTAGACGCCACCGAAAAACGTCGCGGTAGGGTCGGGACCCAGGACCACCTCGGGTTTATGTTCGCGGATCAGTCCGACCAAGGTGGCCCGCAAGGTTTCGTCATTGGTGACCCCACCATCGGGAAGGTCGAGACTCGTTACGGTCCGGGCACCCAGCAGATCAGCGGCGAACTCGAGCTCCTCGCGTCGAGTCTCTCGCAAGATTCCGGCGTCGGGGTTGATCGAATGAGAACCTTTCGCCCCGTCGCAGACCACCACAACGTGTACGGCACATCCCTCTTGTGCCCACTGGGCGAGCAGTCCCCCCGCAGCGACATCAGCGTCGTCGGGGTGGGCATAGATAGCCATCGCGGAGCGAGGTTGCAGACGAAGCGCTCGCACGTCTATCCGTGAAGTTTGGGGGCCGTGGTTTTCACGAGCATCCCGATCTCGCGGGCGAAGTCATCGGTGCCTTCGAATCCCTTGTAGACCGATGCGAAGCGCACATAGGCCACATCGTCAACGTCACGCAGGGCTTCAAGAGCGGCCATGCCCACTTCTTCGGTGGTCACGTCGCGGTTGAGCAGTCGCATTGACTCATCGATTGCGGTAACCAAGGCCTCGAGAATCCCGTCATCCACCGGGCGGTTCTTACTCGCTGCACGTATGCCGCTGAGAATCTTCTCACGGCTGAAGGGCTCTCGTTCACCCGAACGCTTCACCACGAAGAGTCCGACCTCTTCGATTCGCTCGAAGGTGGTGAAGCGCTGGTGGCAGGCCGAGCACTCCCGGCGGCGGCGAATGGCCACGCCATCTTCTGCGAGGCGAGAATCGACGACCCGATCGTCGTCTGCCGAGCAGAAGGGGCAACGCATACGTCCACGGTACACCCAATTTTCCCGATAATCAGGGGATAAGGATGTGCTCACCGGTGACGACCACACTCGATTGCAGTTCGTGCACGAGCGCAACGCGCGCCCGCGAGGGATCGACCGGATTCATTAGCTGTGCAATCGATGTCACGGTGTCACCGGGCTGAACCACGTAGTCCATCCCGGACGCCAGCACCGAGGAATTGGCGAGGTCGGTCGGCAGCCCGGCGCCCGTGGTGCCCCCGAACGCGTGGCCCGGCCACGCCAGCACACCGAGGCCCATCATCAGGGCCAAGGCAACCAGGCTTCGGCGACGGCGCTGCATCATCCGCGCACGCGCCGCCCGACGTTCGGCCAAGGGACGGCCCGAGCGCAGGGGCGCCGGTGTCAACTGCACTGAGACCAACTGAAGGTACGGCTGGGCCGCCGCTACCTCAGACTCTTCGTACTGCACTGTTTCTAATGCGGCCATTGGCGACTCCCCCGACTAGTACCGAACACCTGTTCGTATTCTAGAGCGAACAAGTGTTCGGTGCAAGGAGTATTTCAAGAAGTGAAGGGCTCAATTTCCCTTCAATTCAAGCAGTCTTCGCCCGACCCTGCCGAAGTCAGACCAGGTCGACGGCTTGGGGCCGGTGTTGGAGGACAGAGCCCGACGCGCGCCACCCAGTTCAGAGACCAACCGAATTCGGTGCCGTCGAACCAAGTCGGCGCAGACGCCGGTCAACAGTTCGTCGGGGTGATCGTGGGAGTCCGTCACTTGCCCATCGGTGACCCAGACAATCGGTTCCATCCCCCGGCGCTGGCCAATGGCCCACTGCAATACCGGCCCATCGACACCATTGCCGATGTTGCCCGCGGGGCACCGTTGCGCTACCGCACCCCGGTTGGCCAACACCCACGCGTTGGCGCACGACTCGCTCGACCCGGGTCGATGGCTGTAACCGACCACGAGGGCGTTTGGGGCGTGACGCAGCAGGTTGTCCATCTCGACGTCGTCAATGTCCATCGACCCCGACTGATCGATGACCACGACTCCCCCGTGGACACCTCGCCACTGCGCGAACGCTCGACGCTGTTCGTCATTGAGCAGTCGGCTCGGATATCGCAGCACCGTCCCGCTCACACTGGCGCGGGCGTGACGGAGACCAGAGGAACGAGGGCGAGCTGACATGATCAACCCCTCATCGAACCGCAGCGGCGCGAACCGTCCGGTCGCGGGCCGACGTCCGCCCGGCTCGAGGGACCGGCGGAAGCGACGCAGCTCCTCGGTCGTCGTTGGTGGTCTGGCCGCCATTGACTGCGTGAGAATGCGCGCCAGCACCAGCGTGAACTCGGTGAAGCCGCGCCCCAGCCCTTCTTCGTCGCACCGCGTCGCCCCGAGTCGAGAGGTGTCGAATGAGTCGAGCAGTTGATGGGCGCGCTTTCGAAGAGCCCGGAGTCCGGGCAACCACGTCGATGCGCCTTGGCGCACGCCACCGAGGAAATCCTTCTCCGCCCCTGTACCGAGTACCGCCATCAAGAAGCACACGGCCTCGGACCAGTCACCTGCCTCCGCGATCCGGCGGCCGCCACTCTTCTCCGAGCCATCGCGCAGCAGCGACACATCGAATCCCATCCGCGACAACAGAGAGTTCACCCGCAGCTCCTCGGCACACTCGATTGCCCGGGGTTCAATGTCGCCGCGCCACACTTCGTGTTCTCGCACGTGGGGACTCACTCGGATGTGGGCGAGTTCGTGAGCCCTCACCACCCGCGAAGTCGCGTCCGCGCCCAGGGGCACCCGCAATATCCGGTCGCTGAGGTTGCAGCTCGCGTCACCTCGAAGAGTCGATCCAGATTCCACGGCCCACCCCCCGGGTGCGTAGCCGTCCTGACGGCCCGTGACCAACTCGGGAAACACCGATGCGGTCACGCCAGGGCTCCGATGGACAGGGCATCCAGTACGTCCGTCGCGTCTCGACCGAAGATCAGGTGAGCCGCCCTCGTCGCGCCGTGGAGGACGCGCAGTTCGTCGAACGCGTAGAAACTACGCAGCGAGACCCGACGACCATTCGAACCGAGTGAACCCGCCAGCGCCGGTGACCTGAGATCGGGGCTGAGGCGTTCGACCGCACGAGGGTGGGGTCGGTCAATTCGAATGCACACCGGAAACCGATCGCGCAGCGACGACGGGATGTCGTCAAGATCCTCGATATTGGAGGTCATGACGACGGAGAATTCTGGTCCCGGCTGGAACCACGCGCCAGAGTCTGGATGGCGCCAGCGCGCCGACTCCGAGGAATCGGTCATAGCGAGCAGGGTGCTCAACGCGTCACCGGAGGCGCGGTCCACTTCATCGACCACCAATCGACCACCGAGACCGGTGGCTCCCCGCCAAGCGCGAATGGCCGGACCCTCTCTCCACTCCCAACGCCCCTCGCCCACCGGCATCCAGGTGCCCGTGATCTCCCCGGTCGTGAGGTCCTCGGTGCACACGAGACGCTCCGCCGGTGTGGTGGTCCCGTGATGCAGCGCCGCGAAGGTCTTGCCCGTCCCTGGTGGTCCGTAGAGCAGTATTCGAGCGACCCCTGAGGCCATCACATCGGCCACATCACGCCAGCACGCGCCTACTTCGTCCACTACATCATTCGAACCCATCGGACCTCCTCAACTAGGCGACCCAACGGTCGCTCGACCCGCGCGTCGACCTGGAATTCAGACGAGGGACGACAAGAACCCCTCCCGTCGGTGTCCTCGACGACACCGACGGGAGGGGTCCTCGAGACCGGCTAAATCGTTAGTTCGCGTTCGATCGCAGCGAGTTCTTCTTGTGAACCCTGGACCTTGGGCCCCTTGAACCACTTGCGTGCGCTCGTCACCCAGTAGATCAGTGCGAACCCGATC
>Ga0307377_10002430_pt1 | contig 22035 bp, 31 predicted proteins | sample TR3MG_FD_202535 | JGI IMG/M metagenome (GOLD analysis project Ga0307377, IMG submission 202535) | Soil microbial communities from Risofladan, Vaasa, Finland - TR-3 | ecosystem: Environmental > Terrestrial > Soil > Coastal area > Acid sulfate soil | place: Finland: Risofladan, Vaasa | collected...
ACATGGCTCCCGTACCTATAGAAATTGAATTGGTATCTTATAATCCGTTAGATACAATAAGGTTGGGCTTAACCTCATTGCCCAACGCTGCTGCTGATGCTGCTGGCGGTCTGCCTATTAGTGATGCTGGTGGACTTGATCTGGATGCTTTCGTAGCAGCCGCTCCCACTGTTGGACAAATTGCAGATGCAGTTTGGGACGAAGTGGCTTCTGGTCACACTACTGCAGGTACATACGGAAATTACTTTTACAGGATGATGTCTGGTGTAGGTACTCGTATCAAGATGTTTTTGGCACAGTTAAATATAGAGGCAACTGGAAATGATGATGCGCTATATGCAAAAGGTTCTGGAACTGGTGCTGGTCAGAATAATATAGGTGGAGCAACAGGTATTGGTATGCTTAACTATGGCAATACCGTTGGACAAACCAACTGGGGGTCTCAAAAAGGAATGCAGAACGTAAGCACGGCTGGCGCAGGTCAATCCAATGAAGGAGTAACATACGGAACTCGCAACACTGCCAATAATGGCAACGGTGCATCCAATGAAGGTGGTGGCGCTAGTGGGATAGGCATGATTAATACTGGTGCTGGAACAGGCAAAGACTTAAGTTCACCTGACAATGACCTGAGCACCGGTTCCGGTCTTTCAGCCCAAGAAGTACGTGATGCTATGTTGCTTGCCCCTGGAGATGCTGCTGATAGCGGCTCAATAGATGACCAACTTGCCAGCATATTTAGCGACACACAAAACATTAGCACCAATACCAGTAACGACCTACCCAGCATAATAGGTGACTTGCAGAACACGGCTGACGCTATTGAAACCAAAGTGGATACGATTGACGGTATTGTCGATACTATCCTGATCGATACTGCTGATATGCAACCTAGGGTGACAGCAATAGAAGTTGATACAGGGACTACTATTCCTAGTCAAATATCCGGACTAAATAACATTTCTTTAGCTGGCGTGAATGCTGAAGTAGATACAGCATTGTCAGACATTAATTTAGACCATTTACTTAAAGAACAAGCCGAAACTACTGATGTAGCTGCAAGTTCTGTTATCGCTAGGCTGGCATCCGCTAATGCAGATTTCGCTGCATTTGATTATACAACCGATTCATTAGAAGCAATTAGAGATCGAGGTGATGTAGCTTGGTTAACTGGAGCTGGTGGAAGTGCACCTACGGTAGAACAAATCAGGACAGAGATGGATACTAACAGTACGAAATTGACTGTTATCGATGGCAATATAAACGATATCGAAACATTACTTGGTGTGGTTGATGTTAAAGTTGACATCATTGATACTAATGTAGACACCATTGTTTCAAAATTACCTTCAGGAAGTATATCAGAATTTTCATTCTCCAGTGTTACAGATGGCATGACATTTGGTTACATATCTCAGTTAATTGCTGCAATGGTCAATGGGAGATATGTCATAAATCCTGTGTCCGGTGATATGACAATATATCAAAGAGACAATGCAACTGTACTGACAGTTGTAAAGACAACAACTGATAATAGGACAAGGGTTTCTTAATGTCAAATGCTATTCCAACATATGATGCATTTAGAATAAGTGTGTGGGGTGTCAATACTGAGTACGACACAACACTTGTTTCTACATGGGGTTTGCATCAATTTACACCACCTTCAAACATTGTAATAAGCAATCATTGTGCACAAGCTGTTGACAGATTCATTGAACAGTATGAAGATAAACCTTTACTTGAAGGATTGATATGTTGTGCAGTACAGAACATTCAAGAACTTGAGTATGTGTACAGTGATCTTTCAATATATAGATTTATTGACAGTGCTGTAGGCTTACAACTGGATGGCATTGGTGACATAGTTGTTTTGCCACGGACATCACTGGATGATGAAATATATCGAACAGATCTTAAAGCTAAAGTTGGAAGAAACATCTCAAGTGGTGAACCTGAGATACTCATTGCATATTGTAAGTTACTCACAGGATCTGATGTTGTCATATACACAGAACCACGAACAGCAACAGTTATGCTATATGCCAATAGAATAATAAACATTCCTGTAAATTACGCACAACTAATGAATGATGTTTCTCCAGCAGGTGTTAGAGTAGAGTCACACATCAATTACACACCAGGGGTAACACCTTTCGGTTTCGCTGATGAAGCTGGAATACCTAATGTTCCTTCAGTTTTAGGCTTTGGTGAATTAAATTATGCCCCACTGGATGGTGGAGCTTTAATAGAAAATAAATGAGGTAGTACAAATGGCAAAACCAGCAACTTTCCCAAAATGGGCAGAGGTTTTAACTAATGATCCAATTAGTCTTGAGGACAATAGAGTCGCACCATCTGCTGGTAAACAAAATTCTGGATTCATCAGATCTGAAGTTCCACCAAGACAAGATTTTAACTGGAACTTCTGGATGTTGAATAAATGGATTGAATTTTTTGATGATGAGCTTATAGCATACCAAGCATGGGTTCCTACTTTTGTAATCACAGATGGTGGCGGGGGAGTCGCATCTCCTTCAGTTTCTTATGGGATCTACAACATTTTCCCTGGGAAAACAATGCAGCAAATGCATTTAATGTTAACATTTGGTTGGATAGGGTTACAAGCTTCTGGTCTGGTTAAATTAAGGACAACTTTACCTGGAAGCAAACAGGTTTTATTTGGAACTTCTTTAAACAAAATTAAGTACACTGTTGATGGTGATCAAACAATAGAAGGAAATATCGTTGTTGAAGGTGCAAAAACATACATTGATTTTGTTCTTGATGCTACAGCTGGAACTTTCAATACAGCGAATGTTAGTATCAATCTTACTCTCCCTGTAGTGGATGTGTAATTAATTACTGATTACATTTCCAAGTAATTACTCAGTATATATAAAACGTATATTTTCTTAATAAAAACGTATCCATAGATAGGGATGGCATATTCTCATATTCTCCTATCGTTAACATAATAATATATTAATATAAATATATATTGAATTAACAAGATTAATTCATATACTATATTAGTGCCAGGATACGTTTTTAATACATTTGTAATACAATCCAATTATTAAAATTTATTTTGACTTTTTTTATGTTCATAAGTTATTACCAGACAATAACTTACAATAAATGACAATAAAATTTAGAAAAAAAGGTTAAAAAAAGGTTTACATGTCACCATTTTTTGTATATATTAATATCATGGAACAAGGACAGATGGTTTTAATACCTTACGAACGGATCATTTCAACAGGTGCTGTGTATAAGATGCAACCTGGGAATGCCACATTGGTTACTAAGGTGTGGGAAAACAAAAGCCATCAGGCATGGCTTATAGATTTTGAGGATGGGAGATTCGCTCTACCGACTCAGTATTTATTTGACAATGAAGACTTGCCAATCACAACATCAACCGAGGAGGTAACAATGGCAACGAGAAAAACAGTTAAGAAAGTGGTTGAGAAATCTGCCACAGAACCAGTCACAAAAACAGTGGGAAAAAAATCTCCTGATAAAGCTGTTTCAAGGAAACCTAAGGCTTCAAAGCCTGAAGTTACTGAGAAACCTGTTAAGGAAGTGAAGAAGAAATCTTCTGAAAAGAAGCCACTTAGCAAATTCATTGCAGAAATGATTGTTGAAGGAATTGATTCTGATGAGAAGATAGCTGCTTCATGTCAAAAAGCATATCCTGATTACAAAGGTACATCTGCAGGAACTGTTGAATACTATCGCAAACGTATCAACGATGGCAAGATGGTTAAATCAGGATTTGAGATTCCTAAGAAACCTCATGTAGCTGTTGGTTTGCCGCTTAAGGATTCTCCTAAGACGGAAACAGCAGAGGCTCCAGTAGCAACTCGTAGGAGAAAGAAATAGTAACCATGCCTCATATGTACAGAAAAAGATCAAGACAATATCAGATGGATGCGATCAAAGCAACAAACCATCTTGACCATGTTGGGTTCTTTGTGCATGTGAGGTATGGGAAAACAATAATTACTTTAAGAAGGATTCAGCAATGGGGTTTCAAATCCCCAAACCTTATTCTTTGTCCAGGGTCTGCTATACAGAGCTGGTTAGATGATTGTAAAGAAGAAGGATATTCTGTTTTAGAACTTGAAGGTCCTAAGAAACACAGGATTGAGCAACTACAATGCTCAAAAATATATGATTATTATGTCACAAACAAGGAATCTCACCTTTCAATAGGTGATGAATTAAAAACTGTTCCGTGGAATACGGTTGTTGTGGATGAATCAAGGTTTCTTGCAGGACAATCTAAGTACTCAAGATATTGCATCAATAATTTTAGAGATGTCAACCATAGGATTACATTAACAGGTACTCCAGATTTTAGGGACAATCTAGATTATTATAATCAACTGAAGTTTTTAAGACATGATATTCTCCCATACACAAACTTTTGGCATTTCAGAAATTCTGCATTCAATTGTTTTGGGTACACCATGATAATGAAGAAAAAGCATGAAGATATTCTAAAGAAAACGATATCTGAAAATTGTGTTGTTGTTGGAAGAAATGATTTCAATGGTGGCAGAACACCTGAATATCACAGAATATATGCAAAGATGCCTAGGAAACTTCAAAAAGAATATGATAAATGTGAAAGAGCATTTGTTCTTGAAGGTAAAAAAATGACTATGAAAACTCTATATGCAACTGTAAGATTTCAATGGCTTATGAGGATGTGTGGTGGCTTCATTGATGGTGAGAATGTATGGGAAGGAAAATACAAGGTTTTAAAAAGTCTGTTTGATGATAACAAAGATGAACAATTCGTTGTTGCATGCAGATTCAAAGAAGAAATATACTATCTGCAATCTAAATTTAAAAAGAGTGTTGCATATTGTGGCGATGTTGAAAAGAAAGAAAGACGTGTAATAATAGAAAACTTCAAACAAAAAAAGATTCAATACTTGTTTCTTATGCCACAGACAGTTGCTCATGGTGTTAATCTCGCATCAGCAACTAATTTTGTAAGGTATTCACAACCATCAGGACATGAAATAACAGAACAATCTGAAAAACGTTTGTTCACACTGGATGATGAGAATGTGTACCACATATATGATATATTGGTGAAAGACACAGTTGATGAGGATGCAAGAGAATCATTTCTTAATAACGAATCTTCAAGGAATCAATTCAATAGAGCGATACAAAGATGCAGGTGAAAGTTCTTAACAACACAATAACAGTTGATCCTGGCTGGAACACAGGAATGGCTTATTGGATTGGTGATTACACACCATTAGTTTTTGTTATTAAAGAACCACCAAAAAGAAAAAAAATTAAGCTGGAACCCACACGTTTGGCATATATGTTTACTGAATTCAAATCATTCTTGATGTCTAAAAAGGTGAAATTATGTGTAATTGAAGGAGTTGAACTATGGGCAGGAAATGTGAGATCAATGACTTCTGCAAGTAGAGGTGATTTGTTTGCATTAGCATACATTGTTGGTGGATATCTTAGCATATGTCAACAACTCGGAATAAGAACTAAATTGGTATATCCACGTGGTAACAAGGCAAAAGAAAAGATACGATGGAAAGGACAATTGGACAATGAAGCATTAGACGAAAGGATTATGATGATAAATGGTGTCACATATAAAGAACATGTACGTGAAGCTGTAGGGATAGGGTTTTCAATAATGGGGATACTATGAAAAAGACAGTTAGACCTGACAACATAACATGGCCTGATGACTGGAGTGTTGATAAGGATGGAATGACTCAGTCAATGTATCAGGCATGGCTTGGTTGCAGAAGAGCATTGATGCTGTATCTTAATGGTTATTACAAACCTGGTCCTCCACGATCAACTCATTTCGGTAGCATGGCTCATTACACTCTTGAAAAGGTATTTGCAACTAATAAGATACCGACTTCAAAAAGCATCATAACTCACATAGACAATTACACTGAAGCAACAATAAAGAAAGGTAGAGAAGAAGGTGTTCTTCTTGCACAAGACATATTGGAATTTGAAGCGGCTAAGGCTGAGGCTACAATGATTCAGTATTTCAGATTCTATGAAGAAGATTTCAAAACAAAGAAGTTTGAATGGACTGAACATCTATTTGAAGTTATGTACAATGGTGTAAAACATCGTGGAAAGATTGATGCTAGGTACAGAACTTTGAATAAGAAAAAATGGCTTGATGAGCATAAAACAAAATCACAAATACGTGAAGATGTTATTCTTAAGGTGTTAAATCTTGATTTCCAGAATCAATTTTACATAGTTGCTGATGAGATAGAGACTGGTGAAACCTCTATGGGAATGTTGTATGATATCATACGGAATACAAAAGCAAATCTTCTTAAAGGACAAACATTGTTAACATGGAAGAATGCATTGTCTTCAACTATTGAGAAAGATCCTGAACATTTCTTCAAGAGGTTTGAAGCACCATACACACCAGATCAAATAAAGATATTTAAAGGTAATCTTACAATGATGACGAATGAAGTTAAGAATCCAGACACACAAATATATCCAAACCCATGCAGTTGTGGTGGAATGTTCACTTGTGAATATCTTGATGCTTGCTCATCTAACTCATGTGCAAGTCTTTCACAAAAGACAGGAACACCAGCAGAACGAATGTACCATGAACTAAAAGTAGAGGAGACAAAAGATGGCAATAAGAAAGTTAACAGGAAAAACAGTGTCGAGGAAACCACCACCGCGAAGAGGATCAAAAGGAAAAGGAAAAATTGAACTGGAACTACCAACAGAACCCAATGTTCCTTCCAGTGATCTGAATGAATCTGTAATATTGCTATATGGACAGAAGAAAATTGGTAAGACAACATTGGCATCACAGTTCTCAAAGCAAATGATGCATTTGATGGTTGAACCACAAGCTCGTGAACTTGCAATATTCCAGGCATCATGTCCTGACTATGAGCATGTTAAGGAGTATGTTGATCTTTTAACAAATAAAAGAAATAAGTTCGATGCAGTTTCTGTGGACACATTGCCATTGTTCTACAAACTTTCAATGGAGTATGCTGGCAGAGTTGAGGGATTCAAGCATCCATCTGACAATAAAGACTTTGGCAAATCATGGGGTGTTGTTCAATCATATTTTGAGAAACCTCTTATGAAACTTCTTCATTCTAACAAAGGTGTTGTGTTTCATGCTCATGAAGCTGTTGAAGAAATACAACAACGTGATGGTGAGTCATATAACCTTATTAGACCTGAGGGATCTAAGAGTGTATGGCAATTCATAAATGCAAATGTAGAGAACATTTGGTATTATCATACACGTGGCACAAAAAGATTTCTTCAGATACGTGGAGACAATTATGCATTTGCATGTGTTTCATTTACAGATAAATTTTTCACACCAAAAGGAGATCAAATCTTTTCAATACCAATGGGCAATTCACCACAGGAGGGATACAAAAATCTAAAAATAGCTTTCGAAAACAAACAAACAAAAACCTATGAGGACTTTGATGAAGTGGAAGAATCTACAGTAAGAAGATCTTCACGTAGGAAAAAATAATCTCACACAAACACATAAACAAAGGAGAACAGTTATGTCATTTACATCAAAACTAAAAGCATTGGATTCAAACTATGAGGATGCTAGAAAAGAGTTTGGTGATTCTACAGGAGGATTCGATCCAGTTCCATCAGGAAATTATGTAGTTCATCAAGTCAAGGCTGAAATTGCAGAAAGTAAATCTTCAGATGCATTGCTTGTTAAAATGAAAATGAAGATTCTTGAAGGTGACTGTGAAGGACGTATGGTATTCAATAACATGAGTATCTCATCTGAACGTGGTCCTGAATTCATTCACAAATGGCTGAATGTCATGGGAAAGAAAGTTGCTAAACTTTCAACTGGTCTGGAAAAAGCATTAGAAGAAATATCTGCTGATGAAGAATCATCATACGCTGTTTCAGTTAAAACAAATGCTGACAATGGCATGAGCAATGTGTACTTCAATCGTGCACTTGATGATGATGCAGCATCAACATCTACAGAAGAGACTGGTGGCCATGACTACGATCTGGATTCTATGTCATTAAGGAAACTTAAGAAGCTTATCAAGGATGAAGAACTTGATGTGAATGCAGATGATCATGAAGACATTGAAGATCTTCGTGATGCAATTGATGAAGCACTTAATGAATCTTCTGAAGCTGCTGGTGATCCAGAACCTGCTGATGAACCTGATGAAGATGAAAAACCTGCTGCACGTCGTGGTAAGAAAGAAGAACCAAAGGAAGAAGAAGATGAAGATGAGAATCTTGATGCTTTGAAAGACCTTTTTGATGCTTTCGGAATACGCGTCAATGAAGATGATGGTATGAGCGAAATAAAGAAAGCACTTAAGAAGGTGACTTTTAAGAGGAAAGACCTTGAAGGATCTGAGATAAAACTTCTTGAAGATTGTGGCTTAGGTGATAAGATAAAATAGGTAAGGGGTATTGGTTTTGGAGGGTGACAACTCATGAAAGAAAGGAACCCTCTTTTTAATTTTTATCTAAGGAATACATGCAAGAAGAAATCAGAGTAATTGACTATGAAACAACTGGACTCAATCCTTACAAGGGTGACAGGATATTTGCTTTCATTGTCACTAATCCTGAAGATTTCAAATCTGAGGTGTATCGTTTTGATTGGGGATCTAACAGAAAAAATAACATGTCTAAATTGATGTTTAATAAATACCATTCTAAAAAATACATTAAGGTTGCACACAACTCTAAATTTGAGATGGGCTTCACTGCTATGTATTACGATGGTGTACTTCCTGAATCTACATGGGAAGATACTTTTATCATGTCAAAAATGCTTAAGAACATCTTACCACAACACAAGTTGGAATTCCTTGCAAAGTTATACTTCAGAGATCTGTACCCTGAAGAATTTGAAAGATGGGAAATGTATGATGCAGAAGTTAAAAAACATCTTACAATGCAAAAGAGATTAATGAACAATTATCCTGACCGTGTTGAACCTGAAATCCTTGAGCCCCTTTACTCCAGTGGTGTAAAACCTTTTGTTATAGACACACCAAACTATGGTTTAGTTCCAGTTGATATTATGAATGGGTATCAAGAAGCTGATGGGGAAAGATGCAGTTTGCTTTACTTACTCTATATAGAAAAGATTAAAGCAAATAAAGACTTGTATCTTGACTATCTTAATGAGATGAGATTAATAACTACAACTCAAAAGATGGAACAAAGAGGTATGATGGTTCACGTAAGAAATGCAAAAAATCTTATAAAGAAACTTTCAGTGCAATTGGATGAACTTCATAAAGAAAAGGTTGAAGTGTTTGGATTTGATATAAATCTTAACAGCACTGATCAAATTCAAAAGCATCTTTTCGGTTATATAAATCCAAAAAAACATGAAAAATTGGATGATATTTGGAAGACAAAAAGTCCAGCATTTAAACTTCATCATCTGACAGAGACAGCTGGTGGTGCACCTTCAGCTTCTAAAGATGACATATTGAATTTAATAGCACAGTATCCTGAAAATGAAGGTCTTGACATAATACTTAAATACAGATCATGGTCTAAAGGTGTCACAATGATCCAGTCTTACCTGGACAAGGCTGATAATAATGACATAATACACCCAAACACTAGAACAAACCAGGCTGCCACTGGAAGGCAATCAGTTACAGATCCTAACTTGCAAAATGTATCTAAAATGGATGGCAGAAGATCTGTTTATGGTATTCCTGCAAGAGTATGCTTCAAACCTAAATCTGGGTATGTGATGTTTCTTGGTGATTATGCAGGAATTGAGATGAGATTGATAATTGGCGCATCTGGTGAGATGGAATTGATTGAGAAACTTAATGCTGATTGGGATTATGATGTTCATACTGATAATGGTATAATAATACTTGCTGATGAGTTTCTTAATGCTAAAAAGAATGACAAATCTTTGTTCAAAAAAATGAGAGCTAACATCAAGGATTGCACATTTGGTAAATGTTATGGTGCAAATTTCCCAACATTCTGTGGCTCTATTGAAAAGACACATGAAGAAGGTAAACCTTGTTGGGAAAGGTTCAAAGAAGCACGTCCACAACTATTCAATTTCACTCAAAACATGATGACTGAGATTAAGAGATATGGATATATCACCACAGCATTTGGCAGACAGTTACGAGCTGAAAAAGATTACTTTGCTGCAAATTACAGGATTCAGGGTGATGCCGCTGGCATTCTTAAGCGTGCACAAAACAATGTTGATGAATACATTCTTAATGTCTGGGATGGTGACTATGACAGAATGCATATGTCTCTTACAGTTCATGATGAGATAATATTTGAGTTACACAGAAGTATGCTCAATATGAAATATGATATACTTCATGACATAACATATTGCATGACAAACATGCCTGAAATAAAAGTTCCTTTGTGTGCTGAATGGAAGCTGACAACAACAAACTGGCAAGATGCTAAAGGTATGGAAATATGAATAAAGAATCAGTCAAAGACAGATTGGCAAAACTTGACATAAAAACTTCATGGGATTTGGATCACATAATGTCATTTGGGAAATACAAAGGCTGGTCTGTTTATAGTGTTCTACAAGAAGATGCACAGTATATACAATGGATATCTGGTGTTAGAGGTGTGGAATTGACAAATGCAACATACGAAATGATGATACATAACATTGAGTTACAGAATGATAACCGTGAATATAGGGAAGACTGATATGGGAAAACAACTAAAACCTGATGTTCCTACATTGATTAAGAGAATCATACAGGAGGCATCATTGCCAGACAATGAAAAGGATATATTAAGCAAATTTAACAGGAATCAACTGGTTGAATTATATGTGTATCTATCAGAGCTAAAGAGATCTAACGATGAATTAACAGACAAAATCAACCAACTGAATGCAGGGGACTAATGGCTTCTAATGACCTATCTACTCATAAAAATCTCACAGTATTCAAGCAACATGGCTTTGTGTACAAAGGACAAACAGGCAACCAAGTATATGGTTACTCTATATTCTCAGGAAAGGACAACTTCTGGATAAACCCTGAAACAAAACAATGGGATTGCAAGAATTCAGGATTGCACGGTGGCTACCAAATGTTTCTTAAGAGTGTTAACACATTCTGTCTTGCACATATGAAAGGTGAAAAACTTTCATGGTTAAAGAAAAAACGTGGGTTCCAAAGACAGACACTTAAGAAACATTCTGTTGGATTCAATCCAAGCACAAACAACTATGTAATCCCTGTGTGGGATGCAGCAAATGAAAATATCTGGGATCTTCGGATATATAATCCTCAATTGAAAAAGATAATGGGTACATCTGGATGCACAGTTGGTTTATTCGGATGGGATTCAATTCAACATGCAAAGAAGATTTGGTTGGTTGAGGGTGAGTGGGACAAGATGGCTATGTGGGAAATACTGTACAAATGTGACTTACTTGAGACTGAGACAGTGATATCTGTTCCTGGTGCCAACACATTCAAAACAGAATGGCATGCAATGTTTAAAGAAAAAGATGTTGTTTGTGTGTATGATAAGGATGATCCAAAAACAATGAATGGCATTGTTAGGTTAGGTGCTGGTCCTGAAGGAACATTAAAGATATTCAGAAGTTTGAAGAATATCACAAAGAATCTTTCATTCGTTCATTGGCCAGAAGATTCAAAAGATGGATACGATCTTAATGATTTCCTAATTGAAGTTAAGAATCATAAAAATGCGTACAATATGCTTGATGGTAGATGTAAATCAGAACCTCCTGTTGAGGAAAAGTTTAGGAAAGACATTGCAATTGAAGATAAGTCTGATGAAGAAATATACATCGGTGAACATGTTCCATGTGAAGATGTCTATACTGCATACAAAAAATGGCTTTACCTTCCAGAGACAACAGTGATTGATGTACTTTACGGTGCAATGATATGCAATAGAATGCCTGGTGATCCATTGTGGATATTCATAATTGCACCATCAGGAGCAACTAAAACTGAATTCATACTTAGTGTGTCAGAGGCTGTGAAAGTAATGGCTGTCACAACAATGACACCTCACTCATTAATATCAGGTGCAAATTTTGCAGGTGGTGGTGACCCATCACTGATACCACGATTAAATAAAAAGAATCTATTGATAAAGGATTTCACAACAATACTTAATATGCCACAAACATCTAGAGATGAGATATTTGGTATATTACGTGATGCTTACGATGGTAGAACTGAAAAGATGTTTGGAAATGGTGTGTTTAGGAGTTATGAATCAACTTTTGGAATAATAGCTGGTGTGACACCTGCAATTGAATTGTACATCTCTGGAAATACAGCTTTTGGTGAAAGGTTTCTTGGATACAGAATAAATATACCTGATTCACACATTGAAAGAATGAAATATTTGTCAGCAGCAATGGCCAATGTTGGATCATCTGAAAGTATGCACAAAGACTTAAGTGAACTTGGCAGCAGAGTTCTTCTTTATGATTACTCAAAAATACATGTTGAGATTTCTGATAAAATACGTATGAAACTTATGATACTTGCACAATGGACATCTGTGATGAGGGGGACAATCACAAGAGATCCATATTCAAAAGAAGTTATTGCATCACCTTTCATAGAATTAGGCACAAGGTTGGTTAAGCAATACACAAAACTTCTAATGGGCATATGTCAATTCAGAAATAAGAGAGTTGCAACAAGAAGTGAATATTCAATTATTCGTGATTGTGCAATAAGCTCAATTGCACATGATCTTATAAAGATATCAAAACTTCTTTACTTCAAAGGTAAGAATTCTCATCTTGAATACAAAGAGGTAGTTCAAAAAACTGGTCTACCTTCTGAAAACTGCAGAAGGAAAATTGAGAATCTCACTATGCTTAAAGTTGTTACCAAAAAGAAAGAAGGAATGAGCATATTTTACAAAATTAATGATGAAATTTATGACTTAATTAACGAAGGGAACATATACTAATGATTTGGACAAGAGCATATTTAATAAATAGAGATGATAGGAAAGATCGTCTTGAGCATTCAGACAATCAACTGAAACTGAATGGCATAAAATACCAAAGAGTTTCAGCAACCGAATCTTCTGCTGGAATGCTGGGATGCAATGCATCTCATTTCAATGTGATGATGAAAGCGTACACTCATGGAGGACAACCACTTATAATGGAAGATGATATAGTTATACATCAGCCACTATTTGCAGACACCATAGACTCAATACGTAAATCATTAGCACTTGTCGATTGGGATGTATTCTACTTTTACAATGATGGTGTACTTTCAAATTCTCATTCACTACACAATGTACGAAGTGGACCTTCTGCGTGTTGTCACTTCTATGTGATAAATGCACACTCAATTGAAAAGATTATAAGGCTTCTAATGCAAATACCTAGTTCAGCCATTGATTTCCAACTAATAATGCTAAGTAGACAAGGAAAAATAAACTGTTTTTGTTCCAGTGATGTGTTGGTTAGTCAAACCAGATCATTGGGATCTGACATCAAACATAAAGAACCTAAGGAGGATCTCAATGGACTCTTCATTGACTGACATTTTTCAGAAGTGCTTCAATCTGCAGTTGTTGATTGGAAATCAAGAAAGAATGCAAACTCAGGAATTCAGGAATGAAATGGCACTTGCACTTCAATCAGAAATATTTGAAGCATTAGGAGAAACTCCATGGAAACCCTGGAAGAAGAATCAGAAATTTAATGTTAAAAAGTTTAAAGAAGAATTGATTGATTGCCAATTCTTTCTAATAAACTTGATGCTGTCTGCAGAGATGCATCCTGATGAAATGTTTGAAATGTTTTGTGATAAGTATAAAGTTAATATTGAGAGACAAAGAAATGGCTACTGAAATAAATGATTTAGATACTACACATGCACATTTGTATGATGGCACTAGAGGACAAGGACCATTCAATGGGAGAGTAGTTAAGATAGCAATTCCTGATCAAAAGAAAATAATTGCAAGATTTAGATCACATGTGTACACATACATAAGAAAAGGTATTTACGGTTTACATACAGCTAATTTTGTTCTACAATCAAAGAAGGAGATTCAAAAATGAAATGTTACATCGCGTCTGGATGGTTTACACCTGCACAACAGAATGATTTGGATAACATTAAGTATGTTTTAAAACAGCACAATGTTGAATACTTCTCACCAAAAGATGAATGTGAATGTCCTCCTGATGCAGGTCAACAGCATCAAAATGATGTATTCTTAGCCAACCATCACGCAATATACCAATGTGACTTCGTAGTGGCAAATACACGAGACAAAGATATGGGTACTTTGTTTGAAGCTGGTGTAGCATTCGAAATGGGGAAACCTATAATATATTATTGTGAAGGATTAGAGGGTCCATTCAATCTTATGCTTGCACAATCAGGTGTCGCTGTCGCCACTAACTATCATGAGATTTGTAAACATGTAAAAGGGATATCAGAAGACATCAATTACATTTCACTTACACAAATGAGGATAGAATAATGAAAAAAGAATTAAAAGATTTTTTAAACACAACCTACAAGATGAAGTCTCTTATACGGTACAACAATACACCTCGTCTTGTTGATGAGTCAATAGCTGAGCATCAATACTTTGTGGCTTTGATAGTTTATAAACTGTATGATGATTACAAATTTGACATGAAGATAGCTCTTCAAATGTCATTGTTCCATGACATACCTGAAATCATGTTGAGTGATGTCCCAAGTAACACCAAGAGGATGTTTCCTGAAATATCCGATGCATTACGAAAGAATCAAAAGAAAGCATCAGATATGATTGATTCTACAATGACACCATTGATAGAAGACTATGAGAATCTTGCAACTGATGAGGCATTGGTTGTTCATTTAGCAGACATACTATCTATAATCCAGTACACAACACAAGAGGTTCATTTAGGAAATAAGTATATGGAACCTATTCTAAAAAACACCACAGAGATGATAGAAGATCTCTTCAAAAAAATGGAAGGAATAAAGAGATGAACTCGAAACCAATATTTTTCGAAGGCATTGACAGAGTAGGTAAGACATCTGTCATGAAAGAATTCAATAAGATTACTAAATTCCAGCATCTATGCTTTGACAGAGGTCCTATGTCATACGCAGTGTATGGCGAATTGAATTCAAAAGACAGAACACCATTGACATCTTTCAAGAACATTGACAAGATTATGAAAAATTCAATTTCTGTGTACCTGTTTAATAGTGATGTTGAAGCAATTGAGAAAAGATGTTGCAAAACATGTCATACAGATTTTAACATACTGGAGCACATGAATTGTTTTGAAGAATGCGTACTTAATCTCAAAGATTCTGGTCATGTTGTGATTGAGTTGGATGTGGAGAATCTTACAATCGAGGGTGTGTGCAACTTGCTAATTCTTGAATTGGAGAAACTGAAATGAAAGAACCAAAAGCAGTGCGGATGCTAATGTCCAAAAAGTTACAAATCATAATTACCTGTCCAGAGTGCCCGATTTCACCTAACAAACTTGGTGGAGTTAAGAAAACAGCATGCATGGAATTGAATAAAGTTCCTGTCCCTGGAACAAACAATAAAACTTTGAAGAAAACTAAGGTATGTGAGTATTATGAACCTGATTCTTTACGTAAGGTAAATACATCTGATGGCACATTAATTGATTTAATATTATGTAATTTTTTATAGGGGAAAGTATGAAATTTAATGACACACTTGTAGCGATACCATCAAGAAACAGAGTAGAGCTTCTGTCAAAAACACTTGAAGATTTCCGTGAAACATGGAATGATGACATTGCTGTTAATTTTCAAGGTTACACAACTTCAACAATAAAACGTTTTGATGAAGTACATTGCTTACAGTACATTGAATCTCCTGCAATCAACACAGCACATGCCAAGATGAGATTAATGCAAGAGTATGGATGTCAGTATAAATACATTATATTCATTGACGATGATTCACATTGTAGCTTATGTAAATGGGAAACAGAATTCGGAAACAAAGATTCCAATATCATGATAAACAATATGAAAAGGCTTATTCATATTCTACACACAAATCCTAGAATTGGTGCTTTGGCTCCATATCAATCTGCATTTTTCAGATTCATACGAGATTCTGCTGAAAAGAATGGTGTGAATGTTTCAAGGAGTATAAGAGCTGCAAATATGATTGCTGTAAGAACAGATCTTTACACTAAGCATAAATGCATATGGGATGATTCGTTAGACATACATGAAGATTTCGATTTCAATCTTCAGATTCTAACAAAATCTCCTTTTGAAGTATGTGAAACAACATTATGCAAATACTCATCAAGAACAAAGATGGGCACAGGTGATGGTGGGATACCTAAAAGAACCTACAAGGCAAAGAAACAAGAATGCATACAAAAACTTAAAGAGAAATGGGAATCCACTGGACTGATATCTGTAAGTTCTAAAGGGACTATATTGTTCAAGCAAAAAAATCTTGACAGAGACAGATTTGAGATATTTGTTGATCCCAAGAAAGTACCTTCATATGCCACTTAATCAAAAATGCATTTGCACAAGCAACTACCACCATCCTGATTGTGTATCTACAGAATGCATTCATTGTGGCGATAAGAAATATGCAATGATGATATCTGATGCCTTTGAGCATTTTGGCATAAGCACTGAACTTTTTGTTCTTGGATTCCATTGTCAAAACTGTGGGACATTGGTCCAGGGTAAATTATTGAGTATGTTACTAATAAAACAATGTCCGAGTTGTCATAACAAACTAACAAGAGGAGGATTCTAATGACAAAAGATAATCACATGCCTTTCCCATTTAAAAGGAAACCTGAACACATACAGTTTCCGATGGACGTGAATTACGAAAAACCAGGTGAAACGGTGTATTATGATTCCCATAATAACCTAAAACTGCACACACTTGACTATCCTAGAGGTGACTTTAGAGGGAGATGTGTTGAAATGATGCTGTCTACCTGGGCTGATATTCCAGTTCAGACTCTTTTATTGAAGACAGAATTTGTGTACAGGAAGTTCAGAGAGATACTCGAAATGAAAGTTTTGCCTAACTCATTAGAACATTTACGATTCCAATTTAAGATTGAAGGATTGACATTAATTGAGGTTACTCACCTACTTAGGCATAGGTCTCTTCAATCGATACATGCACAATGTTCTGCTGATAGATTCTTACAAGATGACTCAGTCTTTATACCATCTTCAATCAAAAATTCTGCTTTTGCAGATGAATACAAAAAAGTAACTGAAGAGGCAAAAGACTTGTACTGGAAGATGATAAAATCTGGTAAAGTATCATTGCTTGATTCAAGGTATATACTCACAAGGAATCACAGATACTTCTATTATTTTGGATGTGATTTAAAAACTGCAATTGGTTTTATCCACCAGAGAAAGTGCACACAGGTACAACCTGAAATGGATAATGTATTGGCACATTTAATGCACAATTCTATTGCTACAATCATTCCTGAGATAAGAGATGTTGTATCATTGAATTGTGATTCAAGGTGCTTTTATGTAAAATCAGAAAGTGAAGATTCTTCACGTGTGTACATGCCTGACAAAGTGCATGAGGAGTTAATAAGAACCAGATACGGTGATGACTCAGTACGTTTAGAACCTGAGTATTATCTACATAACAAAAAAAGATCTGAAATGGGTGTTGCATTTAACCCACAGGACATATCTACAGAACCACTCTAGAGATAGGCTAGATCACTTCTGGATGTATCTAGATTGTGTATAGGTTATATAACCCCCATCTAGAAATGAACCAGAAGTGATCTGGCTGATGTCTGGATCAAACATGACTATTAACTGTGATGAAACAATTACATGACAGGAAAAATATGGCAATTTCAACAATAAATGACATACATGCACTGGCTACACAAATGTCTATGTATGCTACATGTGATAGATTGCATGTTGGTGCTGTGCTATTTGATGATCTTGGATGTGTGCTTGGCAAGGGATGCAATAAATCTCCTGAGAATGATGTTTCTGCTGATGTACAATGTGACACCCATGGTCATTTGGTAAATGACAGTGGTGGATGCATACGAACTATACATGCAGAAATGGATGCTCTTGTTGATGCAATTCGTAATCATAGATATTGTTATAGCTCAAATTTATACACCACACATATGCCATGCTACTATTGCTCAAAGACACTTATTCATTTGAACATACGATTGGTGATATATGAACATGATTATGTAAGTAAGAGTTCGTATGGCAGTGGCAGAAACTTACTTGAAAAATACAAAGTTAAAGTTATTTCATTGAAAGAATGGATTAAAGAATATGAGTAAATTAAAAAAGTACTGGCGATGGATTTCTAATGTAATTTATCTCTACCTTTTCCAGTGCTACAAGAAGACAATTGAGAATTATGCGTGGTATGTTCAGCATGAAATGCATTATGGAAAAGTCCCTGAAGGATCATTGTTTCATGCTAAGAAAGAACTGACATTATCATGGGCAAAATTTCTATTGGAACTTATGAACATTTTCTACAATCCAGTAGAATGAAAACTTTCTTATTAAAAACGTATCCGCTTAATGGTATAGCATATTCTCATCATTATCTTGAACTATTAATGTAATCAAGAACTTGATTCTTTCGTAAACCTATTCTCTATCGTAAACATAATAATATAATAATATTAATAAATATTGAATTAAAAATATTAATATATGCTATCCCTATATGGAAATACGTTTTGTATACGTTTTGACAATTATTGACAAAACAGCATGGAAAAATACTTTAAAATAAATGTAAAAAAACCTTTACAAACGTATATTTTTTGTATATATTAGATACAGGAACATTAATATAGACAGAAACGCTAACCACAAACCGAGGAGTAGAAAATGATTAACAGAACAAGGTACACAGAGCTACGCAAAATGTTAAAGGTCGCTGGTTTTGAGCAAGAGTATTCAGCCATTGCCGGATCAACGTCTGGTTCTGTTTATTCTCATGCAGATGGCAGAATTTTGAATTGGAATCCGAAAACAACCGAACAAGAAGTTCTGGAGGTTATTAATGGTTAATAAAGCCGAACAAACCGAGGTGGTGAAAATCCGCCTCGGTTCTGAGGATAAAGTCAGGCTGCAAGAAATTGCAGAAAAGGAGTTTCGTTCATTTGCTAAAAGTTGTATGAAATTTAATAAAGGAAAAATTATGACAAAACAAGAAGTTATAGATGAATTAAAAGAAATATCAGCATCAGCTTATATTAACTGGAGAAAGTTTGGTCACAAAGATTTTGAGATGAAATTCAAATCCTTATTCTTTGTAATTAGAGAACTTGAAAAACATCAACCAAGAGATGTTATCCTTACTCTTTCTTCTCAGATACAAATGAATGCATCTCTTGGTAAACTTGAAATTGTAGAACATACTTCATGGGCATTAATGACTCTTGCAAACTTACTTTCTAACTAAAAAAAAAATGAAAATAAATGAAAAAAAGCCTTTACGAACGTATAAAAATTAGATATATTATATATAAGGAAACATCAATAAAGGATATCTAACATGACAAAGACAAAGACAAAGAAGGTTTACTACACAATAACAACATATCCCGAGATGGAACCTGAGGTATGGCCTACCTTCGGTAAGACTAAGTGTATATTCGAGCATTTCGCTGATATAGAGAGATTCTTCTATTTCACAGGAGCTCATGTTAGATCCATATTCATAAAGTAATTTAATTAACCGGGAATAATCCCACAAACAACAGGAGAAAAAAATGAAAAACGAAAAAACAAAAACAGAATTGATTTACGGGAAAAATGGTGAATTGATATGTGCCACTAAAGAAGGCATAATAATTCAGGGTCTTTCTAAAGCCGATTTTACACGTAAATCAACAAACTCAGAACAGAACAAACTTGCAATGCAAAATTTCTATCGGTACAAGGCATCAATCTCAAGGCTTCGCATGGAAAAACTGAAAGCTGAGATTGATATGTACTTGAAGAAAGCTGAAGATGCTCTGAAGGTTAAGTCTGAAGCAGAGAAACTTCAGGAACAAATTGCTAACAGTGAGAAGAAAATTCAGGAACTCAAACTAAAACTTAAAGCTGCAGGTTCTAAGTAATGAATCTCACAGGAGCTCAGCTCATTAAGGTCTATGAGGATGCCCGAAAGGAAAGGTCATCTCTCATGGTCACCTTAAAAGAACATAACTTTGATATCGAAGATGATAGAAAAGTTCTTGAAAGAATTAAGAAAGCCATAGTCTTTCATGAGTCTAAGATAAAAGAAGTCATGAAATTGATTGATGATCAGACTAAAATCATGAGACAGCATGAGGAACATTATTACACAGCTTCTGGAATTAAAGATGTACTTCTTGACACTCAAGAAGAACTTAGAGCATTAAAAAAGAAACAAAGGAGAATGAATGCAAGACATTAAACTTATGGATAACTGCACTAATGCTGTGCAATTCATGAACACAGCAAGATTTGACCTTGCGCATTGCATAGGCAAAATTACTGTTACACCAGACACACCTCAAGAAACAATTGACTCACTTGATAGAAAAGATATTCAACCTCATACAGTGATACTCAATGGCATATGCGTGAGGGAACCATGACACCTAAAACAACAGGATTCAGAAAAGCTCTTACACTAAGAGAGATAAAAAATATGTGTGCAAGTGGATTAGGATGTGACGACTGTGAATTTGTTCAACCAGGTAACAAATGCTTTTTTGGTAGACCTCCTGAAGGATGGAATATCAATGTCTTATCAACAAAGTATTCTAAAACTTTACGAAAGGAAACACGTGATCTCACAACAGCAAATGTCTCTTAAAGAGTTGAATGAAGAAATACGAAATGTCAACAGTGATATGTATTTCCGTCTGAAAGATGTTAAGACAGAGTATGCTGCAAAGATTGCAATTCTTGAAAAAGCTATCAAAAAGCATCCTGATACAATAAAAGCTGAGAAGGCTAGAAACACTGCACTCAAAACAATGAGAAAGGAGTTGAAACGTGGCTAAAGCACCTTGGTATATGAGACCTACTTCAGGTCAATGGATTAAAGATATTCGTGGACATGAACGGTATGTTCAGGAGTTCAAAATCATCAAATGGAGATTCTACATCCATGTGTGTAGGAAACTTCTGATGATGTACCCTAAGATCGCATGGTTCAGAATGTTTGGAAAGAAAAAATGACACTTTCAACAATCAAAACACCTGACATTATTAAGTATTATTTCGATAATTTGATATGTCAGGCTATAGTTATGAAATCATACAGAAACATATTCTCTGATGTGTACCAGCAACTTGAAAACATGCCACCAATAGTGATATATAAGCATGCAACCTTCACCATCCAGAGAGTGTCCGGTGGCTTTTACATTGAAAGAAGTGACATGTATAGGAAAGAAATAATTGCAAGTAGAATAAAATTTTTAAAAAGGAGAATAAAATGACAGATAGATGTTGTAAAGATTGCATCAGCATGGATATACTGCTTACTGCAGAGCCTTGTCACTCATGTGAAGAAGGTTGCAATTTTAACCCCATTCAAAAAGAATCTGTTAAAAAGGAAAAGATAATGAAAACATTAAATGAAATAGCAGATGCCGTGCACCAACTGGCTTGGGAAAAGGGTTGGCATTCCGAAAAGGAAAATGAGGACACATTCATAGAACGTGCGTGCAATAATCTACATGACGAAATCAGCGAGCTTCACGAAGCTTGGAGAAACAATATGTTACGCTCTCCGTGTGATAAATCAGAAAATATGATAAAGTGCGGAATAGAACCACTATCCTGCATAGAGGAGGAGTTAGCCGATATCGTTATTCGAGTTCTCGACAACTGTCGCAAACTTAAAATCGACATTCAATCGGCAATCGAACGCAAACACAAATATAACACAACCCGGTCACAA
>Ga0307377_10002431_pt1 | contig 22027 bp, 17 predicted proteins | sample TR3MG_FD_202535 | JGI IMG/M metagenome (GOLD analysis project Ga0307377, IMG submission 202535) | Soil microbial communities from Risofladan, Vaasa, Finland - TR-3 | ecosystem: Environmental > Terrestrial > Soil > Coastal area > Acid sulfate soil | place: Finland: Risofladan, Vaasa | collected...
CCGAGTTCCACGTCGGCGCCCGCGGCGGGATGCGGTCGTGCCGTGCCCCGCACCTCTTTACCGCCGCGGTGAACGCCGAGGGCTTTTTCGCCTTGGCGCTACCCACGAACTCCGCCCCGTTGTCCGTCTGCCACGTCGTCCCTCGCACCTTCACCCCCCATCGTTCCAGGTGACCTGCCACGTACCGCGCGAACGTCACCGCGTTCGTCAAAGACGCCTCGTACGCTAACCCTACCACCACCATCCCCGTCCGCACATCCCGCGCCGTGTACTCGTACCGCGGCAACTCGTAGGCCTTCAGCGGCCGATAATATTCATCTATATCCGTTAAGTGCTTCAGGTCGAACTGCACCTTACCTAAAAATCCCAGCCGCTTCTTCTTCTCTCTAAGGTCTCGCTTCTGCCGCCACCGCCGCTTCCGAGGTTTATAGGCCCCGTGCCGTTTAAGTATACTATACACCGTCGGCGCCGAACACGCCAACTCGAACCGTTCCACCAAACGCCTCCCACCCCACGTCGGGTACTGCTGCCGCAGCCGTACCACCAGCTTCTCCAACTTCCGCGCCGTACGCCCGGGGCTATTCTTCGGCCGCCGGCTACGGTCCTCAAGCCCCTTAACCCCCTCCTCCCGGTAACGGTCCCGCCACTTCCGCACCGTCTTAGCCGTCGTCCCGTACGCCCCCGCCGTTCTCCTTACCCCGTGCTCCTCCGCGTATTGCACTATATCTACCCGTAACGTAAATTTCCGTTGCTCTCCTCCACATATATCCTTATACTTTAGTCGGGACATCGGTACGCCACCTCCGGATTTTGGCGAAAGTCGAGCTTTTTATCCAACTCAACTTTACCATATCCTGGTGGGTACCATGTCCCTTTACTCTACATTTAAACCCAAAAGACCGGCAACGCCGCTCCGCCGCGATAAAAAACTTCCCCCTACCTCCCGGCTATGCTATTATCGGTTGACGTAGGATTTGTCGTTCCGATACTACCGCGGGGGGCTTCCAAACCGTAAAACGGACCGACGACGCAACCTGCCGGTTTAAACCGCGCCGAGCGGGGGAAACGAACCCCGTTGCGCGCGGAAGGGAGCTAACGAAATGCCCGCAGGTAAGAGCCTTCTCAAAGGTTTAATAATCGTTATCATAGGTGCGCTCTTGGGTACGATGGTCGGCGAACTCCTGGGCGCGTACCTCCCGGAAGGCGGCGTGAAAAATTTCTTTCTCAAAAGCATTACCTTCGGCCTCGACCCCGCCACCCTTAACCTGCACATCCTGGCGCTGACCTTCGGATTGATTTTAAAGATAAACGTCCTCACGGTAATCGGCATCATCGGCGCGGCTTTTATCCTCCACAAGCTTTAACCGCAGAGAACCGCACCCCAACGCTCGCGAGATGAACTGCAAGTCCTCGGCAACGTTTTTGGCGGCCGGCGCGGCCGTCTTTTTATGCTGCGCCCCGCCGGGCGGCGAAACGCCGGAATACTTCGCCGTACGAAGCCGCGGCGCGGTGGTCGGTTGGATTAGCCGCGACGAACTGGGCCCCCGCCGCGATTCCTCGGGCGCCTTCGCCGCGGCCGAGTGCCGGCTTCACCTGCGGCGTTGGGCCGACGGCCCGGGCGTCGTGGAGGACGAGCTCGCCCTCGTCGCCGCGCGGCGCCCCGGCGAACCGGCGTACCACGTCGCCGGGCGCTGGGAAGGCGGCGAATTCCACTACCGGCGCGGCGGCTCCTGGCACTTCAAACTGATCGACGAATTCGGTAACGTAACCGAAAGCCGCGGCGCCGAAGCCCCCTCCTTCATAACGTTCAAAGGAATCGCGCTTCCCGTCGCGACGTCGCGAGACGGGGGCCGCGCGCCGACCATTACGGGCCTCGACGTCGCCACCGGCCGAGTTTCCCGCTACCGGGGCCGCGGCGACGGGCGCTCGTGGACCGGCCGCGGCGACGCCGACTACGTCCGCGTTACGTTCGGCTCCGAGGGCACGGTTTCGAATTACGTGAACGGCAATTTAAACGTCAGCCGCGCCCGACGCCGGCCGCGGCCGCGCGCCTTCCTGTACCGTAAGCCCTCCTGGGCGTACCTGCCGTTCGTGCTCCCGCCGAAGCCGAAGGCGGTCCGATTGAACCTGCCGTTGACGGCCCGGCTGTCGCGGCCGGCTCGCGTCGAGGACCTCACGAACCCCGGCCAGACGTTTGACGGCGTAACGGCCTGCAACGTCGTCGACGGCACGTTTACGCTGGAACCCTACCTCCAACCGTCGCTCGAGCCGGCCGCCGGGGCCTTCGCGCCCGCCGGGCGAGAAACGTGGCCCGGAATCCAAGGCGCGGGGGAGCTCGAGCGATTGGCGGCGTCGTACCGGGCCGCGGGCAAGACGGTCCGCTTCTGCGCCGGCCTGGGGCTCTTCGCCGGCAACCTGCTTTCGTCGTACGACTGGCTCGAGGTGGACGGCCGGCCGGTCGCCGCGCCCGGGCGGCCTATGCCTCAACTCCGCATCGCGTTGGCGGCATCCGAGGAGCCGGCGACGGTAATCAAGTTCGCGGTGGCCGGCGAGCCGGAAGTCGACGGCTCCGACGCTCGAGCGATAGCCGCGGAAATCCCCGGCCTTAAAAACGGCGCGGAGTTTTTCTACACCATATATTGCGCCGGCACGCCGGCCGGCGGCATCGCCGCCTGGTACGAGAAGACGGCGAAAGAACCGGCGGTCGTCTACACCCGCGGCGAAATTTTCGGCCGCGCGGTCGGGGGCGTAGGCCGGTGCGAGCCTATCTGCGGCGTATCGCCGGATGCCCCCCGCAACCCCGGCCTGGCCGAATTCATAGCGCTCGGCGCGGCGGTAGCCGTACCACGCGAGGACGACGCGCCGCCGTACGAATTCTGTTTTCCGGCCGCCGCCGGCCCGGGCCGCGCCAAATGGCAAGGCTTCAAACCCGTCGTCGCGGCGGACGAAAGGCTACTGTGCCGGGAGTATCTACTCGAGCCGGGCCCCCTGCGCGCCTGCTATACCCACGACGGCATCTTAACTCGGCTGGAGTGGCACGACTACTCCGCGCGGCTGGCGGCCTTCCCGCGCCGCGCTCCCGCCTACGAAAGCCGGCCGCCCGAAGCTTCCCCGACCTCCCCTAGCGGAGCCGAAGGGGGGAACGAATGAAGGCCGTCGTCCTGGCCGCCGGCAAGTCGATGCGTACGTACCCGCTCACGCTCACCCGGCCCAAGCCGGTGCTGCCGCTGCTGGGCAGGCCGCTGCTGGCCCACACGCTGGAGGCCCTCGCGGCCGTCGCCGACGAGGCGATACTGGTCGTCGGATACCGGGCCGAGATGGTCCGGGCGACGTTCGGCGAACGCTACGCCGGCTTGAAACTCGAGTACCGGGTGCAAGCCGACCAGCGGGGGACGGCGGACGCCGTGGCCTCGGCTCGAGACGCCGTCGCGGCCGATTTCCTCGTCATCAACGGCGACGACTACTACGGCGCGGAAAACGTAAAGGCGGTGGCTTCCGCGTCCGGCGCCGCGCTACTGGGCGCGCCGGTCGCCTCTTCCGGGCGCTTCGGCGTGCTGGAAGTCGAGCGCGGCCTCTTGCGCCGCATAAAAGAAAAACCCGCCGACGGCGGCGCGGCGCTGGTCAACGCGGGCCTGTATAAAGTCAACCAGGAGATATTCGCGTACGTCGACCCGCTCGAGCCGTCGCCGCGCGGCGAGCTCGAGTTTACCGCGGCGCTGGAAAAATACGCCACGGCTCGAGCCGTAGCGGTGGTCGAGGCCGCAGCGCCGTGGCTGCCGATCGCCACCCCTCAAGACCTAATATCGGCGCAAACTTTGCTCTGGCCTGCAGGGGAAGGAAGTTCTATAATTGGGGAAGGCTGCCGCTTAAGCCCGGAGGCCACGGTCGGCGGCCGCTCGGCCCTGGGCGCGCGTTGCGAGGTCGGCGCCAACGCCGTCGTCGAGGCGTCGTTGCTGCTCGACGGCGTGCAAGTCGGCGAGGGGGCGGCGGTGGCCGGCAGCGCGCTGGGCGAAGGGGTGGTCGTCGGCGCGGAGGCCGTCGTCGACGGCGCGGCCCTGGGGGACGGCGCCCGGGTGGGCGCGGGCGCCCGCGTGGCGCCCGGGAGCCGCGTTTGGCCCAACGTGAAAATTACGCCGGGGTCCGTCGTTACCGGCGACCTTAAGGAAAGCGAAAAGGAGTGAACGATATGTTTAGATATTTAACGGCGTTGGCCTTAATCGCCGTCGCGGCGCAGGCCGACATCCCGCTCAAGTCGCAGCCGAGCTGGACGTGGGAAACGGCGGAGCGCGCCTACGGCGGCCTGGCCTTCGCCGACGTGGACGACGACGGCGACCTGGACCTCGTCGCCGGCTGCTACGACGGCAGCAACTGGTACCCGCCCATCACCGATTACCACAACATGGTCTTCTACAACGACGGCGGCAACCTGGGGAGCTCGCCCGGGTGGACCTCGGCGCTCGAGCGCCACACCGCCGAACTCGACACCGGCGACGTTAACGGCGACGGCGTGCCGGACGTGTTCGCCGCCAACGGCGGCGCGTCGTACCAACCGAACTCCGTCTATTACGGAAAAACGGGCGGCCCCAACACTTCCCCCGACTGGTCGTCGTCGCAGCCGGCCTGGGCCACCGGTTCATCACTGGGCGACATCGACGGCGACGGCGACGTGGACGCCGCGACCTCCAACGAGGGCCGCAGCCCGACCGACCCCTACCGCCCGGTCTACATCTTCTGGAACACCGGCTCGAGCCTCGGCGCGACGGCCGGATGGCGCTCCAGCGGCCAGGGCGTCTTCAACGGCGTCTGCCTCGGCGACGTGGACGGCGCCGATTTCACGCAGGTTAAGGGCGAACAATTAAAAGGCGACGGCACCCGCCAGGTATTTTACCTGAAGCACGCGCCGCTGCTCCGCATAGACGCCTTACGCCTGGGTGGCGCGCCGCTCAACGCCGCGTACGCCTGCGACCTCTACGCGGGATGGGTTTCGTTCTGCAGGCCGCTGCGGCAGGGTGAGACCGCGGAAATCGACTACACCTATTCCAAGAAGCTCGACCTGGCGGTCGCGAAGTGGTCTAACTTCGACACCTGCGTATATCTCAATACCACCGGGACGCCGAACACGACCCCCGGCTGGACATCCGGCAACCCGGCCAAGACCGACCGCGGCGTCATCTTCTTCGACTACGACCGCGACGGCGACCAGGACCTCCTCGTCGCCGGCAGCAACGACCTCCTCCGCATCTACGCCAACGACAACGGCACGCTGGCCTCGACGCCGGCGTGGACGTCGTCCGGCCAGGTCCGCGTGAACGAGGCCGCCATCGGCGACTTCAACGGCGACGGCTACCAGGACATCGTCATCGCCAACCACCCCTACCGGGGCCTGTCAGTGTGGGAGAATAAGGCCGGCGCCATCGACAAGCAGCCGACGTGGCAGTACACCGGCTCGCAGGAGGTCCGCGCCATCGCCATCGGCGACGTGAACGGCGACGGCGCGCTCGACCTGGCGGCGGGCTTCTCGCGCAAGCCGCTCGTCGTCTTCCTCAACGACCACACGGTGGACGTGAAGGTGACGGCCTTCCGCGCCGCGCCCCGCGAAAACGGCGCCTCGATAACGTGGCGGGCGGAAGGCGCCCGGCTCGCCGGCTTCGACCTGCTGCGGCGGGGGGGGCGGGGCGGCGACGGCGGCTGGACGCGCGTTAATGGCGAACGCATCATCGGCCGCTCGCCCTACCGTTTCGAGGATGGCAACCTCGAGCCGGGCGAGTACAGCTACAAGCTGGTCGCGTACGAGCTGAGCGGCTGGAGTCGCGAGTTCGGCCCGGTCCGCTGCGACGTGGGGACGACGGCGCGCGCGTTCGCGCTGGCCTCGGCCTACCCCAACCCGAGCCGCGGCGCCGTCAACTTCGCCTTCTCGCTGGCGGCGCCGGGCTATGCAGAGCTGGCGGTGTACGACCTGGCGGGGCGGCGGGTGGCGACGCCGGCTCGAGGCGACTTCGCCGCGGGGGAGCACGTCGTCCCGTGCGACCTCGCGCTCTCGCCGGGGGTGTACGTCTACCGGCTGGAGGCGGGGGGCCTGACGGCGGCCCGGAAGCTGGCGGTCGTTAGATAAAACCTATCCCCTTGGCGTAAAAAGAAACGGCGGCCGGAAGGCCGCCGTTTTTTTCGCCAAGTCTAACGCGCGCGGTATAGGCGGCGGGGGCCTTACTATTAGATAAAACATTTTATAAAAGGGCCAGTGCCGGACTATATGGTTGTAACGGCGATGAGGGGTTATCTATTACACCAAGTTCACGCGATTTAATATTGATAAGTCGGAAAAGATAACTTAAAATTAAGCGACTAGGAGGAAGATGATGCCAAAAGGTAAATATAAAGAGATTAATATTGAAGAAATAAGGGCCAATCCCAAAAACCCGCGGGGTATAGAAATCGTCGAAGATGAGGGTTTCAAGAATTTAACGAGGTCCATCAAAGAAATCGGCGTATTAAGGCCGCTTCTTATAGTGCAAGAAAACGGCAACCGGTATAGGTTAATCGACGGGTTTCGGCGTTTAGAAGCAGCGGATAAGGCTAGATTAGATAGAGTGCCGTGCATTGTTATTAGAGAAAACGATATGGGCGATTTCGACGATGAAGATTACATGTTCCAAATACATATGAATTTCGAAGGTTGGGAACCCATTGAACAAGCACTCGCATTAGTAAACGCATTTGAATCCATCGAAGAGAAAATACCAGACGAATTTACCCAACCAGATAAATTCCAAGAAAAAAGGGCAGCTTTAGTTAAAGCTATCAAAGAAAAATATAATATGGAAAGGTCCGTTGCTCTAAATATAGTCCGCTTCTTAAGTTGGCCTGAAGATATTATTATAAAAGCACAAGAAGAAAAAACAAGATGGTGGAGTTATATTATAAGCATAGAAAGCGAGATAATCGAACCTGCGATAAAGAACTACCCCGACTTCTTCGTTAGAGTGATGACAGAGGACCAAGTACGGGAAGCGCTATTTAATAAGGTAAGAGAGCTAAAATCCGAAGACCTAGAGCGGGCAGCTGATATCAGGTATGCAAGGGAAGTTTTCCGGAAACCGAAAACCGGCAACGAGAAAAAATTCGTAATCAGACTATTTAAGGAATTCCTAAAAAAGGGTAATAAACTTTCGTTCGAAGATATAAGGGATACCTACCTAGAAAGGTTCCCGGAAGAAAAACAAGCGTTAAGCGTTAGTACCACGAAGTTATACAACGCGATAGGGAAATTCGAAGATATAATAAATTCATTCGATAAAAATAGTTTAAGAATAAAAACTAAAAAAAACCGCGAAAAGATAAAAGAGACCGTGACGGAATTGGAATTGTTAATAGACGACATTCGTAAGCTCGTTAGAGGCTTGAAAAAATTACTAAGAGGGTAAATGCTAAAAGCCGAACGTATAAAGATACTGGAAGATATATTCCGGGGAAAATACGGACCGGTTCAAGAAATAACCGACCAAAACGCATATCTTAATAGTAAGGACTTGGGAGAAGAAGAAGTCCCTTTCGTTTTTTCTTACGGCTTTGAAACTGACAACGGTAAGGCGATATTAGTAGAAACTATTGACGAAACCGAAGCCGATGTAGGTATTATCGAAAGTGCAAAAGCTATAAAAAGCAGGTTGCCGAATACGAAATTTTATTGTTTAGTTCGCGAACCCACAATCATCAACGCCCTGTCCGAAATATACGCAAACCAAGAATGGGGCGTACTACATGAAAGCGAAAGCGGCATCGTCGTCGTAATTGAAGCCGAAAAGAAAACTATCGGTAGAAGATTCCCAAACTGGTTAACAACAAAACTTAAAACCATGAATTATGAAGGTAAACCGCTTTTCGAAGTTCTCCGTAGTTTCTCGGTTAAGTATTCAGAACTAGAAGAATATACGAACGATACGCAATTCGAATTGGTACAAAATACAATAAAAAAGATATTAAACGCGGAGAAAAAGTACTTGGGACCTGCTGGCTTGATATTAAAATTATATATCAAAGAATACCGGGGAACAGAACAGGAAGTAAGAGATCACGTTTTCCACTCTTTCTATATTTTTTTATTGGGCATAATATTCATATTCGAATATTATGACGAATTTTTACCGTCGTTTAGAAACTACCAATTTTGTGCGGGCCAAGACCACGATATTTTTTATGCTTGGTTTCTAACTGCCGTTTTCCACGATATAGGTAAGTACGCAGCGATAAGAGAATACGAAAAAGAACACGGCGTTAGAATCACCTACGACGAAGAAGGAAACGAGTCATATAATCGGGCGATAGCACGTATCGCTCAAGCGTTAAAAGATATATCGAGAAAAACGCCCGTAAAACGCCAACTAGGCATCGCCTCCTTAGAGCGGGGAAACCCCAATATCGAAAAAGGTTTAATAACGTTATATCCTGCACACGGCGTATACGCCGCCATAAGGTTACTTGGGGAAATATTCCGCATCCAACTTGAATACGGCTTCGAAGAAGACGACGATTTTATCTACGACCACGCAATTGTCGCAAGTTTGGGTATTATATTCCACGATAGGGAGTTTAGGCAGTGGTATCTAGGCAACTCTAAAACCAATAGAGGTATTAAGGCAAACGTCGTACCGCAGGCTGTATTACTTATGTTTTTAGATTCCCTGCACGAAGACAAAAGGAATATACATTTCCCCGACTACCGAGACGACATTATAGAGGGAATCGCGCTTTCCGGGCGTTTGGAACTAATAATTAACGAAGAACGGATGAGGGCAAGGACGGGTTTGGATAATATTTCCCGGGAATGTAAAGAAATCCGCACTTTCGTTATATCTAACGGCGTAGAAATCGTATATCCCGATTTTCTCCTACGAAGTTAAATTAATTGTGCAAATCTTATTAGTAGAACCTCAGTACTACACGCGTTACCCTCCCCTCCCGTTATTGCGGCTAGGGTCCTACCACGAAGCCGAGGGGGATAACGTAGAACTAGTGTATGGTACTGAACTCCCGACAAAAAAACCCGATAAAATATACATAACAAGCCTTTTTACTTATGCTTGGAAACCGGTTCATGATTGCGTCGGATTTTTTAGTAAAAAATATTCAAATAAAATAATAGAAGTTGGGGGCATTTATGCTTCACTACTCGAGGATCGGGTTAAAGAGTTAGGCGTATCGGTACACACCGGCCGCAAAAAAGAAGTCGAGGGCTTTTTACCGAAATATGAACTACTCAAAAGCCGTTGGAATGGTTGGGATACAAGCATTTTATTTAGCTCAAGGGGGTGTGTCAACTCATGTCGTTTCTGCGCCGTTCCCCGATTGGAACCCGTTTTTGAATGTTTTCGGACTATAAAAGGCCTTATTGAAGCGAAGCACCCGAAAATCATTTTGTGGGATAACAACTTCCTAGCTTCCAAATACAAAAATGAGATACTAGAAGAATTAATAGAATTCGATAAAGAGGTAGACTTCAACCAAGGGCTTGACGCCGCTTTTATCGATGAGCGAACTGTAAATATCCTAAAACAACTAAAAATAAAACTCTTTAGATTGGCTTATGATTCGCCGAAATCCCGGGCTTCGGTTTTAAATGCCATAGAAATATTTAAGGCAAACGAGATTAGCGGCCGGAAAATACTCGTATATACTTTATACAACTATAATGATTCCCCCGAGATCTTTTTCGACAGGGTTAAGGAACTTTTAACTGCCGGCGTAGTGGTTTACCCGATGAGATACGAACCGGCGGGGGCTTTGAAAAAAAACAACCACGTCGGTAAAAATTGGAATACCGACCAACTGGAATTGCTTGCCCGCGCTAGGCGCGTTATCGGCTTCGGGGGCGCGTTCCCTCCTTATGAAGGCTTAGTTAACAAGCTATCGCGCGCTCGAAACTTCGACGAAGCTTTCAGTTTAAGGCCCGCTCGAAGAAAGCGTCCCGCATAGAAAACCGGCCCTCCCGGGTCGGCTTTTTGTATCGCCGGCTTAGCATACTTCATGTATTCCCGAGGATACCCGCTGAGCCGTTAAAGCATAAGAGTAGCAAAAATAACTTGATAACGGGGGACGATAGTGGTATGGGTTGCGAGTGAAGTATTAGCTAAGCGAAAGGCACAGGGATGGAAAAGCCGCGGTTATTCGTAAAAGTCGCAGGTAAGGAATACGGCCCGTATGACGCCGACGAAATTAAGGCGTTGATACGGGAAAACCGATTCGGCCCTGATGACTTCGTCCGGCGGGAAGGCGAAACCGCTTGGTTCCGGGCGGGGAACATCGCGAGTCTGAAGGCGATGTTCGAACCGGCTTCGGCGCCGACGGCATTGAGATGTCCCGCGTGCGGTACGGCTTTGGAAGCCGACGCCGCTTTTTGCACCGAGTGCGGGCGGAAAACGCCCGGCGTTAGTGCGCCTGCCGCGCCGGCGATAAGGTGCTCGCGGTGCGGGACGCCCGCTACGGCCGAGGACGCCTTTTGCGGCGAGTGCGGCGCGAGGTTAACCGCCGAGCCGCCGGTTGAAACGGAACCTACTCCCGCTCACACGCCGCCGCCACCGTCTCCGATTACGACTAAGCCGCCGCCCCCGCCCCCAACAGAGGTCACCCCAACGCCGCCGCCGCCGCCGGCAGTATCGACGCCGGTTTCGGAAGGCGCGGAACCCACCTCGTCGAAACGGCGGGGTGCGATAATCGCGGCGGCGGTGATCGGCGGAGGTTTAATACTCCTTATAGTGTTGGCCGTGGCCGCTTTCTTCATAACCGACTACCTGGGCGTTAACCCGTTGACGCAGGAAGAGGAAGCCGCGCCGGCGGCGCCGGTGGTAGTCAAGCCGCCCGGCGGCGGGACGGAAGTAAGGGCGACGCTCGTCAGCGCGGCGGGCGGAGGCCGTTCGTCGACGTCGATGACCTCCAAGCTGGCCTACCACGACGACAACGTCTGCAAGATTTTAAAGGCCGAAGGGCCGGGCGGGTTGACGTTGGATTTAACGGTTACGTCGAACGGCGCGGTTATGAAGGCGAGCGTAGTCAGCTCGACGTACGGCTCGGCGGTAAACAAGCGGGTCGAGAACGCGGCCCGGCGTTGGAACTTCGGCGCGGGGACCGGCGTCGCGAAGTTAAAGGTGAAATACAGGGCGGCCCCGGGGAAATCTTGAGGGACGAAGACGGGTTCGGCGGGGACCCCGGCCAAGCGCAAGGAGGTCGCCGGAGCGAGCGGCCAGACTTGCGCAGACGAGGGTATACCAGAAAATATACCCGAATCTTTCAGACGGGAAAGAGAGAAAACGGAGTTATTACGTTCGGGGAACGTGAAGTCTGAATCAGCTACGGTAACGGCAGGCGGGTCGGCATATACGTTCAAAGTGCGGGCTAAAAAGCCTGAAGTGAAGTTGTTTTTCGAATGGCTTACGCTCGACCGGGGAAACTTCAACGTTCAAGTAAAAGGAGCGGAAGGTCGGATTTTGTATAACGCCGCCCCTCCCGACGGCCCTACGTTAAAACTTACCGGGGGGGGTGATTTCCAAGTTACAGTTGGCCCGACAGCCCAAACGCCCAATTTCGGTTCGACTTGGTATTGTAATTTCGTAGAATAAAAAAGGGACACGTTAATGAGGTGCGTTGCATGCGGTTCTGACTACCAACCCGGCGCGAAGTTTTGCCCGGCGTGCGGCGCGCGGCTTAGTGTTGCCGCGACGCCGGCAGCCATCTCTCCCGTAAAGGCGGTTTGCCCCGCGTGCGGCCTGGAGAACGCGCCGGGGGTGAAGTATTGTAAGTATTGCGGCGCAGTACTTGAAACGTTCGGTCCTAATCAAAAAGTAACCGCTTATTCTCCCCGCGAAACACACGCGTTCAATAAAAGAGTATATTTTAAGGATTCTGTCGTCCTCTGGCTAACGTCCTTATTAATATTTATTAGTATCTTCCTTCCCTGGTACGAGGTAATAATTAGTGAATTAGGGGTTTATGAAACTATTGTTTTATTTCCCAAGAGTTTTTTCACGATGCGGGGTTTAGTCGGCCTATGGTTATTGGTATTAATTGCTATATGGCCCTCTATAGGGTTAGTTATACTCGCTCTAAAAAAGTCAATAAACGTTCGCAAAAACGAAAAAGGGGAATCGCTCGGCATAGAAGCCGGTTTTTGCGCTGCTTTCGTTTACGGGGTTATTGCGATGGCTTTTCATACCGCAACAATACATAATGCTTTTAGGATGGGTTTTGGTTTAACGATCGGAGCCGATATAGGAGTAAATTTAAAAGCGGGGTTTTTTATTTATTTAATATCAGTTATAATGCTCTTCGTCCATATATTATATAAAAGCGGCCCATTCCTACACGAAGCCGCAAAAACGGAAAGGCGGAAGTATTTTATCGGTTTTTTCGTAATTGCGGCGCCAGCTTTATTAATAGGAGTAAGTATTTCGTTCTTATTGCATACTCTTTAAATTTTAATAATATGCCTTTTTTCTATTACTTACTCCCCGCAAACCGATACATAATCCGTACGCCAACCAGGAAACGTAGTAAGCGAAGGTAAAGTCGTGTATTGCCAGAACTGCGGCTCAAAACGCCGAACGCGTGAGAAATTTTGTAGGAAATGTGGCGCCCCGATAACGGAAGCGCCCGCAGTAGGAGATAACGTTCTTTCTACACGGGTTAATCCGTGGCAACCGGCGTTAATTCTAACTTGGCTAGGCGGGTTTTTCATATTATTGAAGATAGTAATCGAATTTATATTCGAATTCGTAGTTTATACCATCCCGTTAGATATAGTAGTTGAAAATCCCATATATATAAAATCTTATTTATGTACCGGTTTGGATTTTGTTTGGCGTGTTTTAATTGTCGCATCCGCCATTTTCGCGGCTTATTTAACGAAAAACCTATATAAAAAGACGGCACCGCATTTTATTGGTATACAAATGGGGGCTTCTTGGTTTTTAATACTCGGTTTAATGTTATTATTTTTCAGAAGGTCTTTCGGTTTAGGTTTTGGAGAATGGGAACTGGTATTATCGATCATAGGCGTTGCTTTGATGACGTTTGGAACGGCAATAAACGTACACGCGATAAGTAAAAACGAAGGTATTTGTGGTATTTATAAAGTAATTAAATGGGCTTCTATTTTTGTATTAATTATGGGCGTACCGGCGGTTTTGTGGAGAATTGCGGTTGAATTCATACATTCTTAATAACCGGCGGGATAAAAATTATGCGCTGTCCGAATTGCGGTTGCGAATACCAACCGGGCGCGAGGTTCTGCCCGGCGTGCGGCGCGCGGCTTAGTGTCGCCGCGGGGCCGGCGGCCGTCCCCCCGGTAAAAGCGGTTTGCCCCGCGTGCGGCCTGGAGAACGCGCCGGGGGTGAAGTTCTGTAAATCGTGCGGGGCCGGTATAGCCGGACGTGGGGTCCCGCCCGCCAAACCGCCGGCCCGGGCCGCGGCTACTTCGCATACGGTGGGAGGGCCTTCCGTCGGGGCGGACGTAACGCCCGGCGTTAGGGGGCTCCGAGCCATCTCGCCCGCCCTGTTCGCGATAGTCCTCATTTGTTTCCTATTCCCGTTCGTCGATATTTCCTGTTCCGGCGACCAAGTCGCCTCGTTCGACGGCTTAGACCTCATCTTCGGGAAAACGGTTCAGGGTTCCGAATACAGGTCGGCCGACGTAACCTTCGCCTCGGCCCTGGCGTTTTTTTTCGCGTTCCTAGGTTTCGCGGTCGGCTTAGGATTATGCTTGCGGAAAGGTAAAATAGGACATTTACCGGGGATACCCGCGGTAATAGGCGCCGCCGGGTTTTTGGTTCTACTGTTCTTGAAGGCAACGTTGGACGATAATATAGCCCATCAAGAATACGGTAACCTCTTCCAGACCCACTACCGGGGCGGTTATAAAACCGCGTTGTTGGTATTCTTGCTAGGGGGGGTTTGGAACTTCGTCTTAGCGGTCGTCCCGGAAACTACGTTAAAAGAGTGGGCGAGTAAGTTCGGCGGGGGGTCGTCGTCGTGAAGCACCGGTTCGTCGCGTTAACGTTGGGAACGTGTTTGCTGTTCGCGAGCTGCGGCGAAGGCCCGAAGAAGGCCGCGGCGCCGAAGTTGTTCCCGGTTAAGGTCGGCTCGAAGCATGGGTATATTAACGGGGAGGGGAATATCGTTATAACCCCGCAATACGAATACGCCGGGCGCTTCTCGGAGGGACTCGCCGCGGTTAATATCGGCGGTAATTGCGATAATGTTATCGGATTTCCCGAAGGAGGCGTTTGGGGTTTTATTAACGAAGGGGGTACATTCGTTATTAATCCTCAATTCGAGCAAGTCGCTATACATCCATTTATTTATTTAACCACATTAAACCTCGACGGTAGTTTTCACGAGGATAAAGCTTTAGTAATCCGCGGTGGGAAAGCAGCGTATATTACCCGTAACGGCGATTCGGTCCTGGAATTCGGGTCTGGCTTCGAAAAAGGGTACAATTTTAACGAAGGATTAGCGGCTGTATGCATTAACAGGAAATGGGGTTTCGTCAATGACCGGGGTCTTGTAATCGCGCCGCGATTCGACGATGCCTCGAATTTCCAAGAAGGATTGGCGTTCGTCGAAATTGGCGATAAAGTCGCTTTTATAGATAAAAGCGGCAATTTAAGTATTAATTGGTTTGAAGGCGGGTATGCTCCGTTTTCGGAAGGGTTGGCTCCCGTTTCGGTAGGCGATAAAAAATGTGGTTTTATCAATACAACCGGTAAGTTCATTATAGAACCTCAATTCGATGCGGCGTTGTCGTTTTCGGAAGGGCTCGCGCCCGTGGAAGTTTCTGAAAAATGGGGTTTTATTAACGCGCAAAGCCAGTTGATTATAAATCCCCAGTTCGACAATACACTCGGATTTTCGAGAGGATTCGCGCCGGTTCAAATAAAAGGTAAATGGGGTTACATTGACCGAAAAGGCCGTTTGGTTATCCCGCCGCAATTCGAAATCGCGCGCGAATTCGATGGGGACCTAGCTGAGGTTTGGATTAAGGTTGGAAAAAAAGGATACGTGAATCGCGAAGGTAAAATAGTTTGGATTGACCGAGATTAAGCGATCCGTCGGATAGCGTTAATTCGAAGCCGGCCCTTCCGGGCCGGCTTTCCCAAAGACGATAGGGCCGCCCCTAGTACATATTAAGGTGGACCTTCTTGCCCTTGTACTCCAGCTCGTAGGCGGCCATCTCGTCCTTAGTCAGGCTCGAGCGGTTCTGCAGCTCGTCGGCGTACGTCTCCTCGCGCTCGGCGTCTTCCAGCTGCGCCAGGTACTCCTCCATCGCGGCGACGTCGGGGACGTCGCCCAGCTCGCCGGCCAGCGCCGCGTCCATCGCGTAGCTCGTCAGCAGCCGCGGCCACACCGCGGCGAAGAGGTCGTGGTTGGCAAAGACGTCGCCGGCCTTCACCTTCCCCTCCGCCACGACGATTACGCCCACGACCTCCTTTCCCTTGGCGAGGTCATTCAGCGCCTTCTCGTACTTCTGGACGTCGGCCCGGAACGCGGGGTCGTCGTAGCTGGCCGTCAGCGCGTCGGTCCCGGTGACGGCGCCGCGCTCGGCGTTGACCTTCGAGACCTCGGCCCACACCTGGCCCTGGTCCTTTTTACCCTGGGCCGTGGCGCGGACGCTCGCCGGCGCCATCTCGTTTTCGTAGGTGAAGTGCTCGCTCACCTCGGTCCAGCGGCCGGCCTCCACGCAGAACGCGTCGACGCCGACCTTGCCCCGCGGCGGGACGACGACGTCGAAGGAGATGATGCGGTCCTGCTTGGCGCCGCGAACCATCTCGCCGGCCAGCAGAACGACGTACTTATCCGTATCGTTGTGGACCTCGAGGGTGTTGACGGCCGCGCCCTCCTCGCGCTCGGCTATCTTGAAGCGGCCGGTCTCGGCGGCCTCCGCCATCGTGAGGACGTCGCCCAACTTCCCGCCGCCGCCCGGCAGGTATACCGGGTAGACGGCCAGGTTGCCATATACCGCCGGCTGGCCGACGGACAGCTGGGAGTAGAAGCTCGCCGCCTCGCCGGGTGCGGGCGCGGCTAGCGTCGCCGAAATAAGGGAAGCGAACGAGGCGTAAATTACTATTGCGTATTTCCTCACGTCAATCCCTCCTGGCCGAAGGTTGGGTTGGAGTTCCGGGTATTTTGACGCTACGGCCCGGCCAGTGGTTTAATCGCCGAACCGCCCCCGCTTAGAATAGTTTGACGGCGGGGTGACCGTGTGGTAGTATGCGCTAGAATTTCGAATTACATCGGCTCAGCCCCAATTAATCCCGCACCAGGAGGTACCGATGTTTAAAGCTCTTTGGTTCAGGACGGTCCTTATATTCGCGCTGGTGGGCGTAGCGGCGACGGCCTACGGCGCCAAGGCCAAGATGACCCCCTGCCGCTACTGGCACTTCGTCGAGAACGTACAGGTCACGGGCGACGCGCCGGAGGTGCGGCTGTGGGTCGCGCTGCCCGTCGAACACCGCGGCCAAACGGTCGAGATGGGCGAGATATACCCCGAGCCCGTCAAGATCTTCGAGGACCCCTTGGGCGGCAACAGAATTATTTTTTGGCGGCAGACCGACGTTAAGGACGGCGAGGACTTCTATTTTTATTACGACTTCAAGTACGCCGCGGAAGAGGTGAACGCCAACGTCGACCCGCTGAAGCTCGAGCCGTACGACGTCAACTCCGCGGAGTATAAGCGCTACACGCAGTCGGAGCCCTGGGTAGAGATAACGGACGACATCCGCGCCAAAGCGGCGGAGATCGTGGGCGACGAGGACAACCCCTATTTCCAGGCGAGGATAATATACGACTGGGTCGTCCGCAACATCCTGTACCGATACCCGGACGTGGAAGGCCGGGGCGCCGCCAAGTCCTTCGCGCGGCGGAGCGGCGACTGCGGCGAGTTCAGCGTCATCATCTGCGCGATGTGCCGCTCGCTGGGAATCCCGGCGCGGACCGTCACCAACAAGGGATACTGGAACGGCGGCCACCAGTGGGCGGAGGTGCTATTGCCTCCGTACGGCTGGGTGCCGGTCGACGGTTCGGTGGGCCAGGTATTCGTCCCCGGCGTCAAGGTCACCGTACCCAAGGAAGGCGTCGCCGAGACCATGGAGACGTGGGGCATCCCTGAGTGGGACGCCAACTGGCTGTTCGGCAACCTCTCCGCCCGGCACCTCATCGTATCCATCGGCAATAACCACCGCGTCGACTATCCCGAGCTGGGCGTCGCGAAGACCTTCCGCTTCTTACAGCCCGGCGGCGGCTGCGCGTACCCGTCCGCCGTCGGACTCCGCGGCCTGTCCGATAAGACGGTGGACGTCGGCTTCTTCATGGCGGGCGAGGGGTACGACGACCCGGCCGCCGCGGGCGAGAAGGCCGCGGCCGCGCTGGCCGACCCGTACCTGGAAATAGGCGAATACGCCAAAGCCGAGGCCGGCCTCCTCCAAACGCTGAAGGAGAACCCGAACAGCGCGCCGGCCTGGCTCAGCCTGGGTCGGGCTTACCTGGAGCAGGACAAGACGGACGAGGCGATCGACGCTTTCGGCAAATGCCTCGCCGGCAAGGGCGGCTCCACGAAGCTGCTGTACGAGGCCTGGGCCCACAACTTCCTGGGCGTGTGCTACGAGAAGAAGGGCGACGACGCCGCGGCGCGCAAGGAGTTCATGTGGGCGCTCGCGCGCGGCTGCGACTACGCCGGCTCGCTGGCCTTCGCGGAGGAACACCTCGACGGCCTCCCGCCGCCCGGCGAGTAGGGCCGATACAAATCGGACGTAAAACTACGGCGGCCCCGAGGCCGCCGTTATCGTTTGCGACGTGCCGGCGACCCGCCCGCGGCATCGGCCCGCCGGGATCCGGAATTGATAACGTGGGCCGATATGTTAATATTTAAAAATAAATCATACCCGCTAAGCCGCCGTAAAAGGCTACGCAATCCGTAGGAGTTAGCGATGTTTAAAGCTCTTTGGTTCAGGACGGTCCTTATATTCGCGCTGGTGAGCGTAGCGGCCGCGGCCTACGGCGCCAAGGCCAAGATGACCCCCTGGCCGCTACTGGCACTTCGTCGAGAACGTACAGGTCACCGGCGACGCGCCCGAGGTGCGGCTGTGGGTCGCGCTGCCGATGAACCGTCGCGGCCGGAAGGTCGAGATAGGGGAGATATACCCCGCGCCGGGCGCGCGCAAGAAGGCGTCTTACGGCCTCGGCGCCGCCTACGTCGATATGAGCGAATACGCCCAGGCGGAGGAAATATTACTCGGCACGGTCGAGGAAAACCCCGAAGCCGAGGTAGCTTGGCTTAGCCTTGGTCAAATATACCTCGAGCAGGGCAAAACCTACGACGCCATCGACGCCCTCTACAAGGCCCTCGACGGCAAAGGGGGGGCCGCTAAGCCGATACCGGACGCCCAGTGCACAACTACCTGGGCGTGTGCTATCAGAAGAAGGGCGACCTCGAGGCCGCGCGCCGAGAGTTCATTCAGGTCATCGAGAGCGGCGTAGACCACGAGGACATACTGACGTCCGCCGAGACCCATCTGGACGAGGTTACGTTGGCGCTGGAGTAGGCGCGCTTCGGCTCGCACGCGATAATAAGGCCGGCCCCGACGACAAGGGGCTTAAGCCCCTTGCCGTGGGCAACTGGCCAATCGCCCCTACCTGCCGGCCGCCCCTACCGGAACAACGCCCTTATGCGGCCGAGGGAGGTGGGGGCGACGCGGCGAATAGCGCCGGTTACTTCTTCTCCAACTTCTCCGCGCCCGTTTTTATGCGCTCATCTTGGGCGGAAGTGCCGTCCAGCGAGCCGTCCGGGTTTATAGTGTAGGCCACGACGCCGTAACGATATCCGTCCCAATAGCCGACTACGAAGGTGTCGTCGCGCCGAATGGCGACGCTGTCGTAGAGCGCGCTATCGTCGACGCGGCGCTTTACCCAATATACCTCCCGGGCGGGTATTATTTCGACCTCACAAGTGTACGCGTTGCCGTCGGCATCCGTGCCGTTGCCGACGTACGTTCCTTTAACTTCGGTGATTGGCACGGCCTCTTCGGCGACCTCGGCCGCGGCGGTCTCGGCGCGCTTGTTAGAGCGTCTATTTTTATTTTAATCAATATCGCCCCCTTTGTAAATAAAAAAGGGTCGGGGGCGCGAAGTAGTACGTAGACGCCCGGCCGTCCTCGTAAGCCGGGCGGACGTTAAAAAAGAAGGCCGGCCCGCGCCGTCGGCCTTTTCGACCGAGCCGCGGAGGCGGTTCTACCGCCGGGGGTGGGGGCGCCCCCTAAATGAATTGACGGCCCGGGGTGGTATGTTATTATTAATAAATACGTCAGCCTCGGTTAAGCTTCAAAGAAGAAACACCCAACGCCCAGGAGGAGAAGATGCGAAGAATTCATTCCGTCGCAACGTTCATCGTACTTACGTTGCTCGGCGCCGTCTCGCTCGTTCACGCCGAAGAGGCGGAAATGACGCCCGGGCGCTATTGGTGCTTCGTGGATAACGTCGAGGTCACCGGCGACGCGCCCGAGGTCCGGCTGTGGGTCGCGCTCCCCATAAACCACCGCGGCCAGGTGGTCGAGATCGGCGAGATCCACCCCGAGCCTGCGGCCGTCGTCGAAGACCCGCTGGGCGGCAACAAGATTATATGCTGGCGGCAAACGGACCTCAAAGACGGCGAGGAGGTTTATTTCTACTACGACTTCGCGTTCGCCGGCGAAGAGGTCAACGTCGACGTCGACCCGTCGAAAATAGAACCCTACGACGAGGCCTCGCCGGATTATCAGCGGTACATGCAATCCGAGCCGTGGATAGAAGTTACGGACGGAATCGTCGCCCGGGCGGGCGAAATAGTCGGCGACGAGGTCAACCCCTACCGGAAAGCCAAGAAGATATTTGACTGGGTCGTCAACAACGTCCGCTACGAGTACCCGGACGCGAAAAGCCGGGGCGCGGCCAAATCCTTCGCCAGACGGAGCGGCGACTGCGGCGAGTTCAGCGCCGTCTTTTGCGCGTTGTGCCGCGCCGCCGGCGTCCCGGCCCGGACCGTCACCGCGGTGTGGCTCACCGGCGGCGGCCACCAGTGGGCGGAGGTGCTGCTGCCGCCGTACGGCTGGGTCCCGGCGGACACTTCCGTCGCGGCGATGTTCATCCCGGGCGGCACCATCCCCGCCAGCGAGAAGGAAATCCAGGCCTTTATGGATTCGCGGGGTATCCCGGCGGCCGACCCGGATTGGCTGTTCGGCAACCTCTACCCCACGCGGCTCATCGTATCGGTGGGCAATAACCACCAGTGCAAATATCCCGAGCTGGGCGTCGGGAAGGTCTTCCGCTATTTGCAACCGGGCATTATCCAAGCGGTGCCCCCGAGCTACGAGTACGTCGACGTGTCGGACAAGGCGGCCTGCGCCGGCTTCTACGCCTTCGGCGAGGGGCGCGACGACCTGGCCGCGGCCCGGGAGAGAGCGTCGGCCGACCTCGGCTGCGCGTACGCTATAGCGGGCGAATACGCCAAGGCCGAGGGGGTGCTCCGCCCCGTGACCGAAGCGGCCCCCGGCGCCCAGGAACCCTGGCTCTTCCTAGGGCAGGCTTACCTGGAACGGGGCAAGGTCGACGACGCGATCGACGCGTTCTACAAAGCCCTCGACGGCCAAGCCGGCTCCGCCAAGCCGGTAATGGATGCCCAGTGCCATAACTACCTCGGCGCCTGCTACCAGAAGAAGGGCGGCCTCGCCGCGGCGCGGGACGAGTTCCTGTGGGTCATGGAAAGCGGCATAGACTACGAGGGCTCGCTCGCGTTCGCCGAGAGTCATCTGGACGAGGTCATGCTGGCGCTCGAGTAGGGGCAGCTTTCCCTAAGCGCGACGACAAGGCCGGTCGCGAGGCCGGCCTTTCCTACGAAGCCGCGGAGGCCGTTCTACCTCGGGGGCCGTCATATAAATAAATTGACAGCCCGGGGTGGTATGTTATTATTAATAAATAAGTCAGCCCCGGTTAAGTTTTAAAGAAGAAATACCCAACGCCCAGGAGGAGAAGATGCGAAGAATTCATTCCGTCGCAGCATTCATCATACTTACGTTGCTCGGCGCCGCGGCCGTCGTCCAAGCCGAAGAGGCGGCGATGACGCCCGGGCGCTATTGGTACTTCGTGGACAACGTAAAGATCACGGGCGACGCGCCCGAGGTGCGGGTGTGGGCCGCGCTGCCCTTGAGCCACCGCGGCCAGGTGGTCGAAATAGGCGAGATCTACCCCGAACCCGAGGCCGTCGTCGTAAACCCTCTGGGCGAAATTAAAATCGTCTTCTGGCGGCAAACGGACATCGTGGACGGCGAGGACTTTTATTTTTATTACGACTTCAAGTACGTCGGCGAAGAGGTGAACGCCGACGTCGACCCGGAAAAAGTCGAACCCTACGACGAGGGCTCCGTGGAGTACCAGCGGTACATGGTGTCCGAGCCCTGGCTCGAGGTCACGGACGCCATTCGCGCCCAGGCGGGCGAAATAGTCGGCGACGAGACGAACCCGTACGTCAAGGCCAGGATGATATTCGACTGGGTCGTATACAATATACGCTACGAATTTCCGGACCCCGAAAGCCGGGGCGCGGCCAAATCCTTCGCGCGGCGAAGCGGCGACTGCAGCGAGTTCAGCGTCGTTTTTTGCGCGCTGTGCCGGGCGGAGGGAATTCCGGCGCGGACCGTCACCGCCTGTTGGCCCTGGGGCGGCGGCCACGTGTGGGCGGAGGTACTCATCCCGCCGTACGGCTGGGTACCGGCGGATACCTCCATGGCGGCGATGTTCATCCCCGGCGGCGCCATCCCGGCGACCGCGGAGAACGTCGGCGCAATCCTCGAAATTACGGGAATGCCGGTCGCCGACCCGAACTGGCTCTTCGGCAACCTCTATCCCAACCGCGTCATCGTATCGGTAGGAAACAACTTCCGGGTAAAATACCCCGAACTGGGCGTCGCGAAGGTCTTCCGGTTTATGCAACCCGGCGCCACGGGCGCGTACCCTT
>Ga0307377_10002432_pt1 | contig 22027 bp, 33 predicted proteins | sample TR3MG_FD_202535 | JGI IMG/M metagenome (GOLD analysis project Ga0307377, IMG submission 202535) | Soil microbial communities from Risofladan, Vaasa, Finland - TR-3 | ecosystem: Environmental > Terrestrial > Soil > Coastal area > Acid sulfate soil | place: Finland: Risofladan, Vaasa | collected...
ATTTTTTACTAATATATCGGCTTCTGCTGCCGCCGCTGACGCTGCTTTAGCTAAAATAGAATTATATAATTTCTCATTATTTTTAATATAAGATTTAATCATATCGTCAGTTATGTTCTTAGGATCTATAGTGGGATTTTTTGATGCAACAACTGCGGTTAAATCATCAAAAGTTTTAATTCCTTGATTAGTAAATTCATCAGATAATTTAGATAGGTCGTTTGCAAAATCAACACCTTGTTTTGTTAAATTATCAACAGACTTAGGGCCTATTGGTATAATTTCATCAACAACTTTACCTCCTTCTAACAATAAAACACTATTAATTTTATTTTTGATTGTTTCAGATAATGATATACCCATTATTTCTCTCATTCGAAATAACTCTTCTAAAATTAAGTTATTATTCATAATTTATTTATTTATTTATTTATTATACTTTATAAATATAAGATATATGAAAAAAAAATAAATTTATTTATTATATCTATTATTTATTTTCTATTCTGAGATTAAACTCAGGAAAAACATATACTTTCATTTGTATTTTTTTAAAGTCAAAAAAAGATAAAAATCATTTGGTCAAATTAAAAATTTTAATGGACTTATAACTGTCCCTCGGAATGGTATTTCCCTTCTTTATAAACTTTGATTCTCTGTAAAATCCCATCTCTATCATATTCATATACTTTCCCATCGTATAATTGTCCATCTTTAAAATTTCCATCTTGCCAAATTTCATCGTTTTCGTTATAAGTAGTATTATAACCTGAAGGAATAAAAAGAACCCCTTTTGTCTTTGGATTAGTTGTTTTGGGAGGATTATTAAATCCCCCTATATTATTTACTATTCTGGGATTAAATTTTACTTCGGGACCAGATTTAATATCGTCAGTGGGAAATATTTTTTTAGTATCAACATAAACTTCGTAATTTTTATCTCCGTTAATAAATTTAACAACTCCATTTATTTCCTTACCTCCTGCAATTACCGAAAATTTCCATTCATCATATAATGTTGGACTATCGTTTTCCCAATCAGGTAAAGTAGGATACCCACTACTCATAATAATTTCATCCAATACCGATAATTGGTTTTGAGCGTCAAACAATTCCATTCGTTTTAGATCTTCTGTTGAATTTGTGTTGCTTTTCTTAATTACTTCAGCAATGTTTTTTAGTTGTTGTTCAACAACTTCTTTTATTGATTCTTTTGTTTTTTCTTCAATTAACGCCTCAGTATTCTCATCAAATTTTGTAAAAGTAGGGTCTTCTATTAACTTTTTTATTGTTAGATTAACAACCTCTTGTGGAATTTCCTTTCCTAAACCAAGTGATTCGTTTAATTCCATTAATGCCTTTCCATATGATGATCCATTCCCGTTAAGAATGTCTTGTATTTTATTTTGCACATCGTCTTTTTGTGTTTCTGTCATCCATTCAGCCGCCTTTCCCCAAGTATATTTAAAAGCTATTACAATTGGACCTACAACTATAAAACCTCTTACAAGTGATGTTACAAAACTTCTTTGAAGAAGCGCTGACCCAATAGGATTGGCAACTATTTCTAATGCCTTATAACCGGTATTTTTTAACCAATCTTTATATCCAGTGTCAATCGGAGCATTACCAGTTCCTCTGGCTATACCCCCCTCTATTCTATCTCCATTTTTCGCAATAAATTCGGCAAAGGCTTTTTGTAAAACTACTCCGTCATCTTTTGCAAGAAGCTCCATTGCAAGGTAAAACATTGTTTGTTCATCTTTAGTAAGAATTGATTTGATCAAGGCTTTCTGTTCTTCTTTTGATAATGTGAGCAAATAATCCAAACCTCCCGAAGTTTTTATTTTAGATACCACACTTTCTGCCATTGTTGCATTCCCGAAACCTTTACTAATAAATGATTTAACCGAAGGTATTTCAATTACAAACGGTATTAAACACATGGCCATTGTTAAATAGGCATTTGCATTATCACCTCTAGACAAATAATTATAGATTAAAGGAGACAATAGACCTGCTTCTGCCGCAACTTCACATAAAACAATTAAAACAGTAGTTTCTCCTCCATATAGTGATGCTTGACCTAAAAAAGTTACGAGTCTGGCAATTCTTGTTGCCGCTAAAATTGGCGTAGCCATAATCCCTAAAATTCCCGCAGCCAAATAAGGTGCCGCAATTGCAACCGCAACTCCAACCGCAACTTCAATCCAAATATCATATTTATCCCAAAATATATCATCTATAGATCTAAGATCAAAGTGATCTGTATTCTTTTCAGGGTCATATCCTTTTCCTGTCCCCGATTCAAAAAAACCATCCAGACTAAACGCCCATCCATTGTTTGCTCCCATACATCTTTTAGAACAATCAAGACCACTGTATTTTATCCCGTCACCAGAATTAGTACATTGACCTTCACCCAACATAGTTAGTTTCATGTTAAATATTTTATTATTTCTTGGGTTTTGAAATTTATAAATGTATTTTTTGTCTGTGTGTAGATCCCACCATTCTTTTTGGGGTAAACAATATTTTATTCCATTTTTTTCAAAATACTCTTGATTTTCCTTAATTGTTTTATCCGCCGCCTCAACTGAACCAACTAATATTTTAAATTGTTTTTCTGATATAAAAGTTTTTGAAGAATCTCCCGCTTTAAATTGCCATACTATTGGTTTTCCAGTTTCTTTATCACCTAAAATTGGTATACCATTTGGATAAGGAAAAATTATTGGATACTCCGTACTTTCATTACTTAATGTTATACTTGGCCATCTTTCTGAATCAGGATCACCCCCACCTTTTACATTATCGGTTCCAAGTATTTTATTATCTATTGCTCTCTGTCTTATTTCCGCACCTTGAGAATCCTCTTCAATTAAAAACCCATTTGATATATTGTAATTAATTAGACCTTTTATTCTACTTAATTCCATTAATATATTTTTTTCCATATTTATAAATACTTTAATTTTTTTTATAAGTCTAAATCAATCATAATCGCTCCAGAATCTTCACCATTTTTTATTGTGATTGGATTTTCAACCCCTTTATTAGTGTTAGTTATAACATTGGGGGTTACTTTAGTTTTTTCACTGTCAGTCTCTATTTTAGTTGGTGTTTTTCCAAGTAACGACAATGTTGACTTTACAACCTCATCTGAAGCATTTTCAATTCTCCAAGAGATAACACCATTACCATTATCTAGAGTGTAAAATACACTATATGCCGTAGTGGTTCTGGGTAGTAGTTTTATGCGTTCAAAATCTTTATCAATATTAATCGACGGAACATCAACATATGGCATAATGGTTCCCTTTTTACCATATAACCTTTCTAAATTACTAATTAATGACGAATTTTCAATAAGAATTGAAACATCTATTATTGAAGAATTATTATTTCTTTTTATTAAAAGTTCCTCCCTTCTAAGAAACTGCTCACTCTCGTAAAACTCATCATTAGGATCTCGACCTTCAGTTTTACGGGTATCTCTATAATATTGGTCGGGAATATACGTATTGTAATAATTTTTCCCAAAGTAAGAAATAAAATTGCATCCACTTTTTTTCTTTAAATAATCATCTATAGAATTACATTTAATTCCCCCCTCATTTTTTACATTATTACTAATCGATTCTTTTGCCTTTGGGTTCTCAAATATAATTTCTTTATTTTCTTTTAAAGTTTTACTAGCGTCATACCTCATATTAAGAAGTATTTTTTTTAATATATCGTCTGTACTATTCATATTTTTTTATAAGTCTAAATCAAAAGAATAATCCCCTACTCCATCAGATCCAGGTTTTCCAAAAGGGTTTGTATTGTTTTCGGATGCAAAATCAACGTTTTTTATTATGGATTCCAATCCCTTACCTTTGGCTTCCACCCAATCGGGGTGTTTTATGGACTCGTCAGTACCGTCTTTTCCTTTAAAATAATATTTATCTCCTTCTTTTTTATATTCATATTTATTGTCAGAAGCAACCATTATAGATGTGGAAACATCGTTTTCGTTACTCCCCGGTGTTTTAGTAGATATGTTTGGAGTTTTATTTGCAAAAACATTAATTGTTGGTAATTCGACGTAACCTTCTATATCTAATTTTTCTTTTTGATGATAATAATTAACGCTATCTTTTTTAAGAAAATTTTCATCACACGGAAGAAACGAACGTGTTCCATTGGGAGTTACACCATAACAACTAAACATAAGAGAATACTCTTTACCATCACTATTGATTATTCCTGGAGCATTATTATTAAATGTTTTTTTAATGTAATTTAAAGTTTTTGTCATACACCCCGTAATTTCGTCTATGAACGAAGGTGTTGGACCCGAATAAGCCCAAGTAATTCCTAAAACACCGGATTTATTAATTTCTTCTTTCATTTTTAAATAATATTGTAGTTCAGCTGTTTCGCTTCGTTTTGTACGCTTAACGCCCAAATCATCTTTATAATATACAAGATCATAACCATCGCCTTGTGTGCCTTTATCTTCAAAATATTGACTTTGACCAAACGAATACCAACAATTTTGTCTAATTGGTTCTGAAAGTTTTGTTGTTGATTTTATATTTTTTTCAAGTTCAGATATTTGAGATTTAACAGTTTTTATTACTTTTCCATTAAAAGATATTGGCCTACTAAAAACATCAACCGATTTTGTTTTACTATTTTGATTCAATTTGTTTAAATCTTTAAGTATAATTTCTTTATTTTCTTTTAGAGTTTTACTAGCGTCATACCTCATATTAAGAAGTATTTTTTTTAATATATCGTCTGTACTATTCATATTTTTTTATTTATGGTATTCCATTTACAACACTAGGGGGTTTTAAGGTCTTTAATGATCCTGATTGAGGAGTTATTTCGTAACCAAAACTTCGTAACCAAGTATTCATGGCTGAATGAGATGGTGTACTAGTCATTGAGTTACCAAAATTACCGATACCGTAATCAACGTTTTTAACACCATTTGTTCCAACAACATCACCTATTAACTTTGATATAATATCATCACCATTTTCACCCATTCTACCATTTTCTGGCTTTATCATCCACCCATCAATTCTTTTTAAACCCTCTCTGGTCATTAGAGTCACATCTGCAATTCCATAAAAAGGAACCCAATTCCCTTTTGCTGCCCATCCTTGGTCTTCACCACCACCTCCGGTTCTTTGGTAAAATGGTCGTAATCTTCCATTACCCTCTTTTACCATTACAACATATCTACCTGAATAATTGGTAATTTTATTTGAGATGGTAAATCCATTACCCAAATTACCCCATTTAACTGAACTTAAATTGTCCACAACTTTGGCTGGGGATACATCTTTATTTTTATATTCAGTTAATTCTATTTTTTTTCCTAATAATTGTTCATATAACTCCTCCAAATCCTTTGGAACGGTGGTTACTCCAGGTACCTTACCAGTTTGTATCTCATCAATTACTTTATTAAGTTCTGTAATACTATCATCAACACCTTTTATTAATGTATCAATATTTCTTATACTAGGGGCATAACTTAAATATGTATTATAGGCATTAAGCTGTTCTATATTGTTTGAAAATATTTTTTTTAAGTCAACACTTTTTACTAATATATCGGCTTCTACCGTTGCTGCTGCCGCTGCTTTAGCTAAAATAGAATTATATAATTTCTCATTATTTTTAATATAAGATTTAATCATATCGTCAGTTATATTGGGTATAGTGGGATTTTTTGTCGCAACAACTGAAAGTAAATCATCAAAAGTTTTAATTCCTTGATTAGTGAATTCATCAGATAATTTAGATAGGTCGTTTGCAAAATCAACACCTTGTTTTGTTAAATTATCAACAGATCTAGCTGATATTGGTAAAATTTCATCAACAACTTTACCTCCTTCTGTCAACAAAACAATATTCATTAATTGTTTGTACCTATTTATCTCTAATAATAATTTTTCCATACTTTTTATTTTTTTTATTTATATTATAAATCTAAATCAAATGTGATTAGTTCTTTACCGTCATAACTATTTTCTGTACCTGCTTTATTTATTAACTCTTTATTAAGATTACTATCAGTTTTGGGTGATTCAGTAGTTTTTTTAGGGACTTCCTTTGAATATGCAGTCCAAAACTGCCTATCTTTACAAGAATCACTGTATCCTCTTATTTTCAGATCTTCAGGAGTTCCAAGAACAATAGAACCATTCTTAGAAACATGTACAACATAACATTGTACATATTTTTTACCGTCAATGGTAAAAGTACGAACAGATCCATCTCGTACATTGCTAGTCCATTTTGTTTTATAGTCATTCATGCATTTATCATACCGAATTTTAACTACGTCCTCTGTAGCATCATCTTTAATTCTATATATCTTACAAGATTCTGACCATAAAGGAAATAGAATTTCTAAATCACTTATGGGTTTTAAATTAAAGTTAGACATGTTGTGATAACTGTTAATGACGGCATTTAAAGGTAATTCAAGGGTTCTACCATCCCAAGCCAATGCGTATTTTTTATCTTCTTCTAAAAGTAATTTATTTTCTTTTAAAGTTTTACTAGAATCATACCTCATATTAAGAAGTATTTTTTTTAATATATCGTCCGCATTATTCATAGTAACGTGTTTGCCTTTCCTCTTGCGAGTTTATTTAATGACTTCCAAGTAACTTTAGAGTCAATTGTATTTGCAACACTTCTGGTGAGTCCTGTTTCCCATTTTGTTACTGTTGGGTATCCTCCTCCACCACCGCTAGAAGGTGCCGGTTCAGAATCTTGTTCACCCAATTCACTATTATGTGAAAAAGTAAACTCATCCATTAAAAATAATATATCATTTAAATTATTTTTCATATTTTTATATAAATAGTTGTATATTAAAAAAAAAAGAATTATCTTTGTAGATATATATTAACTAAAAAATTTATTATGAAAACTGTTTTTTGTTTATTTTCCATTATTTTTATTCTGAGTTCTTGTTTTAAGTACTCCCAACCAAAATTATTAAGTCTAAGTGGTGAATATCGCATAGATAAAATAACGTATGAAAAAACCGATAATACCGATACATTACAATTTGATGTAATCTTAGACGGAATGTATGTTAATCCCTCTGAAATTGATGTGTTGGATACAATAATAATAGGGTTTACATCATTACATATGGATTATAGTACGATTAGATTTAAACCAATCCCAAATCAAGATGGATCTAAAACTTGGACAAAAGAATATTTCTATTATGTTCATGGACCATATAGTGTATATGATCTTGGTTATTTAGAATTTGATTGTGACGGAACCAACAGAAGATGGAAAATAATTGATGATGGATTAGAAAGTTTGGTTGTAAGAACCACGGGTCAATGGACATATGGAAATGCTGGACCCCATGTTTCATTAACATACTATATGACAAGAGTTGGTCCATAATGGATCAACTTAAAATAATTCTGGTTTTGGTAATTTATTAGAATTAACGATGTAATATTCATTTAAATATGATATTAATGTTTCTTCGTCAATAGATTCAAATTCATCATCATCTTCAAACTCAAAATCTTCTTCCTCAAATATATCAAAATCGTCTTGTATTAATTTATAACCGAAATCTTCGGCTTCTGATATACTAATGATGTCATTTCTAACCTCATCCTCACTGTCTGATATCAAGGTAAATGATACCTCAAGTGTTCTCGCCTTTTCATGAATGTAATACGAGATAATTTCTTTTATTTCCATAGTTCACTAATTTTAAGTAAATATGATAATAAATGAATATTTTAATTATATTTGTTAAATCTTCGAAACATATCTATTGATTCGTGTAATTTTTCCATAAATTCTGGAAGTACATCCTCATCAACCTCTTCAAAATCAAAATCAAGATTATTAAAATTACCATCATCAAAAGTGTCAATAGTATCTCCACGATTAATGTCAGACCTATTGACCTTATATTTGTTTGATTTAGGGAATTCTTTTTCACTATAATCCACACCACCCCTTAAATCCATAATTTTGAAATCATCAAAACCTTCTTCCAATTCGTTTTCTTCTTCATCACCATAGTATGGATTATACATACTTCGGTTTTTAAAATCGTCCACACTATCACCATCATCGTTAATATTACCTAATTCTCTTTCTATTCTTTTAATTTCTTGAGATTCTTTATCAAACTTATCGTCATAATCTTCATCAGCATAATCGTCATAATCATCATCATCGTTAATATTACCTAATGATATATATTCAAATTCATCTTCATTTGGTGATGGGTATTCTTCATTATCAGAATTGAACCCATAATCGTCTAAATCAACAGTTCCATTTTTTAAATGTCTATATTTATATTCACTTTGGTCGTGTGAATCACCACCAATCATATCTAAACCTGTGTGAGATTCATTAATTCCCATATTGGTATATGGTTTTACAACTCCTTTATTAGAAACCACCAAACCAACTTTATCGTTTGCATAGTCCTGAACATATAAGGGTTGTTTATTAGTTTGTTGTCCATATTCTGTAACATATCCATCATAAATTGTTTTATGTTGGTTAAGGATATTATTTTTCTCCTCATTTGTCATTTTAAAAAAATATTGTGCCATAATTTTGTTTTATTATAAATTGCTTGTTTATCTCATCATTTTACTTCCACCCTTCATGTCCATCCAAACTCTTAAAATATTTGATGAGTCTTGACGAATGTATCTTTCAATACCTTTAAAATATGCGTCATCATTATCTTCTTCATAATTATCCCCATTTTTGGTATTATCTTTCTTTTGTAAATAATGTTTCATTGCCCCATTAATTATTTCTTGTCTTACATCATCCGCAATTTCTAAAAGATCCTGAAAAGCCTCATTTTTATCATCATCCATTTCATCATAATGGTGTTCATGTTCTATTCTTTTTTTCCCCATATATAGGTATCGTGCCGCACCTAACATATTTACAACACTGGATTCTCTTAATAAATCTAAAAACTTTTTAATAATTCCTATTTTATATAACCTTGAATATTTAACAAATTCTTGGGGGACAGATCTTTTGTATTCCTCTAAAAACCTTTTTTTTGATATTGATACCCCTTCTTCAATTGCTTTATTATTAACTTTCATCCAAGTATCAACCCCATCAATTAAAGATAAAGATGAACCATTTTGCCAATTTACATTATATTGATTATCACCAAAAACATTTGTAACACTTTTTACTAATCCTTTTATTCCACCAGGAACACCATAATCGTCTTTCATTTTAACGCATATAACAGTATCACCAACCTCAAGAGGAGCATTTTTTATTAACTTTTGTCTTTCCATATTATTTTATTTTATATAAATAAATATAACGATATATTTATTTGTTATGAAGATTGTTATTACAGAATCACAAAAAAGTATTATATTATCAGAAAATATTGGATTAGGCATTAATAATAAATTAAAAGACATGAAAATCTTTACCAAAAATGTCTTAAATTCAACAAAAAATCAAACCGGTTTAGATCTAAAATTTCTTTTAACTTGGGGATCTACAATCGGGGGTTTTATGGGACCAATAGCGAGATATATGGAAGATAAGTCTCCATCATTAACAGATGCGGATATCGCTCTAATAAGTACAGGAATTATTTTAACTTACTACAATGAAAATAAAGAAAAATTAATAAAAGTTTTAGATAAAATAGAAGAAAGAAAATTAATTAGTGAGTTTGATGACGCATTGTCTATTGCTGATGTATTAAAAACCAAATTTTTAAATTTTATTGAAAGCTTGGGGGTAACAATCTCATCAATTGGTAATATGATGGCATATACCTTCTTAATTCCTTTATTACCGGAAATATATTCATTAGTTCAGGGTACTGGAAAAAATGTTGATGTAAATATGATGGTTGAAAGAATAATGAATTACGGTATCGTTACCGCATCAGCTATTTTTGTGAAAGAATTGGTTATCAAAATAGTTGAGAGATTTAGATCTTAATTTAATATGGATCAATATAAATACCAAACTCAAATGAGATCTCACCAAAACTAAATTTTAAATGTTCAATATTTACACCACGAATAGAATCTCCTTTAATTATTTTTAAGTCTGAATCAAACCCAATACCCTTCAAAGATTTATAAATACTATCCAAATGTCTTGTTATTGTACTAAATAGTTCTTCTGGTTCAAAAGAACAATCATCACAAGGTTGATCGTTAAATTTAACATATAAAACTAATTCTAATACAGAACCATCAACAGTAAAATCCGCATCAATTCCGCTCCATATAACGTTAGATCTATCATTTTTAAATATTGATCTTTCCATTACTATTTGTTTTATTAGATTAACTCTACTTTCAAATAATTTCTTTTTTTCAATTGGTAATTTTGCCATACTTTTTAAATTCAAATAATTTATTCAAAACTTTTTTTATTCCTTTATCATCTAATTGATGTATATCACGGTGAGTTTCAAACCAATTTATTGCAACCTCTTCAAATGGTCGTCTTATTAATTCTGATAATCTTTTAAATCCAAATACCTGAGCATCTAATTCTTTTGGTTGAGTATAATACTTTAAATTGTCTTTACCCCTATATGATCTTGACACAAATGTTCCTGTAATATTTTGATCTATATGTCTCAATTCGTGAGCAACTAACTCGTTTAATTCACCAATTAAATCGTATAATATTTTGTTTTTATTTTTTTGATTATATTCTATCTTAACCACTATTGTTCCCTCACTATAATATGATTCACCATTTACTTTAAACGTGTCAATTTCATCATTTATTTCAATGGTTAACTCAAGTGTAAATGTTTCACCCATGGTCATAAAGTCATATAACATTTCTTGTCTTTCCTTAAAATATTCAGGTAAGAAAAATTCTCCCTCTTCTTCATTTTTAAACACAATTATAATATCTCTAATAAGTTTTCTTATTACATCTGATTTTTTACCCTGTTCAGATAAAAGTTCTTTTCTAACAATTTCTTTTAAATTCATAATAATAAATAGTTGTTTATATTATATAAATATAATCATTTTTTTACAAAAAGTATATGAAATTAATTACACCTTATTCTATTAAAAAATCCGAGTTAGAAACTAACCATACTACGCAACATTATCAGCATTAACCCCACCCAAACTTTGTGGTGAATAACATTTTGTTGGATCTGTAATTAATGGGTTAAAATTATTTACATAATAATTTTCTTTATCTTCAGAAATATTAAATAAAAACGAATTTCCAATTGTTAAAGAATATTTGTTTATAAATGCTTCGTTAACATTTAAACAACCAGAAGATAACTTTAATCTTTTTGGATCAACATTTTGTAAATATTCACCACTAACATTTGGTGTTTCTGAGTTTGACCCTATTTGTAATGACGCATTTTTTAACGCATTTATTCTTTCGGGTGTACGTTTAACTCCATGTACTGCCTGTCCGACTAATTTATTGTCCGAAACTTTTGTTAAATAATTTATATTTGTTCCACTTCCAGCATACCTATCGTCGGTCACAGAATTTCCTGTCTTATAAACTGCCGGATTTAAAAATGACGCCAAATTCATTACTTCTTGATCTGTTGGAACTTTTTTTAATTTATTTTTTAGATATTCTTTTTTTTCTTCAAATGTCATATCAGCAATATCTTTTTCTAATTTATTTTGTTTTGATCTACCACTTAATAATGGATCTTTTGCAACAAAATTAGAATTTTCATCAAATAAATAAATTAAATTATTTTTTGAATCTGTTATAATAATTTTTTTATTTGTAAATTGAGGTCTTATTTTTACAAACGCAATTTGACAAGCTGTTCTATCAGGTATCTTTTCAAGTTTATACTTAGTGGAGTTTGCATTAATATCCTCATTTATTTTCTTAAAAATAACATTTATATCGGATGAGTTAGTTAGTGCAGAATATGAATTAATTATTTGGTCATAATCGTAAACTAAATTTTTTGAATTTGCATTAAATGGTGTACATACAGTTGTTAATTGTTCATTTAGTAAACCATACATTTTTCTAATATCGTTTCTTTCTGATTCCGTTATAATAAACAGTTTAGACATAAAATAAATTTTTACTTATATATTACCACGTTCTACAAGCCCAATATCTTGGCTTCCATCTTGGTCCTGGATTATCACAATTGTGTCTTGCCCTAAAAGATCGTCTACGTTCTGGGTTATTTTTTTTAATTACCATTCTTTTACCCTTTGCTGATTTCCCCCCAAACCCAAAGTTTACTTTAACAATTTTTCCTTTGTCGTTTTTAACATAAACTTTAAATTTTTTAATATCCCCCTGCATTATCTTACCAAGTTGTACTTTTCTTCCTTGATATTCACCCTCATTTAAAAAATTATTAATATTAAAGTTACTAAGTTCAACAGAACCATATAAATCTTCGTATATAAAATTAGACACATTGTTTTCATTCAATACACGTAAAACAATTCTTTGTATGTCTATTTCTGATAAAGTTATAATATTTTTTAACATAATTAACTATTTAGATATTTATTAATATAAATACTTTGATACTTATTTAAATAAAAATATATTTATTAAAAAATGTTTCGCAATATGAAAAAAATTAGATTAACAGAAAGTGACCTTAAATCAATAATTCGTAGTGTTCTTATGGAAGAAGAATCCTCAAACAAAAAATTAGGATCCGGAAAAAAAGATGCAGTTAAACCAAGATGTATTCCTGAAAACATTATTCAGTTAGATGAAATAGTTGGTCAAGCCGAAGAATTTGGTAAGTATTCACCAGGTGTCGTTAAAAGATTAACGGGGGTCAACTCTTTAGTTGATACTTTGGGGATATTAAATAATATTAGATTATTTAAAGATATTAAAGATGGGGGTTCTCATTTGGCTTATGATATGATGAATCATTTGAACAAATTCAGAAATAAAAACTATTATGATGAAACTACCAGTGAATGTCATAAATCCATGGACAAAATTGCCGAACTATATAAAGAAAGTGAGCACGGTACTGAATTAGTTAAAGATATTGAGAAGATTTTAAACTTACAAACTAAAGATGATGAGTATACTCCATCACCAAGAGCAAAAGAATACCTTAAACAGTGTATAAACCTTGTTAAAGGACAATAAAAAATTTATTAGGACCGTTACTCGTTTCGGTAATGTGTAAAAGGGACAATTCGCTACTGTCCCTTTTTTTATTTCATTAAGTGATATTTATTATTGATCAAAATAAACAAATAAAACTTAATCAAAATGGCAAAAACAAAAATTTCGTCTAGCACATCAATCAAACAAAATTTTGGTAAGAAACGAATTGGTAAACTTAAAAGAAAGTATGGTCCAAAAAGTCAAAAACCAAAATCGTATAGAGGTCAAGGTAGATAAGGTAATAATTTAATCAAAAAAGTAAATATTTATAGTTATGAATAATAAAAAATACTTTTTCGGGTGGGGTAACATTAAAAAAGTAATAACCGAAATTATAAAAATTTACTCCAATAAAAGATCATTCTTTTCTAAAAAAAGGATTGAGTCTGGAATTGCATTTATAATAGCTCAATGGGGTATGGTGTTTTATCTTCTAAAGAAGTATCCTGATCTAACTATGATGGATATCTCTATGTGGGCGGCAATTGAATTTGGTATATCTGGTTATATTATTTATCAAATACAAAAAGAAAAAAAAAACTAACGATAATTCTGAAGAAAATAACCAATAATTTGGCCAGTTTAATTTTTATTTGTATATTTGTGTATGATAGATAAGAAAAAACCAATAGAAGTAAAGAAATTTGAGAGATCTTATGAGTTTGAGGATTGTACTGTTGTATGGAAATATGACAATTCTAAGTCAATTACAGGCCCATATGAGGTAGAAGTTAAGTATAAAAAGAAGAAATAACCCTTATTTTAGGACTATTTTAACTTATTTTACACCTAATTTTACTCATTTTTTGATGTAAAACGTCTAATTTTACTCATTTTTTGATGTAAAACGTCTAATTTTACTCATTTTTTGATGTAAAACGTATAATTTTAGTTATTTTTTGATGTAAAACGTCTAATTTTAGTTATTTTTAACTTATAAACAATAAAAACAGGTTATTTTTTAATTTTTTTGTTAATATAATCTTGAATTTCTTTAATTTGTTCTTTCATTACATCACGATACCCTTCAGTTTTAATATTTGGACTAATATTATTTAATTTTTCTAAATTTTCCATCATTTTCTTTATAATTGGTGCAAATTTTCTATATATTAAGAAAATTCCAACAAAAAAGACTAAACTTATTACTATTAATATAATATAAAGGATTGTTATCATAATAAATGTGTTTTTAAAGGAATAATAAGTGATTTATACTAAAAAATCAATTATTTAAGTAAATTATAGTACTCTTTGAAGTGTTTAATACGATCAGGTAGTCCAATTGTACCTCCATTCACTCTTTTTGTTACTGCAGTTACCGTTACATCGTCAAAACCTTTGTCATAGATAGTCCATAACTTGTTTGAATCAAAAAAGAACTCTGCAATTGATTATATACAATAAATATTATATGTACTATCTTTATTTTATATGAAAAGAAAAAAATTATTAGAAAAAGTAATAAATCAATCATTAAAAAAAGATATTAATCTTATGTTTGGTGAGGGAAGTTATATTTCTATTGATGTTTTAAAATATGTTGGAAATAAAAAAAATTATTTAGTTCACGCAAAATTATATTTAACTAATATTGAAGATGGAATGTTTTTATTTCCTGATGGTGTTAATATGTTAATTAATTTAGGTTGGAAAGTTGTTGGTAATAAAAAACCATTAATAATATCGTCTTCAGTTGACATAAAATAAAAAATGGTGAGACTAATCCCACCAATTTCCCATTCTTTCTTTTAAAATTCTATGTAAAAGATTGTGTGCCTTTTCTTGGTTATAATTTGATACATACAAACATAACATATCTTTTTCATTTAAGTCAAGATTTGGTTTTTCTCTTATTATTTTACGAATAGTGGATGGGTATTTTTTTAAAAAGTCATCATATCTTTCACTAATAACATCTTTTTCCATCGTATAGTGGTCATCGTCCCCTTCAATTGGTTCAAACCTAAATTTTGTTTCAACATAATCAAAATATTCCATACCATAAAAATCCTCATTAAATCTTTCAATTAAATTAAGAACTATTGTCATATCACGATTATCCCGATCAACTTGAGTATGTCTATTTGCATTAATTATCTCATTTCTTTGGAATTCTATTTTTTTTTGTAAGATATTATAAATATGCCATTGATCCCAATCTCTGTCTTTAAATATTGTTGGAGACCATTTTATTATATTATGACAACCAATAATGAATGACCTGATTCTCCAGTGTAAGAATCTCCATATTCTTGCTGATAATGTTTTTCTGCCCCAAGCAGAATCTTTAGGGATTATTAAAGGTTTATATGTTTTCATATTAGAAATATAATAAAAAAAATATAAAAAACAAATTATCCAATTAAATTTGGAATAACATCGTCCTCAAAAAACATTTTTACTTCATGTTCCATACCTTCAATATGATCTTGAAATCTATCTACCTCATCATTTGATGGTAACATATCATAATCGGAATCAACAAAATCTAAATCAATTAAATGACCTAATTTATTAACTATTAAAACACCCCAATAGGATTTGTCACCATAATCAATTGTTCCGTGTAAAATAGATTGATCATCTTCAATTTCTTCATCATCAAATGTAAACGTTATATTAGGTATATTTCTAAAATTGGATGTGAATTTTTCTCCTCGTCTTTCATCATATCTTTCTGCGGGATCAATAAATTCATCAGGATGTCCTTTATGTTTTGAAAACTCATCTAAATATCTTTTTTCATCAACACTTAATGATTTAATCCCTTTCTCACTTATTTTATCTAAAATACGATCAACCACTTCTTGATTTTCAAGTAAAAAATTATATTGTGATTCTGTTATTATTATTTTCATAATATTATAGTCCTCTACCTGCGTCAATTGCGGCTTGATCTTCACGGGATTTTGGGGTTTGGGTGTTAACTGTGGCAGTAGGAGTTATTACAGTTTCTCCACCTAATGGTGATGACTGTAATTTAGTCATCTCTGCTTGTTTATTTTTAATTAGAAGAGTGTTGTTTTGTATTGCGGTACTGTAACTTGTTTTTTGTTGTGGAGTCATTTTAGCTGAAAATCTTGTGTTTGCTAATGCATTGTTATATTGTTTGTTTTGATCTTCTAATGTTTTTATCTCATTGGACATCAAACTAAGTTGATTATCTCTTTCTTTTTTTAATGTTGCAGCATCTTTATTTCTTTGTCTATATCCTGATCTGATATCTTTTCTTGATGGTGGAAGAATTGGTTCAGTTTCTTTAGTTGTTGATCCTGGCGTTGGTAGTGCGGATTTATCTTGTGGATTTTGTGTTTGTAAATAATCAGGGATACCATTACCATCTGAATCAGCATTAAATCCAGACAAACCTGGACCTGCGGGTGTTGATCCTGGTGTTGATCCTGGTGTTGATCCCGCAACATAAGGGGATTTAGTCCATGTATATCCTGCCAATGGTTTATATCCCGTTCCATTATCTACCACGGACGTTCCATTTGGTAATAAAATATATTTAGTTCCGTCGGCATTAGCCACTTCATAACCAAAAGTTTTTTCATATGGAACAACTTTTCCGTTAATTGGAAATTTATTATATTTTGTTTTTTGATCTTCAAAAAATTTGGTAGCTTCATCCATATTTTGCTCATGTAAAAACCCTCCTATAGTTTTACGGAAATTATCGTGAAGACCTAGTATTCTTGATCTTTCAGATTCATTAATAATCATTCTTTCTCTTAATATGTGTTTCATAATGTATATTTTTTTTATTTTAATCAAATGGATTTTTTTCTTTAACAATTGTTGGTGGAATAAAATCGGGTAATTTGTTACCTCCGTCACCCGGTTTTTGACCTCCGTCACCAATTGTACTTTGAGATCCACATTTACAAGCTTCACATTCGGCCTTTGACCCAAATCCTCCTGTACCTGTTGCCTCATAACATCCATCTTTTCCATAGAAATATCCTTGTACTTGTGGACCAACTTGACCTGCTTGTAAAGGTACTGCGGCACATTTTGAACTACAAGCCGGATTTAATGAAGGGTTTTGAACATCTTGTTCTTTTTTAGAACCCCAAGTTCCGTCACAAAATGCGTTTCTTAAATTAATATTAGTTTGGGCGTTACCAAGTATACAAGGTGTTGTTCCGTTACATTTAGCCTCAATCCATTTTCTACTCTCTTCTTTCCAATTAAGTCCAGCATCTGTAAATGCATTATATGGACTTTTACTTTTACAATTTACGTCAACTTTACCTCCTGGTGTTTGTAAAGAACATTTTCTTTTGTCATCACATTCATCCGGTATATCTTTTGCGTCTTTTGGGTAAGTTTTTGGTTTACATTTTCCCTCAACACATTTACAATAGTATTTGTAATCGGCTTCTAAGGAATCGGAACTGACGGCGTTATTTAAAACACCCATTTTGTGATTATTAAACCATAAATAGTCCTTACCTTTTCCACCAGCATTTTTTACCCATATATATCCATATCCGCCTTCTTCATCGAAAGTGAATTCCCCAGCATTTCTAACACAAATGGGCATTTCATTCCTTGTTCCAGATTTTGGTTCATTTATTGGATTTTTTATTGGGTTTGTTGGAGAATCCTTTTTGGGGTTATCCTTCATAAGCTCATCCCAACCTTTTATTTTTTTGCCGTTACAATAAATATCTCCCAATATTTTTCTTAGTGAATTATTTCTTACATCACCAGCACCAATTCTTAAGTCATCTATACTGTCCTTGTATACGAATAAATCTCTATCACAATACATTACAAATCCGGTATTACCAAAATAAAGTTTGTCGTATGAACCTGTCCTATATATTTTAGTTCCTTTTGCAATAGTTTTAGGAAATACAGTTCCAAAATCTATTGTTGCTTGTACTGATTGTTGATAGTCTAAAGTATAAACTTGATCAGCGGGATTAAATCCTTCAGATATAACATCTAAAGACTTTTTCTCAGAATGTAATCCAAGAATTCTTTTTTTCTCGGATTCGTTTATTAAAATTCTATTTAAATTCATAATTTATGTATTTTATAATAAATATACAACTATTGAAAAAAAAAAACAAATAATCATTGACAATTTAAAATTTAAAAACTAAATTTAATAAAAAAAATATATTTTATGGAAAAAGTTACAAATGAAAGTACTGTTACGGTACATTACACAGGAAGATTAGAAGACGGAACAGTATTCGATTCTTCATTAGTTGAGGGAAGAGATCCTTTAACCACAACCTTAGGTCAAGGTAGTCTAATATCTGGATTTGAAAACGGATTGGTAGATATGGTTATTGGGGAGAAGAAAACAATTGAAATTAACCCTGAGAACGCTTACGGGCAAATTAACCCACAAATGGTAAATGAAGTTTCAAAAACTCAAGTTCCAGAAGGAATTAGTGTTGGTGATACCCTACAAGCGATGAGTCCTTCGGGACCTATTAACGTTAAAGTTCTTGATGTTAAAGAAGATGTTGTTATTTTAGATGCAAATCATCCATTAGCTGGTCAAAAATTAATCTTTGATCTTGAATTAATTTCAATATCTTAGTTAATTTTTAACAAAAGTAAAACCTCATCTTTAAAGGTGGGGTTTTTTTATAACTTATAATTTTCGTCTAAATGAGTATTAAAGTTTTCAAGTAACTCCATAACCTCGGATAATTCATTGTTTGGAAAATACTCTTTAACATAACCAATTAACGTTTTAAGAAACTCTTCTACTTTTTCTTTAAACGATTCATTTTTATTTGGTAGTGTTCCATTTAAAATCCGCATCAAGATATCCCGAGATTTAGATCCTGGTCCCATAACATCATCAAATATTGGAATATTTTTTTCCATGGAAAGTTTTCCTGTTTTAGATTGTATATCCGAAAGCAATTTAAACATCTCTTTATCCTCCTGAGTAAATTTCGAAAGATTAAGATCTATTCTTTTTGTTATTTCATCTATTTTATCTAAAATAGGTAAAACTTCCAACAATTCATTTTCCGAATTGTCCTCTGTTAAATATTGTTTTCTTGTTGCAGTTCTATGCATTTCAAGTATTCTATTTTTTTCTTTATGGTTTAAATTAAAAATTACTTTTTTCATATGTTATAAATATTAGATTATTTTAAAAGTTACCAATTAAGTACTGATAAATAACTTGTGGTATTCTCACAAATTTTTTTCCGTCTTTTTCGATAACATTTGTCTTGTTTATATATTTTTTAAGATATTTAGGTGCTGACCTCATTGCGGATTCAAGATATTCCAAAGAATATAATTTTTCAGGTTCATATTCCTCATTTAAATCATCAAAATTAAATTTTGTATCGTAAGATATTGTGTGTCTTGGCCAATTTTCTGATGAGTTAACGTCTGTACCCCAAGGATCTCCGTCTTTTTTAAAGTGTTGAGCAATGTCTTTATCCGCAACCCTTTTGGCTTTCTTTTTAGGACTATGTTTAAACTTTTCCACATCAACTATTTTTTTAAGTTGTGACTCAGTTATTATTATTGTTTTCATATTAACCAAAAGATATATTTTTTATGTCCTCAACTCGTATGTTTTTAAGTCGTAACGTTCCATGTGACATTTCTTCAAACCTACCTTGGTTGTGTAAGTTCATCAATGCATAATATAAATACTGAGGAAAAAGAATTTCTGTTTCAATAACTTTAATTCCGATGTTTTCTGGTGAATATTCTTTTGTTGGTTTTCCAACTTCTTTTTCACTTCCTTTTCTTATCAACCAAAAATCCGCATCCGGAAAATTAGTTTTTATTTCACAAAGATACTTTAATTTCATAACTATAAATATACTGAAAATAAAAAACCCCTCCGTTAAAGAGGGGTTTTATTAATATAATTTTGAAGCTTCAAACATTATCTGTTGTTGTCTTTGTTGTAATTTATTTATTTTCTGTTGTTGGTCTTCATTCATTTCTAAATTTTCTCCTCTAATAGAAGCAATCTGATTACTAATTTTGTCATTTTCGTACATCAACTGATCGTACACTTTTGCTTTTTGATTATCGTCCATAAGTAATAATAAATACTTTATTAAAAAAAATAAATAATTCCCGTAAAATATATTTTTAAATAAAGACTATTTTACTAAACCAATCAATTTTAAGTGTTCCTCTAATCCATCAATTTCTATTCCAATTTCATCATAAATTCTAAAGTTATATAATTGAGTTCCTCTTGTTGTTACCCCAATTTTTTTATGTTCAGATTTTAATACCTCAATAGTTGAACCATATTTGGTTATCAAATTGGTAAATTTCTTAGTTGACATCTTTGGGTTTTTTGTTATTTCAGAAAAAATTAATTTCATTGATAACGATCTTTGAATAAAGTGGTCTTTGGTTACTTTTTCATCGGTAGTGTTTTCAAGAACACCTTTAGATTTTAATCCGGTCGAAAAAAACTTAATGTTTGTAATGTCCCATAATGGGTTTCTGTTACGAGAACAAAAAGATCTCACTAATCGTGGATTATCTTTAATTTGGTTAAATCTTGGTGCAAGACATTTGAAATCTTTCAAAGTCTCCTCGATTTTGAATTGTTGTTTTTTGGTTAAAGTTTTCATAAATTAAATTGTTTTTAAAGTTCTATACAAAGATAAAAAATTATATTTGATTAGTCAAATAAAAAACATTATTTTTTTAAACTTTTTTTTGATTTTGGTATAATAATAATAAAATTAATTTTCTTCGGATCTTACCGTATCGTAATGGTCCTGAATTTTATAATATAAATGACTTCTAATAAAATAAGATACTTCATCAAAAAGTTCGTACCATTCATCAGAAAATCGTTGGATATCATCAGAAAGTTCTAAAAAATCTTTTGTTGTTTCTTCTATCACATCACTTATATATTCAAATTCGTCATCATAACCCATTGGATCAACTGATTCTAATGCATCTTCAAAACAGGATTCAATTTCACCTGCTCTCCTTTTAACATACATTGATTCATTAACTACTTTGTTAATAATCTTTTTTAAATTTTTATTTGTTAATCTCATTAAAATATACTTACACTTTTTTTACTAATGTTCTTGATATTTCTGGTGGTTTTATACTTGAACCGTTTAAAACTTTACTAACTAATTCACCTGTTCCCCAAGTTTTTAAACTGGAACACTGAGCAATTTTTTTTGCTCCAATATCATTTTTTAATCCATCAACAATACATTTGTATCTTCCATTCTTTAATGTTTCTATTGTTGCGGTAATACCATCTTCTTTGGAAGTATAATTTTTTACTCCACCAACACATTTTCCATCTTTCTTTTTTAAACAATTCCAAAAAGATTGTTTTTCCATTTTTTTTGTAGTATTAAATGGATTAAAGGTTGCTTTGGCTCCCTCGGCTTGTCTCCAAGAATAAAAAAATAACATATTTTGAGGTGTAACAGGAGCACCAATCCCTTTTAATATTTTTCCATAGAATTCTTTATCCGAAATACTTGGTTCTGCTATTTTAATACCACTTAAATCAATATTTGATATTTTATCTTTTACTTCTGGATCATTTAATTCTGGAACATCATCAATTATATCCTCAACAGATTTGTCTCCCTTTTTAAATATATCCTCTAATTTTTTTATCATATCGTCCACAGTATTTTTACGTTTTGGCATTAAAGCGTAAAAAAGAGTTTTCATTTTAGTTAAAAATTCAATATCCTCATTTAATAATTTTGAATGTAATGAAATTATACGTTTTTTTTCTTCTTCAGATATAATTGTGGTTTTTTTCATGTGTTTTTTATTATAAATATATTAATGTATCCAATTACCATCCTCATCG
>Ga0307377_10002433_pt1 | contig 22027 bp, 19 predicted proteins | sample TR3MG_FD_202535 | JGI IMG/M metagenome (GOLD analysis project Ga0307377, IMG submission 202535) | Soil microbial communities from Risofladan, Vaasa, Finland - TR-3 | ecosystem: Environmental > Terrestrial > Soil > Coastal area > Acid sulfate soil | place: Finland: Risofladan, Vaasa | collected...
CTGGTTCGGGACATTGTGCCAAAATCGATATTGTGGAGCAACTCCTCGGATTTTGATTATATCAAAGATAATTTATCAGTGGTCCATGGTAAGCTCGAAGATTACGAGCTTTTAGAGCGGGCATTGAACGAGCATGAGATTGGAGTGGTGTTCCATCTGGGAGCCCAAACTATTGTAGGAATAGCGAACCGCAACCCTTTGTCTACGTTTGAATCTAATATACGGGGAACCTATAATCTCCTTGAAGCATGTCGAAGATCCCCACTTATTAAAGCTATAGTGATCGCTTCAAGTGACAAAGCATATGGGGAGCAAGAGCATTTGCCGTATGATGAAAGTACGCCACTGCAGGGCACCCATCCTTATGATGTTTCCAAAAGTTGTACCGATCTTATTGCATATACATATTATAATACTTTTAAGTTGCCTGTTTGTGTTACGCGATGTGGAAACTTTTACGGGCCAGGAGATCTTAATTTCAACAGGATCATTCCAGGCACGATTCGTTCCTTGCTTAATGGGGAAAGTCCGATAATACGTAGTGATGGAACATTCATTCGTGATTATTTCTATGTAAAGGACGGTGCGCTTGCATACATGCTCCTTGCAGAAAAAATGCTTTCTGATACTAGTATTCATGGTGAGGCATACAATTTCAGTACTGAGATTCAGGTGACTGTCTTAGAACTAGTAAAAAAGATAATTGATATAATGGATATTGATATTGAACCAACAATCTTGGACCAGGCTAGTAATGAGATACGGAATCAATATCTATCAGCTAAAAAAGCTAAAGCACAACTTGGCTGGAGTTCAAAATATACGCTGGATTCTTCGTTGGTTGAAACTGTTGAATGGTACCAATTAATGATGTGAATTAATATGAAAATGAGAGTCGCCGATTTCATTACTTCAAAATTGTATGATGCTGGTGGAAAGCACGTGTTTCTGATTACAGGTGGGATGATCATGCATTTAACTGATGCTTTATACCAGCATGGAAAACAAAAATTCGTATCTTGCCACCACGAGCAGGCAGCTGTTATGGCAGCAGACTGTTATGGAAGGTTTACAGGAGAACTTGGTGTAGCCTATGTGACAGCAGGTCCTGGTGCATTGAACACATTAACAGGTGTGGTTGGTGCATATGTGGATTCTGCACCATGTATTATAGTGGCTGGCCAATCAAAAGTATCCCAAGCAAAAGTCAGCGGTCCAAGGCAATTTGCACTTCAAGGATTCCGCACGCTCCCTATATTTGAACCGGTTACAAAATATGCGGTTATGTTAGATGATGTAGCAAAAGTCAAGTATGAAGTAGAAAAATGCATATATTTAGCTAAGTCTCACCGCGTAGGTCCAGTATGGATTGAGTGTCCTATTGACATTCAGGCCGCTGTTTTTGACCCGGATGACTATGATGGATTTGATCAACCATCTGAAAATCATGTGGATTTTCAATCATTACGAAAACAGGTTGAATTAGTTAAAGATACGATTTTAGATTCAAGAAGACCGTGTATCCTAGGTGGTGCTGGCATTCGTCTTTCAGGTTCAATCCAGTCTCTGCATAAATTAGTGGAGAAAACGGGCATCCCAGTAATGACATCGCGATTAGGCATGGATCTGATTGGCGATGATCACCCATTTTTTGTTGGACGACCTGGTACATACGGCGATAGGGCAGCCAATTTCACTATTCAGAACTCAGACCTCCTCTTGAATATCGGATGTAGATTAGGTATTGGATTAGTTGGTTATGATTTTCAGAATTTTGCACAGAAAGCTAAGAAAATTATAGTCGATATTGATGAAAATGAATTGTCCAAACCTTCAGTAATACCTGATATAGCAGTTAATGTTGATGCTGGTTTATTCATGGATATGCTTATTGAAATGTTGGGTGATTACCATTTAGATAATAAAGAATGGGTGGAACAAACTCAATTATGGAAAAATAAATATCCGGTTGATCTTCCCGAATATGCTAAAGAGAAAGCAGGAATAAATTCATATCATTTCACAAGATTATTTTCTGAAATAATGCCAAATGATAGTGTATTCGTTCTGGATACTGGTTCCTGTTTCCATGTGTATGCACAGGCGTTTAAAGTGAAGTTTGGCCAACGCCATATAATCACAGGCGGTTTATCCACTATGGGTTATATGCCGGCTGTAATAGGAGCAGCTGCGGCACATCAAGGAAAAGACGTTTATTGCATAACAGGCGATGGCTCGATACAAATGAATCTACAAGAACTGCAGACAATCGTACACAATAAATTCCCAGTAAAAATTGTTCTTTTTAATAATAACGGATATTTACTTATACGCCATACACAGAATAATTTTATGGAAGGGCGTCTGATAGGGGAAGGTCCCGATAGTGGCATCAGTTTTCCTGATATGGAAAAAATAGCAAAAGCTTATGGGATTCACTTTATAAGGATTTCCAATACTAGCGAATTTGATGAAAAATTAACTGAGTTAAAGGATTATAAGGGTGCTGTAATCTGTGAGGTAATGACTCCGCCAAATCAATTGTTAATCCCGCGTGTGGCATCAAAGAAATTAGATGACGGGACAATGGTATCAATGCCTTACGACGATATGTTTCCATTCTTGTCTCGGGAAGAATATTTAGAGAATTGTGTTTACGAAAAAATATTATAAATAATTACACAGATGGTTGCCGAGAGTAATAAAACACAAAAACTTAAAGTAGCAATACTGGGTAGTGGGAATATCGGTACTGATCTTCTCATTAAAACATTACGATCGCCTTTGCTTGAATGTACACTTTTCATTGGACGTAATCTATCATCGCAAGGAATATCTAAAGCAATTAACTTGGGAGTTAAAGTTTCAGATCTGAGTATAGATGCCATTTTGAATGATCCAGATTGTTGTGATCTCGTCTTTGATGCAACTTCTGCGCTAAGTCATAAAAAACATGCGGATATTCTAAAAAAACTTGATAAAATGGTAATCGACTTAACTCCTTCCAACATTGGCAAAATGTGTATTCCAGCAGTGAATCTCTCGAATTGTTTGAAATATAAAAATGTGAGTATGGTTACCTGTGGTGGACAAGCATCTATTCCTTTAGCTCATGTTATCGGAAAAACGTATGATACTGTCGACTATATTGAAGTTGTTTCCTCAATATCTTCGCGTAGTGCTGGGCCAGCTACACGTGTCAATCTTGATGAGTACATTGAAACGACAGAGAAAGGTCTAAAGGATTTTTCTGGTTGTAAAAGAACTAAGGCTATATTAAATTTAAATCCTGCAATCCCATTTGTTGATATGCAGACCACCGTATTTGCGAAAGTTGATAATCCGGACTTAGAAATACTCATACCTGCCATAGACGAAATGGTTAAAAACATTCAAAAATATATTCCTGGTTACGAACTTATAGTGCCACCAATTATTGAAAATAAGCGCATTGTTGTGATGGTCAGGATCCGAGGTCTTGGGGACTATCTTCCAGCATATGCGGGAAATCTGGATATTATCAATTGTGCTGCAATAGCCATGGCAGAAGAGTATGCAAAAAAAATCCATACCAATGGAGAATAGTTTATTATGCCAAGAATTTTAATTAGTGACTCAACGTTGCGTGATGGTTCCCATGCCATCAGCCATCAGTTAAATTCCCATAATATATCTATTTATGCAGCAGCAGCTGAGGCGGCAGGTGTTCCGATAGTTGAAATTGGACACGGCAATGGGCTTGGTGCTTCTTCATTACAACTCGGAGAAAGCCTGATCTCTGATATGGAAATGCTACAAAATGCTCGGAGTCACTTGGTTAATTCGAAACTTGGAATTTTTGTCATTCCGGGATTTGCAACCATTAACAAGGACTTGAGCATGGCGATTGATATGGGTGTAGATGTTGTGCGGGTGGCTGCTCACTGTACAGAAGCTGATATCACTGAAAGACACATTAGTTATGCCCGTCAAAAAGGAAAAGAAGTCTATGGGGTCCTTATGATGAGTCACATGGCATCTAAAGAGACCCTTATCGAAGAAGCCCATAAAATGGAATTATATGGAGCTGAAGGTGTCATCCTTATGGATTCAGCAGGTGCATATCTGCCGAATGATGTTCATGAAAAAGTATCAGCTCTTGTTAGTAATTTAACTATCCCAGTTGGATTTCATGCACATAATAATTTGGGCATGGCCATAGCAAATTCCGTGACTGCGGCAGAAGCCGGTGCAACTATTTTAGATGGCACTGTGCGGGGATTTGGTGCTGGAGCTGGAAATACACAGCTTGAGGTGCTTGTTGCAGTACTGGAAAAAATGGGGTATCGGACAGGTATTGATTTATACAAAATACTGGATGCAGCAGATATAGCTGAAAAAGAAATGATGAAGGTCATTCCGACAATAAAATCTGAGAGCATTGTAAGCGGCTTAGCAGGTGTTTTTTCAGGATTCCTTAAACCTGTAAACCGTATATCTGATAAATACGGAGTTGATCCACGAGATGTCTTCTTCGAACTGGGGCGAAGACAAGTAGTTGCGGGACAGGAAGATTTAATCATTGAAGTTGCTATGAAATTGGCCCAGAAACAAGAGGAAAAATGAATACAAATAAATTAAGTACAATCCAGAAAGACTGTGCTGAGGCAACATCCGGTTCCATTCATCTTCTCTCTAAGTTAAAGGATGAATGTATACTTATTACAGGGGGTACTGGATTTATGGGTACATGGCTTGCAGAGATGGTAGCATTTCTAAACGATAATCATTCATTTAATTCAAAACTAATTTTATTATCTGAGAGTTCACAAAACTTTATAGTAAAAGCCCCTCATCTCGCTATGCGCGATGATGTGGAACTCATTGAGTGTGACATTCGAAATGTGATGGAAATTTCCAATGAAGTTAGTTATGTACTCCATGCAGCTGCAAATCCTGATAATCGCATGCATGCATCAGATCCCATTAGAACCATGAATGTGATAGCCAACGGAACGGATGCAATACTTAAGGCATCTCTCCGCCTCCCATCTCTAAAAAATATCCTTAACGTGAGCTCTGGATTAATTTATGGTCCTCAGCCTTTGGATCTGGATGCTATTGCAGAAAATTATCACGGTGGCTCCGATTGCGGTTCGGTAGCTTCAGCATATGTGGAGGCAAAACGATTTGCTGAGACATTATGTAGTGCATATCGCAGCCAGTATAAAATGTCAATCGTCACTGCCCGTCCATTTGCTTTTATCGGACCATATCAATTGCTGGATAAGCCATGGGCAATCAATAACTTCATTCGTGACAGCTTGATGGGAGGAGCAATAAGGATTCTGGGTGATGGTGAAACCATTAGAAGCTACATGTATCCGAGCGATATGGCATTCTGGCTTCTGCGTATACTGGTTGATGGAACCTCTGGATTGGCGTATAATGTTGGAAGCCCTCATGGTATTGCATTGCAGCAATTGGCCGAGGAAATAACACACAATTTCACTATTAAGCCAAAGATAATATCCAACTTTGCAGGCGGAAGGGATTTATATAAGTCAAGACTCGTTCCTGATGTCACACTTGCTCAGAAAAGTCTGGGCTTAAGCATGAAAGTAGATATTGCAGAAGCTATCAAGCGTACTTTGTTGTGGTACAAATAAAAATGATATAAAGGCACAGTTCACTGATATAATGGAGTTTTTATGATTGAAATCAAAAACATTTCAAAATCAACAACCATAACCAAGATTTATGAGTTGAAACACCAACCTTTTTGTGATTTTAAAATTGAGTGTAAATTTAATAATTTGCAATACAGTCTTATATTGCTGACTTCAGATTGTGCAAAAAATAAGAATTTAATGGAAATTATTGGTGGTTGGCGTAAAGAGAATGAAATGTGGTTCTACTCACAATTTGTGGTAACCTTGGAAAGAACTACAAAATGGTTCAAAGAAAGAGTAATAAATGCCCCCGATAGATTACTTTTTCTGATTGATGTTGATAACGAATATATTGGACATGTTGGATTATTCAGATTTGATTTTGAAAATAATACTTGTGAAATTGATAACATTGTACGTGGTGAACCTAAATTTCCCGGTATTATGGAGAATGCAATAAAAGAGATGATGAATTGGGGGAAAGAATCCCTTGGATTGAGAAATTATTCATTGCAAGTTATTTCAGATAATGACAAAGCAATAAAGCTTTACCAGAAATTATCTTTTATTGAAACTTCGAGAGTCCCGTTAATTCAAGTAAACGGAAATGATGGAACGGAATGGACAGAAGCTCCCAAAGGATATGATCAAAATGTTGAAAGATATAACTTGATTATGAAATGGGATGAAAAGTAATAACGAGGCGATATAGATGACAAAATCTGTTAGTAAACGTTCCGAACAAATAGTTCAATCAGAAATTCGAGCAATGTCCATTGAATGTGATAGAGTAAATGGTATAAACTTATCTCAAGGATTCTGTGATTTAGGGCTGCCAGAACCTGTGAAAAATGGGGCAAAAGATGCAATGGATAAGGGCATAAATCATTATACAAGATACGACGGCTTACCTGAATTAAGAAATTCAATTGCCAATAAAATGTTAAAGTATAACAATATAAATATAGATCCTGAAAAGAACATTATTGTTTCTTGTGGTGCTACAGGGGCTTTTTATTCAGCTTGCTTGGCCTTGCTTAATCCATATGATGAGGTGATTATTTTTGAACCTTATTATGGATATCATGTCAATACAATATTAGCTGCAGGTGCAAGACCTGTATATGCAAAAATGATGCCACCTGACTGGATATTCGAGATCAATGAACTTGAAAAATTAATAAGTAAAAAAACGAAAGGTATAATGATAAATACACCTGCCAATCCATCAGGTAAAGTATTTTCTAAAAAAGAATTGAAATTGCTTGCAGATTTTTCTATTAAACATGATCTGTTCATTTTTAGTGATGAAATATATGAATATTTTGTTTACGATGGGGCTAAGCATATAAGTCCTGGTTCGTTGCCCGAAATTCAGGATCGGACAATAACAATTTCAGGCTATTCTAAAACGTTCAGTATTACTGGTTGGAGAATAGGATACTGTGTTTGTGATGAGAAATGGTCAACAATGATTGGTTATATAAGTGATCTTGTTTATGTTTGTGGACCAGCACCGTTACAAATGGGTGTGTCCAGAGGTATCGATGAACTGCCGGATGATTTTTACAAATCTCTTTGCAAAGAGTATTTATTAAAACGAGATAAATTCTGTTCAGTTCTAAACAAAATTGGATTAACACCTTTTATACCCCAAGGAGCTTATTACGTTCTTGCTGATGTCAGTGCTGTACCAGGAAAAACCAGCAAAGAAAAGTCAATGTATTTGCTCCATGAAATAGGTGTTGCTAGCGTCCCAGGATCTGCATTTTATCATGATAATGGAGGAGATAATATGGTGAGATTCTGTTTTGCAAAAAAAGATGATGAGCTAAATGATGCATGTGAAAGATTACTAAATCTATATGATAGGATATGATAAAATGAGCAAGAAAATAAGTTTTGCGGGACCATGGATCACTCAAAAGGAAATTGATTATGTAGTCGATGCAACCAAAAACGGCTGGTATGAGACATATGATGCACATACAAAAAAATTGGAAAAAACAGTTGCTGATTATCTAGGAGTAAAATATGCCATTGCAACACATTGTTGCACACAGGCTCTTCATCTTGCTACGGAATCATTAGGATTGAAATCAGGGGATGAAGTTATATGCACAGATTTTAGCTGGGTTGCTACAGCTTATGCAATATCCTATACTGGTGCAAAACCTGTTTTTGTAGATATTGATCCTGATTCATGGTGTATTGATCCGGTAGCAATAAGAAAAGCCATTACAGATAAAACTAAAGCCATTATGTTAGTACATAGTTTTGGTCATCCTGCGCAAATGGATGGAATTATGGAAATCGCACAAGAGTATAACCTGCGCGTTATTGAAGATGCAGCTCCAGCCCTTGGTTCTGAATTTAAAGGACAGAAAGTTGGTACTTTCGGAGATTTCGGATGTTTCAGTTTCCAAGGTGCAAAACTCACTGTAAGCGGCGAAGGCGGCATTATTGTTACAAATGATGAAGAACTTTACAAAAAAGCCTCATTATTAGCTTCAATGGGCCGTACAGATTCACAGGCTGTGTTCTGGTCTGATATGATGGGATATCAATATACAATTGGAAACTTAACAGCAGCTCTTGCACTCGCACAAGTTGAAAGAATTGAAGAATTACTAGCAAAAAAAAGACAAATATTTGAATGGTATTATAGCCGACTAAAAGACATATCTGGAATTAAAATAATTAAAGAGAAAAATGATTGCAAGAGCAATTATTGTTATCCGTCTATTCTTTTAGAAGAAGATATCACAACATCAAGAGATGAAGTTTTAGAAAGGTTGAAAGTCTTGAATATTCACTGTCGTCCAGGATTCCCTCGAATGAGTAGATTCCCTGTATTTGAACAACGATTCCCAAATCCTGAAGCGGAAAAAGTGGAAAGATGTGGAATTTCACTGGCTTCCGCAGCTAACTTAACAAAAGAAGATATCGATTTCGTCTGTGATGCCATAACCAAAATCATAAAAGAATGATGTTATGCACATACTGGAAAAAATAACGGTAATCACGTTATGTTACAACAATACTCGAACGCACGATGAAGTGCCAAAATGCTGTTAAGAATGTGTGAGGAGTGCAATGAAAACTGAGAGACAAATACGAGATGAGATATTCATAAAGATTAAAGAATATTATTTACTAGCCCACAAAAAAGCTGATTTTATTCCCGGAAAATCAAACATCCCTTATGCTGGAAGAGTGTATGACGAAAATGAATTAATAAATCTTGTCGATTCAGCATTAGAATTCTGGCTTACATCAGGCAGATTTGCCAATCAATTCGAAGAAGAATTTGCTAAATTTTTAGGGGTCAAACATTGTCTACTGACAAATTCAGGTTCTTCTGCTAATCTATTAGCCATTTCGGCTTTAACCTCCTCCACTCTTGGAGAAAATCAATTAAAACCGGGTGATGAAGTGATTACTTTAGCGGCAGGTTTCCCCACCACGGTTAACCCGATTATTCAGAATAACCTGATTCCGGTATTTGTAGACGTAAACCTTGGCACCTATAACATTATGTGCGACAAGATTGAAGATGCAATCTCCAATAAAACAAAGGCAATCTTTATGGCGCACACCATGGGCAATCCCTTCAATCTCGATGTGGTGATGGAAATTGCACAAAAGCATGATCTCTGGGTGATTGAAGACAATTGTGATGCACTGGGTTCAAAATACGATGGCAAATATACAGGAACATTCGGGCATATTGCAACCTTCAGTTTTTATCCGCCACATCACATGACAATGGGTGAGGGTGGTGCTTTAGTAACAAATGATACACAGCTAAAAAGACTGATAGAATCTTTCCGTGATTGGGGGCGAGACTGCTGGTGTGGGCCTGGATGTGATAATAGCTGTGGAAAACGGTTTGAATGGCAATTGGGAGAACTGCCATATGGTTATGATCACAAATATATTTATTCTCATATAGGTTATAATTTAAAGGTTACAGATATGCAGGCTGCAATTGGGGTGGAACAACTTAAGAAATTGCCCTCGTTCATCGCTGCAAGGAAGAGTAACTTTAAACTTCTGTATGATGGATTGAAAAAATATGAGCAATACTTTATTTTGCCGGAAGTAGAAGAGAAAGTAGATCCAAGCTGGTTTGGATTTTTGTTGACGGTTCGTGAAGACGTAGGGTTTACTAAAAATGAGATTGTTGAATATCTCGAAGATAATAAAATCGCCACTCGAATGCTATTTGCAGGCAATATAATTCGGCACCCGAGTTTCAAGAATGTGAAATATCGTATTATTGGAAACCTTACGAATACTGACCGTGTAATGAATGATACATTCTGGATTGGAGTATATCCGGGATTAAGTCATGAAATGATTAAATACTTACTTACAAGATTTGAAGAATTTTTCAAGTCCCATAATAACGAGGTTTAAATGAAAGAATTATTATCTATTTCAATTCCAACAAGAAATCTACCAATGTATCTTATAGAATGATCAAATTATGAGGAATTGTGATGTTAAGTGATAATGTAACAGTGTGTATTTTTTGCTACAATGACGAGATAAGGCTCGAATATACTATAAAAAATTTTTTAGATAGATTTAAGATACTTGTCATCGATAATTTTAGTACAGATAACTCCTTGAAAATTTGTGAAAAATATAAGGTTGATTATGTACAAATAGCCAACCACGGTTTTATTACCAAACCAAGCGTGATGAATGCCGTGTGGAATCATGTGAAAACTGACTATATGTTAATGGGACAATGCAGTGAATATTTTCCAAATGAATTGTTATCTCTATATGCAAAAGTAGCAAATGAAAAACGTTATGATGTTGTTAGTGCTACTAGGGTCAGCATCACGGCAGGAAAACATATTTTAGTATGGGGTAATCCAAGAAAAAGAATAATTAAAGGTTTATCCACTCGTTTTTCAAGACGAGATAGCATTAGTTATGTAGATAACATCATTCATCAGGAAGGGACAATTGTTTGCAAAGATGATAGGATTTTAAAGGTACCCCAACATATCCATTTAATGTATTATCAATTTAGGGATTATGATACCTCATGGTCGGAAGTGAAACATGGTACATACAATGATGTTAACGCAATACAATTATTTCAAAATGGTGAACACTATTCGTTTATCAAAATGGTTTCAAAAAGTTTGACGTCTTTTTTGATAGATTATTTTTATAGTGGTGCATATAAACAAGGTCATCTAGGATTTATGCATGCGTATTATAGATTTCACCTACATATGGGAATATATTTACGCATATGGGATATTGAACATAATCTGCAAAAAGACCAGATTTCGGAACTACATAATTCGATTCGATCGAAACTCTTGGCCAAGGAAATGAATGTTGAAGATTTGTTTAAATAATGGGACGAAAATGAAAACATTACTTAAATATCGAAAAAATTATTTTAGTCAAAATGGAGAAGATGGAGTAATCGAAGAAATATTAATAAGATTAGGGATTAAGCAAGGATGGTTTGTAGAGTTTGGAGCTTGGGACGGTATACATTTAAGCAATACATATGAGTTAGTAAAAAAAGGATGGAAAGGAGTTGAAATAGAAGGGGATGAAAACAAATTCAAAGAATTAAAAAATAATCTAAGCGATTACAAAGAAAATATTACTCACATGTGTGCTTATGTTCATTATGGGGGAGGAAACAATTCTATTGATTCATTGCTTTCTCAAACAGAAATTTCAAAAGATTTCGAACTGATTAGTATTGATATAGATTCATATGATTGGCATATCTGGAATGATTTAAGAAACTACTCACCAAAAATTGTTATAATAGAAATTAATTCGTCTATTCCTCCCGGTATTGAACAAATTCACTTTCCCACTGAAAATAAACAAGGGAGTAGTTTTACCTCAACATTAGAATTAGGAATTCAAAAAGGTTATACTTTGGTTTGTCACACAGGGAATCTTATCTTCGTTCGAAATGAGTTGGTTGAAAAACTAAATTTGCCTGATAAAGAGTTAAACAATCCCGAATCTCTGTTTATTAACACTTGGATTCCTAAGACGGGATTAAATTTATTTATTTCTAAATTCTTCATATTTTTTAAAGGAATTGTAAGGTTTATAGTTGAATATATTAAATAAAATATAAAATAAAAAAAATGAACGAACAAAAACAAATTAAAGCGGCAATTGCATATTTGGTCAGGTCTAAGCGTAAAGACATAGCAGACCTAAAACGAAGCTTATCACTTCTGGATATTAATTTCAATGACAGATTCAATTATCCCGTTATTATTTTCCATGAAGACTTCAGTGATAATTTGATGGAAAATATTAGAAAATCAACGCACTCAAAGTTACAATTTGCAAAGGTCATATTTGAGATCCCAGATTTCTTAAATAAAGAGGAGATTCCTGAATTCGTATTTGTAGATGGTTCCGAATTTCCAATAGGTTTTCGCCATATGTGTAGATTTTTCAGTGGTCTTATTTTTCAACAACATATTCTAAAGGATTATGATTATCTCTGGAGACTGGATACGGATTCCTTTTTATTGGATAAAATTGATTATGATATGTTTCAATTTATGCACGAGAATAATTATGTGTATGGATATATCCACATACTTAAGGAAGAACCGGATGCAGCAAAAGGTTTCTGGGATCTAGTCCAAAAATATATCAAGGAAAATAACATCAAACCAACATTTCTGAATAAGTTCACAATTGATGGTATTTGGGATAGAAGCTATTATTACGCAAATTTTGAGATTTCAAAATTGGACTTCTGGCATTCTGATGATTTTTTAAAATACTTTGATTATGTAGATAAATCGGGTGGAATATATAAATATAGGTGGGGAGATACTATCATACATTTCCTTGCTATTTCTATGTTTATTCCTGAAAATCTAATTCATAAATTTAGTGATATTTCCTATCAACACCAAGATTTTGTCAATAATTATTCAATTAATCTGAGTATATTTAAAAAATCCAACCGATTTTTGATACGCAAGATTATAAGGTTATCCAACAATCTTAAAAAACAATCAAACATCTATAGAAATCTATTGGATTTTATTAAAAAGATGGTCAATTTATAATTGAGGGAAAAATGATGAATAAAATAGAATTCTCATTAAGAAAAGTAGCAAATAAAATAAAGCTATTATTAAATTCAAGAAAGAACTCAAAAATATTTCCTAAAAATAAAATCGAACCAATTGTAAATTTTAATCGAGAAACATTAAAAAAAATAGATAATTGGATCGATGATGAAATTTACGAAAAATCTATTTATCAGTATGGTCTTCCACAGCATGCAAAGCATCTCATTAACCTCGATATTGGCAAAGATATCAATTACTCAGATGCAATTTTGTATTACAGTTCTTTTTTAAAGAAGGATATGAAATATTTGGAACTTGGCGTCTCTGTTGGAAAGAATTTTTTCCAAGTAACCAATTTTTTGAAAAATTGCAATATAACCGGTTTTGATATTGAAGAAATTAATCCTATTTTAGAAAATTTTTTCCATAAATCAAACCGTATAGAATGGGAAACCATGAACGGGTCAATGAAGAAAACAAAATCATCTCTAACCACATATTCTTACCCACCTAATAATAACAGAATAACGTACGTTAGCGGTGATATATTCGATGAGACCTCTTGGAAACAACTATCAGGGAACAAATACAATATGATTTTTTCTGATGCATTTCATACCCCAGAAGCACTCTTACATGAATTTCAAATGATTAAAAAGTATTCATTAGTTGATGAAGATGAGTTTATTTTGATATGGGATGATTTGCACGGGGAAATGGATAGTTCGTTTAACCAGATTTGGTTTGATTTAAGTAAGAAATATAACCTTAACGATAATAACAAATTGAGAATTAGTTTGAATGGTTGGCTAGGACAAAATGAATTTGTTCATAAAATCGGTATTATAACGAAGTTTAGAAATGCTTAAGTAATGATTTGTGTGCGAAAAAAAATATCGTCTTCCAAATTTGAAAGAGGTCTAAATGAGACAAGATTATTTTGAGAATTATATGGAACATGCATTTGCAGACCATAAACAAGTTGAATTCAAAATGATAGAAATAGATAAAAAATGATTCAGATTTTCTGATATACCAATTATATGAGGAGATCATATAAGACATAATAAAAAGTGCTAAAATGAACAGATCCTCTAAAATTTACGTTGCAGGTTACCGCGGCATGGTCGGCTCTTCAATTACGCGTAAATTAGAATCAATAGTATACTCAGACCTGATATTGAGGTCACGGAACGTACTTGACCTCACCAACCAGCAGACTATCAACAATTTTCTTCGAACTTGGGTCATATTTATGTATATCTACGAAACTTATATCTGTAGGATATTCAAAATTAAGAAAATATCCGAGTTGATTATTCAATAAAAATTAACATATTATTTTTTAAACATAATAGTCAATAAATTCTGCGAGAGTCACAAAATGTGTTCAAAAAAGATATTAATATATGCCCCACTCATTGGAGGACATAGACAAGTTTATTGCAATGTAATCACTCAATGGGCTCTTGAATCTAAAATGAATGTCATACTTTGTATTGGAAATGATTGGCGCGGAGATGGAAAAACTATCAGCCAGGGTTCACCATATCTTGATTTTTATATGAACAATAACAACGTTGAGTTCATCAATGCCCTCCAAAAACCACCACATAAAAGCGATTCAGAATATTTATTAGATCTGGAAAATCATATAAAACCTGATTTGATTTTCGTAATCAGTGGAGACGAATTTAATCATTCATTGTACTCTTTTATGAAAGACTTAATAATACCGAAAAGACATTCCTTAAAATGGGTGGGAATTTTCATTGCATGTTATTATTACTATCCAGGTTTGGCAAATTTGTTGAAACTAAAAGTGGAAAATTTCATCTTAAAGTTGAAACTGAGGTATTTCGATAAAACATATTGGTTAGATGAATATTTTGTAACTAATACAAATATCAAAAATATGTTTTGGCTGCCTGACATCTCTAAAAGTTTTAATCTCAGTGTACATGACGATGCTGAGTTAAAATTATTGTGTCCAAAAATTGATAACTTTGTGATAAATAACAACGGAAAATACTTTTTACTTTTCTTTGGGCAAGATTTCAATCGCAAAGGGTTTGATTATATTATAAAACTGGCATTAGAAGATGAACAATTTGTAGTATTAAGAGCGGGAGCTCCTCTTGAGAAAGTGGATGAAAGTCAAGAGATTATGGAAAAAATGTCAATACTGGAAAAGAATGGTCGGCTCCTGAACATACCACAATTTATTAAAGATCCAATTGTAATTAGGAAATTATTCCAGGCAACTAAATATATTCTACTCCCATATAGGAACCATTACAAATCAAGCGGCGTTATGCTCCAGGCCTTAGAATTCAAAAAGCCTGTAGTAGTCCCAAATATAGGACTTATGGGTAAAAGAGTAATTGATAACCATCTAGGAATTACATACAAGCATAAAAAATATGATGAATTCAAAAAAGCTGTATATAAGATGCAAAATGAATACTGCAACTACATCCCACATACAATAACATTCTATAAGTCATTTAGTAAAGAAGCAATATTTAACGAATTGGATTTAATGCAATAAGTAAATTTAGAATTGCCTCATCGCTATTTCGTGTGGGTGTGGTTTCGCTTTATACACATCATTATACACAAAGAGGATTCAACATGTCCGATTTTCAACTAAAAACCCCAGTGGCTTTCATCATCTTCAACCGCCCGGAAACCACCAGAAGAGTGTTTGCAGAAATAACGAAAGCCAGACCGCCGAAACTTCTGGTAATTGCTGACGGCCCGCGCGCGGATCATCTCGATGATGCAGAAAAATGCACTGACGTCCGTGCTATCATAGATGGTGTGGACTGGGATTGCGAGGTACTGAAAAATTACTCTGATGTGAATCTGGGCTGTAAACGGCGGGTGTCGAGCGGTCTGGACTGGGTATTCGATACAGTTGAAAAAGCGATCATTCTCGAAGATGACTGCCTGCCGCATCCTACATTCTTCCGGTTTTGCGAGGAAATGCTGGAGAAATATAGGGATGATAAGCGGATTGCCATGATTAGCGGGAATAATTTCCAGTTTGGCAGAAAGCGAACTGAATGTAGCTACTATTTCTCCCGCTATACGCACATCTGGGGCTGGGCATCCTGGCGACGGGCATGGGATAATTACGATGTTGATATGAAGATATGGCCTGAGATTCGCGATGGTTGGTGGTTGAAGGACTTGCTTGGGGCTAGAAGAAGTGTTTGGTATTGGAAATATATATTTGAAAATGTGTATCAAGGGAAGATCGATACGTGGGATTACCAGTGGATTTTTTCATGCTGGATACAAAATGCATTGACCGTTATACCTAACGTAAACCTAGTATCAAATATTGGATTTGGTCAAGAAGCAGTTCACACAAAAATTCAAAATATGTTCAGTGCAATGGAAACGGAAGCCATTATTTTTCCAATTGTACACCCTCCTTATGTTATACGCGACTCTATAGCGGATTCTATCACTGAAAAAAATGAATTTTCAGGTAAACCATTACTGCCAAGACTGGCAAATAAATTAAAATCAATCACAAAAGAATGTTCGAAGTGACCAATTGTATAGTAAATTATTTAAAAAGTGAACCTTAAATAGTATTGCGATTTATGTGCATTTCATTCTGAAGATAATGATGTGTTCAAGAAAAGCAGGAGATAATGTTGTTTTTATATAAATAATGGAACAATATGAAAATACTTTATGACCACACCGTATTCCAATTCCAGCGATATGGCGGAATATCAAGATATTTTTATGAACTCATAACAAGGCTTTCAACAAAAGAAGATGTGGATATAAGCCTTTTTCATGGATTCCATATTAACGAATATGCTCTATCAGAGCATAAGCAAAATCTTGATTCGTATTGGGGCTATAAGTGGAAGTACAAAAAACCTGCCGCAAAATATTTGGCACATATATTATTTACATTGCCTAACAAAATTTTATTTGATAACTACATACGTTCGTCAGATGTTAACATATACCATCCAACATATTACATGAAAGGTTTAAAGCAAAATAGGAAGGCACCAATTGTAATAACAGTATATGATATGATCCATGAATTGTACCCGGACCAATTTATAGATAGTTGGTTCGTAATTAAAGCTAAAAAAAGAGCAATAAAGATAGCGAACGTTATAATAGCTATTTCTGAAAATACTAAAAAAGATTTAATCAAAATCTATGATGTGCCTGAAAGCAAAATAGAAGTTGTTTATCTGGCCAGTTCTTTGCAATCATCAAATCCGATAGACATTGATGAATTAATAAATGAATACGGATTAAAACGTCCATATATATTGTATATAGGTGATAGACGCACCTACAAAAATTTTAACTTTTTGCTTAATTCATATATAAATCATTTTTCAGATGATTTTGATTTGGTTTGTTTTGGTGGCGGGAAATTTAAGACCAATGAATTGAAAAACATCAACAATAGAATAAAAAATGGTATAATTCAATTAAATGGTTCGGATGATTTACTCGCTTCATTATACAAACATGCTTTTTGTTTTGTGTATCCGTCGTTATACGAAGGATTTGGGATACCACCGCTTGAAGCCATGTCCATGGGTTGTCCTGTCATTGCAAGTAATGCCAGTTCCATTCCGGAAGTGGTGGATAATGCCGCCATATTATTCGACCCCCATTTAAAAGATGAACTAATTGGTGCCATAGAATCGCTATACGATGAATCTAAAAGAAATGATTTAATAAAACGTGGATTTGAACAGGAAAAAAAGTTCAACTGGGATAAAATGGCAAACGAAACATTGGATATATATAAAAGTATTCTATAACCAATAGTCGGTGTAATAATCAATGGTGAAATATCTTATAACAGGCGCTAATGGATTTTGTGGACGGCATCTTGCTGATGTGCTGGTTGGCGGAAGAAACAGCGTGTACGGCATTTCGCGCACAATTCCGAATGCCCTCGTTGCGCAGCATCCGGTTGTTACATATGAGCAGTGCAACCTGATAGACCACACATCTGTTTACAATATGCTAAAGAAAATCGAACCGGATTGCATATTCCATCTTGCTGCAGAAAGTTCAGTGGGATCAAGCTGGAAAAATCCGGTAAACATGATGAACAATAATGTGCTGTCCCAGATCAATGTCTTTGAAGCCGTGCGTGAACTTGAATTGTCTACAAGAATAATTGTTGCATGTTCTTCTGAAGAATATGGATTAATTAAGGAATCTGATCTGCCGGTAAATGAAAATTGTTGTTTCAATCCACTTAGTACTTATGCCGTTAGTAAAGTATCTCAAGATATGTTGGCCTATCAATATTATCAAAGTTACGACATGGACATCGTACGAGTACGCTCCTTTAATTTAACAGGACCTGGCCGCCCTCCAAACTATGCACTAAGTTCGTTTGCCTATCAGATAGCAAAAATCGAAAAAAAAATGTTTGAAAATGTAATTTCAGTTGGGAACCTGGATGTTAAGAGAGATTATACTGATGTAAGGGACGCAGTAAATGGTTACTATGAATTAGCATTGAAAGCTAAACCAGGCACAGTTTATAATCTTTGTTCTGGAAAAGCATATAATCTACGAGAATTGCTTAATGTCCTGATCTCATTTTCGACTACCAATGTCATTGTAAAGAAAGATAATTTGAAATTTAGGCCATCTGATTTACCAATTATGTTAGGGGACAATACAAAAATTAAATCTGAAATCGGTTGGGTTCCAAAAATTGATATCAAGACAACTTTGAATGATCTGCTTGATTATTGGAGAAATTACAAAATTTAGATAATTTTGGATGCGATTATATGAATTATGACTCAAAAATCTACATCGCTGGCCATCGAGGCATGGCAGGCTCAGCCATAAAACGAAACCTCGAAGCCAAAGGCTACACCAACATCATAACCCGCACCCGCTCCGAGCTTGACATCACCAACCAGGAGGCAGTAAACCACTTCTTCGAAACCCAAAGACCCGAATACATCTTCCTGGCAGCAGCAAAGGTCGGCGGCATACTGGCAAACAGCACATACCCGGCTGAGTTCATCTACGAAAACCTCATGATAGAAGCCAATGTTATCCATGCCGCATACACAACTGGTGTGGAAAAACTGCTCTTCCTGGGCTCATCATGCATTTATCCCGCACTTGCGCCGCAGCCGCTCAAAGAAGAATACCTGCTTACAGGCGAACTAGAGGTTACAAACGAGGCATATGCGATAGCAAAGATCGCAGGGATACGGATGTGCAAGCATTACAACCAGCAGTATGGGACGAACTTCATCTCGGTCATGCCTACCAACCTCTATGGACCCAATGACAATTACGATCCTGAAACATCCCATGTTATGGCAGCGCTTATTCGCAAATTCCTTGAAGCTAAGGTCAACAATGCACCAGAGGTTGTTGTATGGGGAACTGGGGCGCCCAGGCGTGAGTTCCTATATGTGGATGATATGGCGGATGCCTGCGTGTACCTGATGGAAAACTATGATGCTTCAGATATTGGGGAATTTGTCAACATCGGGGTCGGGGAAGATCTTACTATTCGTGAGCTGGCTGAATTAATTGGGGAGATCGTGGGATATAAGGGGAATATCGTCTACGACACCACAAAGCCTGATGGGACACCACAGAAGTTGCTGGATGTCAGCAGGTTGCGGGAGCTTGGGTGGAATGCGAGGATCTCCTTGAGAGATGGAATCAGGCAGGCATATGAGTGGTATGTAAGTAAAAAGTGATGAAAATAAAATGACCTCAAAACACTCGATCTCAGTCATTGTAGCCGTGTATAACGGTGCCAAAACCTTACAGCGTTGTATCGATAGTGTATCTGGTCAGACGTATCCCAATAAAGACCTTATTATTATTGATGGCGGTTCTACAGACGGTACGGTAAAAATTATAAAATACAATCAGGATAACATCACGTACTGGCAGTCAGAGCCGGATAACGGTATATACCATGCATGGAATAAAGCACTGGATCAAGCCAGAGGAGATTGGATAATATTCTTAGGTTCTGATGACTATCTTTGGGAAAATGATGTATTTGAAGAGATAGTGCCACATATGATCAGGGCGGAATCCCAGGGTATTAGAATGGTGTATGGGCAGGTTGCAAGAGTAACAGAAGATAATAAGATAAGTTGTATTGATGGTTTTTCGTGGGAGTACACCTGGAGGAGCATCATTATAGATGGAATAGGCACTTTTACGCATCAAGGGATGTTTCACCATCGCAGCCTCTTTGAACGCTATGGAATGTTTGATGAATCTTTCAAAATAGCAGGAGATTATGAACTGCTGATCAGGGCGTTTAAGGAAGGGGGAGATGCTATTTTTGTAAAAGGCTTGATTGTTACAGGAATGCAGGTTGGAGGAATTACTTCAAATAGCATACAGTTGGTTAAGGAGAATGCCAGAGCACGCCAAAATAATCAATTAAGGGTGATTACAATACCCTGGCTCATATCTTATGCCTGGGCTATTTTCGATCCATTGCTAAATTATCTTATTGGAGGGAAGAATGTTAGATATTTAGTAAATTCTGGAAAACGCCTGGTCATGTATCTTTCTTACAGAAAGAAAGTTATCTTTGAACACAAGAATGATCAATGAACAGATTTAACCTCATATATCATCTGTTTGAGCTAATGTCTGATTATTACCATAAACTGCAGTTGATGATGTTCAGTAATAGTAATGTTCATACATATGTTCCAAAAACCAATATAATCCATTCAAAACATTTATTTACATTTCTATTATACTATAAGCCATTATAGTTATATTTCGTAATTACAATATGAGGAATAATAATTGACTGAAAACACCGATGGTCCGTCAGATTCAAAATCAACTGATATTATTTTGAATTTTTTTAAAAACCGTTTTTCAATTTACACTGCATTTGTTTTATTCATATTCGCACTAAGTCTGTATATTCGTACCGTACTCCCGTATGACGCCGTATTCAGAGGTGGCATAGTAGGATTTGCAGCCGACGATGCTGTATTACATATGCGTCTCGTAGAAAATCTAATTGAGAATTTTCCGCAAAAGATCTGGTTTGAAGCATTTACCTTATATCCTAATGGTCAGGCCTTCCACTTCGGCCCCCTGTGGACATATATGATTGCCATTACCTCATTAATATTAGGTGCAGGCTCACCCAGTCTCGAACTAACAAGAACAATAGGTGCATATTTCCCTGGGATATTCGGGGCATTAGTGGTATTTCCGGTATATTTCATTGGCAAAGGAGTTTTTGACAGGCGTGTCGGCCTGTTATCTGCTTTTCTTGTTGCAGTAATGCCGGGCCAGTTCCTGTCCCGTTCTGTTATGGGATTTACAGATCACCATGTGGGCGAGGTGTTCTTCAGTACCTTGTTCCTCATGTTCTTTATCATGGCAATAAGATCTGTAAAAGGAAAAGATATTTCACTTGCCGACGTCCGGAATAAAAACTGGAATAAACTAAAACTTCCTGGAATCATTTCAATCTTTGCCGGAATTGCTTTCGGGTTATTTCTGCTCCAGTGGTCTAGCGGGGTATTTTTTGGAGGAATTGTTGCCATATTCATTATATTACAGTATATTGTCGACCATATGCATGGCAGGTCTGTTGAAGGCTTATGTTTTGTAAGCATTATTACATTCTTAGCTGCATTTCCTCTTGTTTTGATCTTTTTTGATCCCAAAAATTCATTCACTACATACCAATATTCATATCTCCATATTTTAATCACAGCTGGTAGTGCCATTTTTTTCTTACTGTTGGGTATATTGTCAATAAAAATGCATGAAAAAAAGATGCCTGATATCTATTATCCACTTTCTATTGGTTCCATATACGTTATCGGTTTGGTAATATCTAAATTCTTTATCCCTCAGATATTCTCAAGTTTCCAGTCATTCTTCTCAATATTCAAGTCCCAAACCGGTGGCGCCCTCACCATCGCCGAAGCCTCACCCCCAACCCAGTGGATGAAATTCGGCTCATCGGCATACCCATATAATTTCGATGGTAGTTTTCCAGGAATATTTGAATTAGTCTCATCCTACAATCTCGCACTCCTTGCCATGATCGTCATCGCTACACTCCTTATAATTCGCAAGTGGGAACCGGAAAAAGCCCTGTTTTTATTATGGTGCGGCACCATGTTCTTACTCACCACCGGTCAGAACCGCTGGTTCTATTATTATGCAGTGAACGTGGCAATCCTGGTAGCTTTCCTTGGCATCAGCCTGCTGGACATCTCC
>Ga0307377_10002436_pt1 | contig 21999 bp, 23 predicted proteins | sample TR3MG_FD_202535 | JGI IMG/M metagenome (GOLD analysis project Ga0307377, IMG submission 202535) | Soil microbial communities from Risofladan, Vaasa, Finland - TR-3 | ecosystem: Environmental > Terrestrial > Soil > Coastal area > Acid sulfate soil | place: Finland: Risofladan, Vaasa | collected...
TAGGAGAAAAAGTAATTGCTATAGGCAATCCTTTAGGATTACAGTTTTCAGTCACACAAGGAATTATTTCAGGAGTTCATCGAACAGGTCCTAATGAGCTTTCTGTTTATATCCAGACAGATGCTGCATTAAATCCAGGAAATTCAGGAGGACCTTTAATCGACATAAATGGAAAAGTCGTAGGAATAAATAATTTCAAAATCGCAGGAGGTAGTGAAAGTCTTGGTTTTGCCCTTGAATCAAAATATATAAAAGAAGTGGTGAATGATATTTATCAAGAAGGAACAGGTGAGAATTTAATTTAACATGTCTGGAAAAAATATTAAAAAAAAGGTTGCAAAAGAATCTGATATAGAAGAAACATTAAGTAAAATAATAAAAAAATACAAAAAAGAAATTATTTCCATCATATTTGAAAAAAATAAAATCTTATTAATTCTAAATTCAAAAACAAGAGAAATAAAAGATTATTGCAGAAAATTCGATTTCAGGTTTGAAGTAATTTCTTCTCAAAATTATCTCGGCAGGATTATAAAAGGAAACCAACAATCATACTTCAATCTTTCAAAATCAGAGATTCTTTACGATCCTGGAAGATTTTTAGATCCTTTGCAAGAATTAATCAAAGAAGGGAAAGTTATCCCAATGAAAGAAAGTTTGATGAACAGATTTGATTCAATAAATGACTATTTTAAAAAAATTAGCATGATAAAACATAAAATTCTAGATAATATTTATAATTCAGTCATAGACTTTTCTCAAGCATTGCTTATTGAAAATCACAATATTTATAGCACACAAAAAGAAACAATAAAATATTTAGAAAAACATTTTGCAAAACCAGGGATTATAGGTAAGGGTGATTACGAAAATGTTAAAGAAATAATTATCTTATTCAAAGATATTGAACATAAAAAGAAAGAAATGATTTCTGGAAAAGAATTAGATTCTTTGCAAAAAAAAGCAGAACTTTACAAAGAAAAAGTTACGAATTTGTTAGGAAAAGGTTAGAATTCTCATTACAAAAATCTTTAAAAATACCTTATTCTTTAATATGATATGGTGAAAAAAGAAGATGAAAAGTATGGAAAAATGACTATAAAGGCTATTAGAGAAGGAAATTTTTATGATGCTGGACAATTTGCTGAAAAAATAAAGGATAAAAAATTAGTAAAGGGATTGTATAAAAAAGCCGCGGTTGAAACTGCTGGAAAAAACTGGGCCTGGTTTTATGATGCTGGACAATTTGCTAAAAAAGTAGGAAATGAAAAGTTAGCAAAGGAAATGTATAGAAAAGCATCTGTGGATGCTGTTAAAAAAGGAAAGTTTAGAAATGCTGAGGAATTTGCTAAGAGGGCAGGAGATAAGAAATTAACAGATGAAATCAGAAAAAGACTAGAAAAATAATTTTGTTTTTTCTTACAATAAAAATCTTTATAAATAAGATTTGATTAATAATATCATGGGTGCGAAGGCTATTAAAAATGCTATTGTTGCAGGGGCAATTGTTGGTGCACTTGCAGGCTCACAAACCATCAATTTACTAGATTCTTATGAAAAAGCCTTAAATTCTGCTAGATATGCAACTAAAACAGAAATGGTTACTTATGAAAAAGCATTTAAAAAAGATTCGTCTCTCAAGGACAATCCTGTTTTATCAGAGGGATATAAAGAAGCTTTAAAAGACCATGAAAGAGTGAGTACTCGTCTAGAAAAATATCAGCAAGCAGGTGATGCAAAAAAAACAGGGATGGTGGCAAGTGACTTTAAAAGGTATGGATTAACTGCAAAGTCATTTAAGCCCGCTGTTCCACTATCTAAAGAAGGGGCAAAAAAAACAGGTACAGGGGCTGTTGGTGGTGCTACTGTTGGATTAGGCGCATTAGGGGCATGGAAGATAAGAAAAAAAAGACGAAGTAATCGAAGAAGATAATTTTTCTTATTATAAAAATCTTTAAAAATGACTGTTTCTTTAATCTAATATGCCCAAAAAAGAAAGCTCAAAAAAAGGATATATGACTTTATTTAGAGGTTATGTAAAAGATAGAGAGTTCATGTATGCTAAGAGATTATATGAAAAGCTAGGAAAGGAAGATAAAAAATTGGCGGACAAATTTTGTTATGAATACGCCTTAAATGAGCTTAAAAACTTGGAAGGTCGTCCAAGGGGATGGAGAAATGCTGCAAATATTATAGGAGGGGTGGAAAATAAAGAATTAGCAAATAAGATTTATAAAAAAGCTGCTGAGGATGCCTTTAAAAAAGGATATTTTTCTTATGTTGATGAATTTGCTAAAAAATCTGGAAATAAAAGATTAATCAATGAGCTATGTTCTAAATATACAGATAGTTTAGAAGAATACAAAGAAGCGCTAAATGATCAATTTAAGGTAGGATTACTATTAGAAGAAGCATGGAAAAAACCAGTAGAAAGAATAATGGGTAAAAAAAACCTCAGAAAAAAATTAGAAGCTCAGGCAAAGTCAAAGAAAAAAAAATAAGGGATTAGAATTCTTATTGATTGAATAAATCAATCCAAAATATTATAAATAATAAAAGGGTTAGATTAACATGGAAAAAAAGGTGTTAAAAGAGATAAAGGATTGGTGCGTTATTCTAACCAAAGAACATTTTAAGGGGTTTATAAAAGCAGCTTGGATTTTTGGAAGTTCTATAAAGAAAAAAACGCAAAAAAAGGCAAATGACATTGATATTTTTTTATTGGTTGATGATACTTCAGAGAATTATCAAGAAAATATGGCCAAACTTTCCAATGTAACTAGTGTTATAACAAAACACAGCAAATTAAATCTGCATTTTCAAAGACCTGTCCCATTGTCTTTATTATGGTCATTAGTTATAAAGGGAGAACCATGGATTATTACTGCAATAAAAAATTCGCTAGTTATCTATGATCCTTATAATTATGCAATTTTATTAAAAAAACTTATTAAAAATAAAGGAAACATCAGCAGAGATATTAAAGCAGAAAGATTGATGAGTAGGGCAGAAGATGTTTTAACAGAGAACAGAAATTTAAGGATGGAATTCATAGGAGAGTTGTTTCTCGCTTGCTTAGAAGCAGCACAGATATATCTTCTTTTAAAAAATAAAACTATTTACAAACCGAGAAAAGCAATTAAAGAATTGAAAAAATTAGAAATAGATACAGATGATTTTTTTGAAATACTAAATTTAAATGAAAAAGCAAATAAGGGAAATTTGTCTGAATTCACAGGAGAAGATTTAGATTATTATTCAAAACAGACAAATCGATTTATTTCAAGATTAAAAAAATTGTCGGCAGAAGAAGTTAATGTAAAATCATAAAAATCTTTAAAAATGCCTTATTCTTTATTATAACATGCCAAAAAAAGCAAGCACAGAAAGAGGATATATGACTAAACAAGAAGTTATTTCTCATCTTGATGGATTAAAAACAGACGAAGGCAAGGCAAAATATCTTTCTCAGATTCTTTCAAAAAAAGGTTTGTTAGCTCCTGAAACCTACAAATCTGTTCAGGAATCTGCAGATAAGATATGTGGGAAAGCAGCTGTGGAGGCTGCTGAAAGGGGATGGTTTGGTGATGCTTGGGCATATGCTAAGAAAATAAAAGATAAGAAATTAATAGATGAAATATATGGGAAAGCAGCTGTGGAGGCTGCTGAAAGGGGATGGTTTGGTGATGCTGGGAAATTTGCTGAGAAAATAAAAGATAAAAAACTAGCTGATAAGATGTATAGGAAGGCTGCTTTGAGTGCTGTTGGAAGGGGAAAGTTTGGTGATGCTGGGAAATTTGCTGAGAAAATAAAAGATAAAAAACTAGCTGATAAGATGTATAAGAAAGCATCTGTAGAAGCTGTTAAAGAAAAATGGTTTAATGAGGCTGGATATTTTGCTGAGAAAATAAAAGATAAAAAACTAGCTGATAAGATGTATAAGAAAGCAGCTGTGGAGGCTGCTGAAGAAGGAATGTTTGGTGATGCTGGGAAATATGCTGGAAAAGTAGGTGATAAAAAGTTGGCAAATGAGATGTATGGAAAGGCTGCTTTAGAAGAACTTAAAATAGGAAGGTTTAATGATGCTAGAAAATGTGCTGAGAAAGCAGGGGAATATTTAAAACAAAATCACCCTGATAAATTAGCCGATATTTATGAAGGAGCAGGAAAAGTAATAAAAGCAAAAGACCTCAGAAAAAAACTAGAAGCACAATCAAAGAAAAAAAAATAAAATCTTAGAATTCTTATTGATTGAATAAATCAATCCAAACATTTATTAAATAATTTCACTATTCTCAAACATGGAAAAGGAAGAATCTAACAAAGGTCTAACAGTAAAAAAGGGAAAAAATTTCAGTAAATGGTATACTCAAATTATTGAAAAAGCAGAAATCACAGACACGAGACTAGGAATCAAAGGGTTTGTCGTTATAAGACCTTGGGGTGCGAGAATAATTGAAAAGATATATGATTTCTATGAAGAAGAGCTTCAGAAAAAAGGACATGAGCCCACAATTATGCCTTCTGTTATTCCTGAAGCAAATCTAAAAAAAGAATCGAGTCACATTCAAGGATTTACACCAGAAGTTTTTTGGCTTGAAAAAGGAAAAGAAGAGGAAAAACTTGCTTTGCGTCCTACAAGTGAGACCCTCTATACCCCTATGTTTAAATTATGGATAAGAAGTCATAGGGATCTGCCTCTGAAATTATATCAGAGAGGCTCTGTTTTTAGATGTGATACAAAAGCAACAAGACCATTAATTCGTGGCAGAGAATTTTATTGGATTGAAACGCATAATGCCTTTGCGACAAAGAAAGATGCAGAAACCCAAGTCCAGGAAGACATCAAAACCACAGAAACAATTATGCACCAAAAATTCTGCATACCTTTTCTTCCATTAAAAAGGCCTGATTGGGACAAATTCGCAGGTGCAGAGTATACCATTGGCTCTGACGTTCTAATGCCTGATGGAAGAGTTATCCAACAGCCGTCGACTCATCTAATGGGACAAAAATTCTCAAAAGTATTTGACGCGAAATTCAAAAATGAAAAAGGGCAGGAAGAATATCTATGGACAACTGCATATGGTCCTGCGATGTCGAGAATTTTAGTATCAATAATTTCAACACATGGAGATGGTTCTGGTATGGTTCTTCCTTTTTCAATTTCTCCAGTTCAAATAATCATCGTCCCTATTTTTACAACAAAGAACAAAAACAAAATTTTGAAATATTGCAAAGAAATTAAAGACAAACTAAAAAATCTAAAAGTTAAAATTGATGATTCTGAAAAAAGACCAGGAGAAAAATATTATGAATGGGAACTAAAAGGTGTTCCTTTTAGGCTAGAGATTGGTGAAAAAGAGATTAAAAACAAAGAACTCACAATTTATACCAGAGACACCCAAAAAAAACAAAAGATAAAATTAGTTCAGATACAAAACATTGCAAAACTTGGAAAAGAGCTTGATGAGAGATTGAAAAAAAAGGCAGAAAATCTTCTCAAAAAGAGCATAATAACCTGTAAAACAAAAGAACAACTTAAAAAAACAATTAAGGAAAAGAAAATAGCAAAAGTAAACTGGTGCTTTTTAGATAATAAGGGAGCAAAATGTGCAGAATGTGTGGAAAAAGAAATAAATGCAGAGGTCAGGGGAACTCTTGCAGATAAAAAAGAAAAACCAACAGGAAAATGTATCATATGCAATAAACCAGCAACAGTAGTTACATACATAGCTAAGAGTTATTAATTTTTCTTAGACTTGTTTCATCAAATTTTCTCTAAATTTTTCCATATCTTAAAATTTTTAAATTTTAATGAGTTAGAGATTTTTCCAGATTCTTTTTAAAAATCTCTAGATCTTCAATTCTAATTTGGCCACCAACAGCGTCTTCGTGCCCTCCACCAGTAGCATCTTCAAAATCTTTAATTGCTTCTAAAAGGAGATTTCTAGACTTCGGCCCTCTTACAGAAATATTTACCTTTGCCCCTTTAACATATGCAACAACAACAATTTTATCAGGAAAAAAATAACGCAGTTCATTTGATAGTTCTGCACTTATGCTTAAATCCCCTCCATATTGGAAAAAAAAGATTTTTTCTTGTTTTTTCCCTATAGAAATCGCTTTTTCAAATAGTTTCTGATATTTTGATTCTACTTGTCTAAATCTGTGGTGTAAGCTATAATTTTTATTATTTTCTTCTAAAATTTCATAAGGACTTTTACTTTTTATTAAAAATCTTATCATATTTATCACATTAGTTGTTCTATCTTTAAGACCAAAACTAAAAATTCGTGCAATTCTTCCTATTTGAGACTTATAATAAATGTCAAGGGCTTCTTTTGATTTAACAGAAAGATCAGGATATTTTTCTTCAAATTCATCATAAAAAGGGGGGGTAAATTTATCAGAGATGCACCCTATAATTGCTATCCACAAATCTTCTTTTTTGTTTGTTATCTGGTAACAAAGAGCTGTTACCGGTTCTTCGCTCTTTGATTTGTTTTGAAGAGGGTTATAATAATTAACAAAGGAGGGAATAGTTTTCTTATCGATAATGTGGTGGTCTATCCATACAATAGGAATATTTGTTTTTTCTGCCTCTTCAAAAAACTCTTTTGAAACAACAGGTTTATCTAGAATAAAAATATAATCTGCTTTAAGTTCATTAACTTTTCTAAAATAATCTTTAAGTAATTCTGGATAAGATTTTATAGCCACTCCCTTACCTCTTCCCAAATATCTCTGAAACAAAAGAAAAGAACAGAGTCCATCTTGATCATTATCAAAAAAGAAAATTGGGTTTTGAGCCCGATTCAGATGCTCTTTAATTTCTTTTACTTGTTTTTTTGTCAGCATTATTATTTCGAATCAGATTTTCTTACCCATAAGTATTTTTTCTTTTAGATTTCTTATTTCGCTCAAAAGTGAATCAACAAGGTCTTCATTTTTAAATAATGGTTTTAAAGATTCTTTATCAAGATTGAATATATCGTCGAGCGTCTTGAAATTTTTAGAAAGAATTTTTGTGTCTTTCTTAAGTAGATTTGTTTTATTTAAAATTCTTGTACCTTTAGAAGAGATTGCGTTATCATGGAGTTCCCCAAACAGAACCCTCAATACATTTGAAGTTTCAATGAGAAAATCAAAATTCATATTCTTTAAAATTTCATCTATTTTTGAATATTTTTGACCAAAATAATCTTTGAGGATGCTCTCTCTTTCTTTATTCAGATTTTTTGTAAGTTCTTTTAATCTCATGCTTACAATAATCCCTTCTTTCCCAAGCTCAATTAAATATTTTTTAACATTCTCTGAGATTCTTCTTATCATTTCAAGTGTTTGTAAAACATTACAAACATCTCCCATAGTTGTAAGATTTGTTATTTCGAGGACGTTCAGATGAGAAAAAAGATCGTCGAAAACATCTTTCTGCTTTTCCAAAATTTGTAGAGTCTCTGCTGCTCTTCTAAGAATTTCAGAGGTTTCTTCTAAGAAATAACGCTCTTCTTTAAAATAAACCATGATTTTATTTTTTCTTTCAGATACTGCAATAACAATGGTTGCTATTTGTCTTGCTGTTCGTTCTGCTGCCTTATGCCTCGTTCCTGTTTCTTTAGTTGATATCCTTATATCAGGTGTCAGCAAAGTATTAGCATATAGAATTTTTTTTAAATCTTCTGAAAGAATTATAGCCCCATCCATTTTCGCTAATTCGACTAATTTCTGGGGGGTGAATCTGCAGTTAATCTTAAAGCCCCCTTCAACAATACTCAAAATTCCCTCTTTTTCCACCACAATTAAAGCTCCCATCCTCGCTCTAAGGATATCATCGAGAGCTGTCCTTATCGCTGTTCCAGGAGAAATAATTTTCAGAACATCGAGCAGTTTTTTTTCTTCGGATTTTTCCTTAATTTCTTTTTTTTGCTTTAAATCAGACTGATTCTGAAACATTTCTTTTGTTTTTTGTTCTACTTTTTGTTCATTCATAAAAATAAAAAATATCAAATCTATATAAACTTTTATCTAAAAATAATAAAAGATTAGGATTTAATAGCCGCCCAGAGCAAGGGAAGAGCTATTGTTGCATCACAGAAAACATCTACATAATCTTTTTCTTTTTCTGCTTCCTTATTCATTTTCCCCCATGAAATCCCTTCTTCTAAAGGGGCTCCAGAACTGCCCCCTGGCTCAGGACCGTCTATGGTTATCTGAATCCCATAACTAGCCCCCTTGGAAAACTGTAGACTCTGTTGAATAAAGTTTTTTGGAACTCCCCCACCTAAATAAATAACCCCGTTCTTTTTTGAACTCCAAGCAATATCAATAATTTCCTTCATGTCGTCAAAAACATCTATTTCAATTTTCTTTCCAGAAATAGTTCTTCCCCAAACCATAAGCCCAATACCTGAATCAGAAATTCCTGGACAAAAGATAGGAATCTTTTTTTCATAACAAGTTCTTAAAATACTGTTGTTCCCTTTTGGAAGAGATTCCCCTATTTTTTCTAAAAAATCTCTTATATTCTTTGAATTTTGGAATTTCTCCCAATTTTTTTCAAAAAATTCTTCAAGTTTTTCATAAACTTCATTCTTCATAAAAACATTATGAATTCTATCAAATCCTTTTTTATGAAAATCCACGTCATTCCAAACATCACACTGATAATGTTCTTCTCCTAATGCTTCTATTAAATCATGGGTAAGGTTTGCTCCTGTAGTGACTAAAACACTGATTTTGTTTTCATTTACCATATCAATAAAAATTTCCTTCATTCCTGCAGGCACCATTGCACCAGCAAAACCTAAAAAAACCCTACACTCGTTATCAGAGAACATTTTTTTCATAATTTCAGTGGCCTTTCCTATTTTTCTAGCTCCAAAACCTGCATTTTTCATTTCTTCAGCTAATTCAGAAACCTTCATTTCCTTTTTTATTCTTACAGGCTTTATTTTTTTCATTTTATATATTTAAATTGTCGTTAATTGGTTGTAAAAACACTTAAAAATTAATTTAATTAAAAATATTAGAATCGATAGATAGGAATGGCCAAACTTTCAAGAAACTCTGTGTTTTGATCCATATGAAATAAAAAAACACCGGATTTATAAAGCTATCTAAAAAAAAACAAATATTCCATCACAAAAATCTTTTTAAATGAAAAACTTATTATAAAATCATGAATAAATGGCTTGAGTTAATCTTAGGGTTGGTTCTTCTTATAGGAATAATTTTAATAGGTTGGGCTTCGTCTGCATATTCCTGGGTGCTGCTTGGAAAAGATTTTAATCTTTTACATGCTGCATGGATTTTTCTTAAAGGAGGAATTTTCTGGTTTATTGTTATAATAGCCTTTTTGTTAATCATTCTAGGTATAAATGATTTAAGAGGATAAATATTTTTCAAGAAACAGACTAGATTAAAAATAACTTATCAAAAAAAGGCAATGAGGATGCCCTCTATAATTGCTGCAATTAGTAAAAGAGGGAATATTATAAAAATGAATATTCTTAAAGAATTATTAAGTTTGAAAAAAAAGTCTCTGAATTGATATTTTCTCAAATTTTTATTTGATATTAGGGTTAATATTATCGAAAGGGGTAAAAATAAAATTCCCGCAATCAGAGCCAAAGTATTTTTTCTTTTCCAGTAATATTCAAAATATCTGTAAACAAAAGGCAGACCTAATTTTAAACCAAGCCCTGCTGAAATAAACAATGCAGGCAATTCAAAAATTCCATGAGGGAAAAGCCTCCACAAAACAGAAATCCCTGCCTCATGAACTGTTATTGAAGATACAAATCCCAAAAGATATCCGTTTAAAACAGAAACCACAATTGAAAAAATTCCAAAAGCTGTTCCAAATATCATTGCAAAAAAACTGCTCTGAAAGTTATTTAAAAAAATAAAGCTTATCAGCCCTCCCATTGACATTCCTTCTGTCATTTCCAACAATTTTTGGATATATTGAAGAATTTGCTTTTCAAGAGACTCTGAAACAGGAACAAAAGCCCCTATAAGAACAAATAAGAAAAAAATAATTAGAATTGCATAAATAAAATTTTTAGATTCCTTGAGATATTCCCAACTTTTTCTATAATTCTCTTTAAAAAATTTTTCTGTTTTTTTCTTCACCATTTTAAAATAAATATTCTGGTTTCTAACTAAAATATTTCTTGATATATCTCGTTTTTTTCTTATATTTCTTTTTCAAATATAGCCCATAGATTATTCCTGTAATAAGTCCCCCAAAATGAGCTGTATTTCCTATTGGAAGACCTCCTACAAATGAAATAAGCCACAGAATAACAAGAATTCCTGGTCCAGCATATTTCATTTTTATCGGAATTGGAATAAACATAACAAAAACAGGGAGATTAGGAGTTAAGAGAACCAATAAACCAACTAATCCAAACAAGGCCCCTGACGCTCCTACAGCAAAAGTATTGAAATCAGCAGGGAAAAATAAAGATAAAAAAACAAAAAATACTCCTGCAAGCAAACCAGAAAGCATATAGAAATAAAAGTATCTCTTTTTTCCGAGAATTTTTTCAATGAGCGAGCCTATAAAAAAAAGTGAAAACATATTTGCAAAGATATGAAAAAACGACCCATGCATGAACATACTTGTAACAAACGTCCATAGGAATTTTCCTTGAACAATATTTGAAGGTTTTATTGCAATATAATCTAAAGGTATGTTTAATCCAATTAAAATTGTAAAAAATAGAAACGCAATGACATTAATCAAAACTAAAATAAGGGTCAAACTAAAGGAATTAAAAGGACTTCTTTTCTTTTTTGAAGAAATATTATAGATTTTTGCCATTTCTAAAATTATCTTTTAGACTTACTTTTCTTTTTGATTTTCAGGTTTTTGGACTTTTTTTCAGATTTCTTTTTTCTCTTGGGAGGAGATTTTACTTTTTTTGCTGTTTTCTTAATTGGTTTCTTTTTCGTTTTCTTCTTAGATGGCTTCTTCTTTACCTTCTTAATTGGCTTCTTTTTTGTTTTTTGAAGTGGTTCTTTTTTCCTAAGTAGTCTCTTTTTCTTTGATATTCTTTTAACTTTCGCTTTTTCTTTTTTTATTTCTTTTAATTTAACCTTTTCAACTTTCTCAACCTCTTTTCTTATTTCTTCTTCTAGAAATTTCAAATCCCTTCTGAATTTTTCAAGACTTTTTTTCATTTCTCTTATTAGTTTGAGATTGTCTTTAAGAGCAAGAACATCACCACATTCATTACAAGTAAAACTACAGGTCAATGCATTTTCTTCGGTAATCTCTATAATACATCTTTCACATACATAAAATCTTTTGGTTTCTCTGCTCTTTATTTTATGTTCCAGTTGATCTATCCTTTTGAATAAATCCGCCTTCATAAATTCAAGAGCTTTCAAAATTTCAATCTTCCAGAAGTAAGTATACCACCCTTTCTTTTTGTCTTTCTTTCTTATATAAGAAACCAGGCCATGATCAGAAATTTTATATAAAATATTTCTTGTCTGATTAATCGTAAGATCTAATTTTTTTGCTATAATAAATTCATTTATGTGTTTCTTTGTATCTAACAAATCTACTATGTCTTCTGCCTGTTTTCCTGCAGTGAGTGTGATAACTTCCTTAAGAATTTTTTTTAAAGTATTATCTGGATTCTTTTTAAGAGAGAGCTCTTTATTTTTATTTTCGGTTTTTTCTTTTTTCTTTGTTTTTTGTGTAATCATAAGCTTAGCCCCGGAATCTTAAACAAACCTGAATAGATTAAATAACTTTCGATTAATTTATAATTTTTATAAAAAAATAAAAGTTTTTAAACCTGAGGGATATTTTATATATATTAGAAAATCTATATTCAAGTGATAAAATGGGGTTATTTAACAAAAAAAAAGAGGTAAAAAAAGAGGTCTTTTCATTGGCGGCTCTTCCAAAACTTCCTGAATTTCCAAGATTAGATGATGAAAGTACTCAAATACACAAATTACCAAGTTTTCCTTCTAATTCCTTAGGTACAAGGTTTTCTAATAATACTATAAAAGAAGCTGTGACTGGGGGAAAAGAGGATGAGCTCCCTGCAGATGATTTCTTTGATGAGGATGATATGAGGATGATGCAGGAGCCAGCAAGAAAACCCCTAATAAGAGAAATAAAAGAAGATACATCAGAAAGGCTAAAAAGAACAGGATTCAAAAACGAAAAGAGCTTTACAGAACCCATATTCATAAGAATTGATCGGTTTGAAGAAGCATTAAGAATTTTTAATGAAACAAAGAAGAAACTATTAAATATTGAGAGAATTCTCGAAGAAGTCAAGAGAATAAAAGAAAAAGAAGAAAATGAATTGAAAACCTGGGAAAACGAAATAAGGTCTATGAAAGAACAGATAGAAAAAGTAGACAAGGATATTTTTTCTAAAATATAAAAATGATTAAGGAAAACCCCGTACATATAGGGCTTAAATACCAAGAAGCTTTTCAAACAAAAAGAGATATTTTATCATTACAAGTAGCCATCTTAAAGATTGCCAAAACCATCAGAGGATATGGTTTTTATAGATCTCAAGAACTTGAATTAAAATCAGAACTTTACAAAGAATTAAAAGAACTAAAAATGTCTTTGGGAAGGTTGCAGAAAGCACTTCCAAAACCAAAGATTCCAGACATACTCAAAGAAGACTTTGGAGAAAAAACAGAACCTAAATCTAAAAAAATAAAACCTCTTGAAAGAAATTTAGAGGAAGAATTACAGGAAATTCAAAACAGACTTAACGATTTACAAAGAAAAGGGGTTTAATCAAACAATTTTTAAAATCCGAATTCTATTTTAAATGATGGACCGAAAGCAACTTATTCAAAAATATCTAAAATTCTTTGAATCAAAAGGGCATAGAATAATTCCGAATGCTTCTTTAATTCCAAAAGATGACCCAACTGTTCTTTTCACAACAGCAGGCATGCATCCTTTAATTCCTTATCTTTTAGGACAAAAACACCCTCTTGGAAAAAAACTTGTAAATGTTCAAAAATGCATAAGAACAACAGATATTGAAGAAGTTGGAAACAAGACACACCATACTTTTTTTGAAATGCTTGGGAACTGGTCTTTAGGAGATTATTGGAAAAAGGAAGCCATAGAAATGAGTTTTGAATTTCTAACAAAAATTCTAAAGATAGATTCTCAAAAGATATCTGTAACTTGTTTTGCAGGAGATAAAGATGCTCCACGTGATACAGAATCTGCAAAGATTTGGAAATCGCTTGGAATCAAGAAAATAAAATTCCTAGGGAAAAAAGATAATTGGTGGGGGCCTGCAGGAAAAACAGGGCCTTGCGGACCCTGCACAGAGATGTTTGTTAATGGATCTGAAATTGGAAATGATGTTTTAATGGAATATGATAAAGATAATAAAGGTCATTACAATAATGCAACACAAAAAAATATTGATTTTGGCGGTGGTGTTGAGAGAACCCTTGCTGTTTTAAATGATCTGGATGATAATTACATGACAGAGGTTTGGAAACCGATGATAGATGAATTAGAACATTTATCAGGAAAAAAATACAAAGGTAATGAAAAAGCAATGAGGATAATTGCAGACCACATCAAAGCAGCTGTTTTTATGATTGCTGATGGAATTACACCAAGCAATACAGAACAGGGATATGTCTTACGAAGACTAATTAGAAAATCTATAATGAATTTCCGAAAATTAGGCAGGGAAGACGATTGTATTAATGAACTTGCAAGAATAGTTTATAATATTTATCCAGATTATAGATATTTACATTCACAAAAAAATCATATCTACAAAATTATAAAAGAAGAAGGGGAAAAATTTAAATGGAGTCTAAATAAGGGATTAATTGTATTTGATAAATTAATAAAAAATAAAAAAACTCTTTCTGGAAAAGACGCATTTCTTTTATACCAAAGCTATGGATTTCCAATAGAACTTACAGAAGAATTAGCAAAAGAAAAAAAGATAAAGATCAGTAAAAAAGGTTTTGAGCAAGAACTCGCTAAACATCAAAAACTTTCGCAAAAAGCCTCTGCAGGAAAATTTAAATCAGGACTTGCCGATCATTCTGAGAAAACAACCAAACTCCACACAACCACACACATTTTAAATGAGGCCCTAAGAAGAGTTTTAGACAAAAACGTTAAACAGAGAGGTTCAAATATAACTTCTGAAAGATTAAGATTTGACTTTAATTTTCCGAGAAAACTTACAGAGCAGGAAATAAAAAAAGTTGAGGATTTGGTCAATAAAAAAATCACTGAATCTATTCCTGTTAAAAGAGAAGAAATGCCTTTGAAAAAAGCCTTAGCTTCTGGAATACAGTCAGAATTTGGCGCGAGATATCCTGATATAGTGGGTGTTTATAGCATTGGAAATTTTTCAAGAGAAATCTGCGCAGGCCCGCATGTAAAAAACACACTGGAAATTGGAAAATTCAAAATTCTAAAAGAAGAATCGTCTGCTGCCGGCATCAGAAGAATCAAAGCTGTTATAGAATAATCATGCAACATAATATTCTTCAATAAGGCCGTATTTTGTTTGGAGTTCTTTTAGTTTTAAATCTCTGGATAAAACAAACTTTCCTTGCCTCAATCGCCTTATTATTCTCGCATCCTTATATTCATACAAACTTATTCCAAGAGAACCCCCTTCAGAAAGAATCATAATTTCTGGCTCTGAATCTAGAGTTATTCCTCCAACATATTCAATTGATTCATCACTTAATATTGCAGGACCTGTTGTCTCAACAAAACAATAACCAGTTCTACCAAAACTTTTGCTAAATGGACATCCAATCCCTAAAGCCTCATGATTTTCTTCTGCATAATAAAAGAGGGAAGCTTTGTAACCCATCTCCCTTAAAAGAAAAGCTAAAAGTGTGGTTTTCTCTCCGCAAATCCCTTGACCATCATATAAAACCTCATAATTATATCTTGAATAATTTATCTCCTTCCCTATAAATGAATCAGTTTTATTTGAAAAACCATAATCAATATTCTGGACCATACTTATCGCAATCCTTACCTGATCCTTTTTATCTTCAGTAATTTCTTGTATTTTTACAACTAGGGGTATTAATAATTCTCTCTGTTCTTTCTCATTCATATTTTTAAGTTTAAAATCCGCCCTTGAAGGGGTTTCATTACCTGAATAGTAAATAGATCTTGGAACATTTGAAAGATAATCATACAGCCCCCCATAAACAACAAAAGATATTTCTCCTCTTTCTCCCCGAAGAACATAATCTAGAAATATGTTTTTCGGATTTGTCTGATATTTTGAAATGCAAATCTCTTCTGATTTTGTTGTTAGATTACTGCACCCACAGATAGAAGCCTTCTCTATTAAAGTGCCATTATTACAATAATAGGGTTTTGCCAATGAACAACCATCATAAAAAGTTCCGTCATTACAAACAGAGATTTTTCCAGATTTATAAGCGACATAAATCGCAACTAGAGCTAAAATCATGATCACAAGAAGCATTATTAAAAAATACCTCACCTCTTTTTTTATTTCCATTTTTATTCCAAATAAATCCCCGGTCTTCCTTTATTGACTTTTTTTGATTTGTTTTCAGGATCATACTTATTTTTATCACTTACAGAATAAATTCTTACATCGAGATTGGTTCTTTTTTTGATTTTACCTAAAGAATCCTCATATATCTTTTTTTCATTTGGAATTATATAAACCATTGCCTTTTTCGGTTTTGTTTTAACAATTCTCAGAATATTATTAATATCCTTTATCAAAATCTCAACCTGTTCCTCTTGTTTCTCTAGTTTTTCATCTATCTTTTTCTCGTCAGAAATTGGCCATTTTTGTAAGCTTATAAAATTTTTATTCCCAAGCTTATGCCAAAGTTCTTCTGTGATATGTGGGCAGAAAGGATGCAAAAGTTTCAAGAACTTTTCTGCAACATCTTTAGAGATTTTTTCTGGAAATGCTTCAAACAAGCTTCTTAAATTAATTATTGCAAGATTATACTTGAATTCTGAGATATCTTTTGTAATTTCCCTAATTGCTTTATTTAATTTACTTTCAATTCTTGCATCTGCTTTTCCGGGCTTAAAAATAGAAAAGTAATCAGATATTTTGCAAATCAATTTTAAACTTCCTTTAATCCCTTCTTCACTCCAATCTCTTGGTTTATCTGGGGCTGCAAGAGATATCAAAAAGAATCTAGCAGTATCCATCCCATATTTTTTGGAAACCTCGTCAGGATTAATCACATTTCCTTTACTTTTAGACATTTTATTACCATCAGACCCATGCAACATTCCTTGATTAAATAGTTTCACAAAAGGCTCATCAAATTTAAAAAACCCAAGATCCCTAAGTGCTTTTGTAAAAAACCTGGCATAAATCAAGTGCATAGTCGCATGCTCTGCCCCACCAATATATTGATCAACAGGCATCCAATAATTAACTTTTTTCTTATCAAAAGGTAATTTGGAATTTTTATTGTCACAATATCTCAAATAATACCAAGAACTATCAAAAAAAGTATCCATAGTGTCTGTCTCCCTACGAGCTTTGCCCTTACATCCAGGACATTTTGTTTCTAAAAAACTTTTATTTGTTTCTAGGGGATTTCCTTTTCCAAATTTAACTTTCTCAGGAAGAAGAACAGGCAAATCTTTTTCAGCAACAGGAACAATTCCACATTTATCACAATAAACAACAGGGATAGGAGTCCCCCAATATCTCTGACGAGAAATCAGCCAATCTCTCAGTTTATACTGAATAGTTTTCTTTCCTTGTTTTTTCTTTTTAAGAAATTCTGTTATTTTTTCTCTTGCTTTCTTACTTTCAATATCATTAAATTCTCTGGAATTAATAAGAAAACCTTCTCCTGTATAAGCTCTTGCTAATTGTCCTTTTCTTTCATAGATTTCATAATTTTTTGGTTCAACAACAACTTTTATAGGAATGTTATATTTTTCTGCAAATTCAAAATCACGTTGATCGTGAGCAGGAACACCCATGACCATTCCTGAACCATAATCAGCAATAACAAAATTCCCTGTATAAACAGGAATCTTCTCCCCATTTATGGAATTAATAGCATAACTTCCTGTAAAAACCCCTTCTTTCTCAAGCTCTTCTTTATTTTTTTCACTAGTAGATTTTATTTTTTTCAAAAATTTTTCAATTTCTTCTTGCTTTTCTTTTGTAACAATTTCTTTAAGTTGCGGATGTTGGGCAGAAATCACCATAAAGGTAACTCCATAAATAGTATCCGGCCTTGTTGTAAAAACAGGCCACTTCTTCCCTTCAACTTCAAAATCAATTTCAGTCCCATGACTTTTTCCAATCCAATTCTTCTGCATTATTTTAATTCTTTCTGGCCAATCTAACCCTCCAATTCCATTCAAAAGCTCTTCTGAATATTTAGTAGTTTTAAGAAACCATTGCTCAAGATGTTTAATCCCAACATCTGTATCTCCATGTCTCCAACATTTTCCATTGTGGACCTGTTCATTTGCAAGGACAGTATTGCACTTATCACACCAATTAACAGGGGCTTTTTTCCGATATGCCAATCCACTTTCTAGAAATTTCAAAAAGAAATACTGATTCCACCTATAATATTCTGAATCCATTGCCGAGACCATCTTTTCCCAATCATAACTAAGACCCAACTCTTTCATCTGCCTTATATAATTCTTGACTGCTTTTTCTGTAAAACTTTTAGGATGCGCTCCTGCCTTTATGGCTGCATTTTCTGCAGGCAATCCCAGGCTATCAAAACCCATAGGATAAAGAACATTAAATCCCTGCATTCTTTTAAATCTGGCAAAAACATCCCCAATAGTATAATTCAAAGCATGACCCATATGCAATCCTTCTGCAGAAGGGTAAGGGTACATTTCAAGAACATAAAATTTCTTCTTTTTCTTATCTTCCTTCACTTGAAAAATCTTTGAATTTTCCCATTTCTTTTGCCATTTTTTTTCAATCTTTTCAAAATCATATTTTGTCTCTATCTTATTTTTAACATTCCTTTTAACCATAATATTAAAGAACAGTTCAGCAACTTTTAAATATTATCTTTAGCTTTAAAAAACATGAATAAAATATTATCTCATCTTGTTGGAGAAAATATCTCGAGTAACTCTATAGAAGCATTTTCTCTCTACAAAAAAAGTCATTTCGGAGAACCTATTGGTGAAAAAATTCAGTACTCATTGGCAGAGGCCCTTTTTCTTGCTGAAAAGGGAAAAATGGATATTTTCCATGGAAAGAAAAAAATCCCTGTTAAAGAATTAATAAAAAAAGCTCAGAAAGCTGATAAAAGAATCAATATAAAATATCCAATATTTAAGAATCTAAGAGAAAGAGGGTATATTGTAAAAACCGCCCTCAAATTTGGTGCAGATTTTAGAATTTATGAAAAAGGTGCCAAACCAGGAAAAAAACACGCCAAATGGATTGTTTTTGCTGACCACGAATCAAAAAAAATAACATGGCACGAGTTTTCTGCAAAAAATCGTGTGGCCCATAGCACAAAGAAAAATCTGCTTTTGGCAATTCTCGACGAAGAAGGAGATATAAGCTATTATGAAGTAAAATGGATCAAACCATGAAAATTATAAAAATCTTTATAATCTGTAAGCATCTCCTTAAATCATGCCAATAAAGGACACTTCTGAAATAAAAGAAAAAATAATCTCTATTTTAAGAAAAAATGGGCCGTGCCTTCCTGTTCATATTGCGAAAGAAATAGAATCGAGTATACTTTTTACTTCTGCTTTTCTTTCTGAACTTGCTTCTGAAAAAAGAATAAAAATAAGTTATATTAAAATTGGTAACTCTCCCTTATATTATTTGTCAGAACAAAAATTTCTGCTTGAAAGATTTTCTTCTCATTTGAAAAGTAAAGAAAAAGATGCATTCGCAATTTTAAAAGAAAATAAATTTCTGAAAGACCATGAACAAGATCCCGCAATTCGGATAGCTCTTAGAGAAATAAAAGATTTTGCCATACCATTTCATAAAGAAGGGGAAATAATCTGGAGATTCTTCTCTGTTCCTGAAGAAGAATTTGAGGTGACAGAAAAAGAGTTAAAACCAATAATAAAAAAAGAGGAAGAAAAAGAACTCGATATTTTTGATAAATCAAAAAAGACCAAATCAAGAAAAACTCCACAAAAGAGGATGGTACAAAAAGAAAATAAATTTTTTGAGGAAATTAAAGATTTTTTAATGGACAACTCTCTTGAGCTAGTTGATATAATTAGTTTTAGTAAAAACGAAATTTTAGTAAAAATAAGGCAAGGTGAAGGGGAAAAGATCCTGGTTGCCTATAATAAAAAAAGGATAGATGAAAATGACCTAATTAGGGCTTCAAAAAAGGCCTTAGAATTCGGAATCCCTTACATAATTTTGAGCAAAGGAGAGCCCCTTAAAAAAATCAGGGATTTACTCGAGGCATTAGGCAATCTTTCATTTATAGGAAAAATAAAATAAACAAATTTAAAAACCCACGAATAAATTAAAAATAAAAGTAAAAAAGAATCAATAAAAGAAATGGGAAAAATAAAGTCAAAATTGGTAAAAAGGACCGCTAAAGAATTAATGAAGCAAGGTGTAGAGTTCAGCGAGGGCTTTGAACAAAATAAGAAAATTTTGGGAAAAACCATGCCAAGCAAAAAAATAAGAAATCAAATGGCTGGTTTTTTAGCAAAATTAAAAAAGGACCAATAAAAAATTTCTCTTTTTCTCATTAGCAACCTCAAAACTTTTAAATCATATACTTCTATTATTTTTGGCTGCATAGCTCAGTGGTAGAGCACGAGTCTCATGAGCTCGGGGTCCTGGGTTCAACTCCCAGTGCAGCCATTCTATAAAATTAATTTATTGAAATTTCTATAAAAATTTCATATAAATTCTCTGTAAGAATTCTTTTTTAACTATTACCTATTAAATGGACCAAAAGGTCTTAAATTCTAATATAAAATAAAAATTAAAGCTCAAAAGGAGCTTATTTTCTTTTTTTCTTTTTTGTTGTTTTCTTAGCTGGCTTCTTTTTTGTTGCTCTCTTTTTTGTTGTTTTCTTTTTCTTTGGCATATTAAACACCTCTATTTTAATTAATTATATTAGGAATTAATTGTTTATAAACTTTTTTATGAAAAAATGTTGGGCAGATAAAAAAAAGATGATTTGCCGTCGGGAAAATTATTTAAGAAAATTTTCTCCTGCTTGCTCAAAATTTATTTCTTTTTCAATTAATTTTTTTAAAATATTTTTCAATTCTGAAATTTTTATCCGGATTTGTTTTGTTGTATCACGATCTCTTATAGTAACATCTTTTTTCTTTAAACTTTCTTCATCAATAGTTATGCAAAAAGGAGTTCCTATTTCATCATTTCTTGCATATCTTCTTCCGATACTTCCTCCCCTATCATAAATAACATTAAATTCTTTTTTCAAATCTTCATAAACTTCTTTTGATATTTTAACGATTTTTTCATTTGTTCTAACAATCGGAAAAACTGCTACTTTTATCGGCGCCAGTTGTGGGGGAAGTAGGAGAATAATCTCTCCTTTTTCATTTTTTGCAAATGCTTTTGTCAATATAGCCAAAAAAACTCTTTCCATACCAAAAGTCGGTTCAATCACTCTTGGAAGAACTTTTTTGTTTGTTTTCTCATCAAAAATTTCCATCTTTTCCTTACTCTCTTTCTGGTGTTGCATCAAATCATATTGCCCTCGATTAGCATTACCTGCAACCTCTTCGCTTCCAAAAGGATACATATAATCAATATCAAAAGTTGCAGAGGAATAATGTGAAAGTTCATTTTTTTTATGCTCTCTTACTTTGATTTCATTCAAGCCTAAACAATTAAACCACATAATTTGCTCAGCCAACCAATAGGCGTGCCATTCTCCAAGTCTTTTTTCATTCAACATTTTTTTAATAGTTGTTTTTTTCATTTCTTCGCTTCCTTTTTTCTGGGTTTCTGCATCAAGTAGATCCAGTTTAACATTAAGGTGTTCTTTATCAAGCAAATCACATTTTTCTTCCTCAGGATGAATAAAAAACTCAAATTCTCCTATATGAAATTCCCTGCTTCTAAACAAAAATTCACGAGGAGCAATCTCATTTCTGAAACATCTCCCTATCTGAGCAATCCCAAAAGGAAGTTTAACCCTAGCTGTCTGCTGAACTAATTTAAAATTCATAAACATTGCTTGCGCAGTTTCTCCTCTAAGATAAGCATCTTCTGCATTAAGTGCACCCACACTTGTTTTGAATAACATGTCGAATTCACCTATCTTTTCATACTCCCCCCCACAATCACATTTTACTTTACCAAATTCTTGCAGTTCAACTTTAGTAGATTTTTTACATTTTTTACAAACAACAGCAACATCTCTAAAACCAGTTATATGCCCTGAGGCCTTCCATGTTCTCGGATGTGAAATTATGCTTGCATCAATACCAACCATATTCTCTTTCTGATTAACGAAAAAATTCCACCAGTTCTTTTTGATGTTATTAAATAATTCTACACCTAATGGTCCAAAATCCCAGAACCCTGCAAAACCCCCATAAATATCTGAACTCCTGAAAACAAAACCCTTCTTCTTACAGAAATTTGCCAGTTCGTCTATTGAAATTTTTATCCTTTCAATTTTTGGAGGAATTCTTTCCTTCTCTTTTTCTTTCTCTATTTTTCCTGTTTTCAGAATTTCCCCTGCTTTCTTTTCAGCGTCTTTCTTAATCTTGCCAAGATAGGCAATTGTCGTTGTTTTTACTTTTCCATCTACTCTTTTGTTTTCATTCAGATAATAGTATTCTTTTCCATGAATTTCTTTTTTAACAATAAATGCACACATATTATTAGGCACTACAAATAAATATTTAAATCTTTTGGTAGGCACTACTTTTTTCTATTAAAATGTTATACATAAATAATAGGTATTTTAATAAAAATACATAAATTTATAAGATTTAATACATAAATAATA
>Ga0307377_10002438_pt1 | contig 21991 bp, 17 predicted proteins | sample TR3MG_FD_202535 | JGI IMG/M metagenome (GOLD analysis project Ga0307377, IMG submission 202535) | Soil microbial communities from Risofladan, Vaasa, Finland - TR-3 | ecosystem: Environmental > Terrestrial > Soil > Coastal area > Acid sulfate soil | place: Finland: Risofladan, Vaasa | collected...
TTTCAGATCTAATTAAATACACACTACTAAGAAGCGATAACAAATTAATCTTTCCCGTCCAACCAGCAAGTTCTCTTAAATTACCTGTGAGGGTAGGAGGACTAATAGCTTCGAACGCAAGTGGAATAACTTCAGGAAAATTAGGTTCTGCCGAAAATTGGGTAGAAACAATTCGGATTATGAAACCAGATGGAACATTGGTTGAAGTTGGTAGAAAAAATCCACTCTTCTTAAAAATTATTGGTGGAAATGGGTATTTTGGTGTGATATTGAGCGCAACTTTCAAATTATACCATCCAGAAACTAACTTAAAACAAGCCATCTTGTATGGTTATAATATCACCCTTGCTTTTAATGGATTGCAATCTGTCTTAGAGTCAAAAATTTTTCCCTTGGTTAGTGAATTTGTAATATCTGACCAAAAACTTCCCGGAAAATTTAATGAACTTGGAGAAAAAAATTCTGAGGATAAACACGCCAAGTGGGCAGTTCTTATTAAAGGTTCTGCAGATTTAGCTGACAAATTTATTGATATTATGAATAAAAAAGCTTATTGTGACTGGAATATATTAAGCGAAGAAGAATTTCAAGAATTTCTCCAAGAACGGTCATCTTTTGCTTTATTAATTCAGTCAGAAGATAACACATCAGATTTTATCGCTTTTCCTGGATTTGAAGATATACTTAGCGAACCAAAACACTTACCTGAAATTATTGAGATGATAAATGATATATTTATTGAGAAAGGCTTTCATAAAGTTATTTTTGGATATGGTCATATTAACTTTAGAAAAGGTCAGGGATTGTTATTACATATGCGTCTACCTGTCCCTATTGACTTTTTTTTTAAGGAAAATCGAAAGAAAATGAGATTAATATGTGAAACTGTTTATAGCGTTATTCTTAATCTTAATTCCAAATTCAAAATAAAACACAAGGCCGAACATAGCCCTGGTCCGTTCAAAATATGGTTGGATCCTATATTCAGACGATATCTTAGAGAAAGAGTCAGCGAGGGCGAAATTTTTACAAATCCTCACTTAATGATTTTTGATGAGTTATTTATTAGGAAGTTTAAATCTTCGATTAGCGATTTGTCGAATACGGATAACGATGATTTTTTATCCATAGAAGATAAGAAGGATTTATTTGTTTCAGCAATGAGATTATATTTGTCAGGCGAATAATTTTAAATTGTGAGAGAAAGAATTAATGTACTAGTTAAATAAGGAAAGTTTAAGTGAAGAATGGATAGTAAATCAAACAATTTCGGTAAAATTATACAATCCCCGATAATTTCTTGTTCTCGTAGGACAGACATACCGGCATTTTTAATGGATTGGGTATTTGATAAAATTCAAGTCGGTTATGTAGATGTTGTTAATCCGTTCAATCGAAAGCAAGTGTCTAGAATATCACTTAAAAATAAGGATGTAAGGTGTTGGGTGTGGTGGAGCAAGAATTTTGAAAATTGGATAACGATGTACGAAAAACATCCGCAAGTATTTAAATCTTATAAGGGACATTATTTTCAATTTACTATTAACTCTCCTTCTGAATTAGAGCAGAATCTTAAGATTTCCTTAGAAGAAAGGTTTTCTCAGTTAGATTGGTTGATCAATGAGTTTGGATCAAATGCTATAAGTTTTCGGTTTGACCCTATCATTTTTTACAAAAGAAAGGATGAAAAAAAAATAAAAAGTAATTTAGATCAATTCGAATATATTATAAAAAATATTTCTGCCCTCGGATTGAAGGAAATGATATTTTCCTTTGCGACTATCTATTCAAAAGTGAATAATCGCTTGCAAAAGAGAGGTTATATCCCCATTGATCCACCTTTAAATAAAAAAAAAGAAATTCTAAACTCTCTGTTAGAAATTTGTAATAAATACAACATGCAAATGAAAGCTTGTTGTCAACCAGATTTAATTGATAATAAGGGAATAAAGCAAGCTCATTGTATAGACACCAATAGAATTGAGCGCCTAATAGGAGAAAAGATTCAGAAGATCAAGGATACAGGGCAAAGAAAGGGTTGTGGCTGTTTTAAATCTAAAGATATTGGAGGATATTCGGGTATATTTCGTTGTAAGCATAATTGTGCATATTGTTATGCTTCACCAGCAAAGAAATAGATTACCATCTATTAAAATTTACATCGGGACACATAAACTACTACTATTTCAAGATTTTTTCTAAAATTTTTCTTAAATCTCAGCAATATTTTATACAGATAAAACACATAATAAAATTGTCATTTTTGTCTAAAAATGATACGAATCGAATTAAATATATATTATTTAAGGTGATAAAGATGGTAATAGTTATGGTTACAGTATGGTTTCCTCATGCTAAAGCCTCTGAGATTGGGAAAGTGTTCATTGAAGCTTCGAAAAAGTATCCAGGAGATAAGTCCCTTTCTAAACAACTCCTAAATAATGCTGTCGGTACAACCAAAGAAGGATACAAAGTAGTAAGCGCATCTGAAGTAAAAGAAGGGAAACTTAAAGATTACACCGCCCAACTCCATACATTTCTGCTTTTTGTTGCAAAAAGTATTGAAGGCTATAAATATGAGATTGAAGTGATGTCCTCAATTGTCGAAGCAATGGATGTTTTAGGGCTCAAACCACCAGAATAAATTAAATATCAAATTTTTTTTCCTTAATTAAATTAAGAACTTTCAAAAGATTTTTTTCTTCTTGATAATTTATTTTAAGTTAATTTCTAAGGTAATAAATATAAAAAATACTTTATTTAATATTTTAAACACAAATTTAATTAATTTAACTTTAGAATAATCAAAAGAGATATTGGGGATTAATTACGACATTAGAAAAAACTATTAAAGATATGTTGTTCGAGGGTGGACCAAAAAAAGTTGGATTTGCTACCAAAGAAACAATGATAGGTGGGCCAATAGGAGCAGATATCACTTATTTACTTCCCGAAGCTCAGTCAGCAATAAGCTTTTACGTACCTTTTGATAAAGAGATGATTTTAAAATATTTAGGAAAGGAAGATCCGAACATTCGTGGGATACATGAAGAAGAAAATATTGGTATTCATAGGATGATATGGAATGCGTCTCAACGCGTAAAGCGTTGGTTGGTAGAGCAGGGCTATAAAGCAAAGTCCGTTTTTCCTAATAATCAATATAGAACAGATATCCCCGGATGGCAAGTGACGTTACCCCCCGAACTATCGTTAAGATACTTGGCTGTTCGAACCGGAGTGGCTTCGTTTGGTTGGTCGGGAAATGTTGGTACAAAGGAGCATGGAACCGCTATTATCTTAGGAGGTATCGTGACTGATGCAAAACTTGAACCGACAGACCCTCTACCGGAATCAGAATCATTTTGTGATGAGTGTAAAATCTGTACAAAAGTCTGTGCTTATCAAATGTTCTCACCTTCAGAAGAAACTGTTGTAACTATTGGAGGTGAGGCATTTAGTTACTCAAAGAGGATGAATAAAATGCGTTGTTTTCTTACATGTGGTGGATCTAATGGATTACATTCTTCGGGTAAATTTTCCACCTGGTCTCCCGGACGTTATGATTACCCCGAAAACGATGTAGAAGTAGGCCGCCTTATGTCTCTCGCGATGACAAGTCAAAAGAAAAGACCTCCAATTAAGGATTGTTCAAGTGGATATCAACCAGCGTCTTATGGTGGAATGGGTACTATCCAACTCACTTGTGGGAATTGCCAGTTTGTTTGTGCTGGCAATCCTAAAGAAACAGCACAACGATACAAAATATTGGTTAATTCGGGATGCGTGATTCAAAATGAAGATGGCAGGCTTGAAGTATATCCTCCAGATAAAGCAAAAGAAGTGTTTGAGTCGATGCCCATTAAAAATCAACATCTATATTATAAAGATTATAAGAGAAAAATGAAGAAATCAAAAAAAGAGGTTTAAAATAATTAAAATTTTGGTATGTTATTTCTCTAATACGAAAAATACAGAAAAAGTAGCTAAAAGTATTGTAGAAGGGTTAGAAGATAAGGACGTAGAGATTTTAAAAATCGAGGACACAGATCCTTTAAGCTTGAAGAATTACGATCTTGTCGTATTAGGTTCAGGTATATATTCTGGGAAGTTACACAAAAAAGTAACAGATTTTATGACGAATGTAAATGAATACCCCCCAAAATTTGCGTTTTTCAACACTCATCAGAGCCCCACTGCTTATCAGAAAGCTTTTAGAAGAATCAAGAACACAATTGAGGAAAACAATTCGAAAGTAATTGGAGAATTCGACTGCATAGGTGAAAATCTTGGCATTCCAAAGGAAACAACCCTCAAAATGTTAGAAAAGCTCCCTCCAGAAGAAAAGAAAAAGCAGGAAGCTTATTTAGAAAAAACGGTCGGTCGACCTAATATACAAGATCTTGAAAATGCAAAATCATTTGGAAAGTCTCTTATCAAATAAACTATTCGCTTCTTTTACCTAATAATGTCTTTTAAAGGTATTAATCCATCTACAACTTTGAGTTATGATTATCATGAGTGAAAAAATGAATGTATTGTTTATTATAACGGACCAACATAGGGCCGATCACATGAGCTGTGTGGGTAATCCAATTCTAAAAACACCGAATTTGGATAAATTAGCAAGCGAAGGTGTGCGATTCACTTCGGCTTATGTTGCCAATCCCATTTGCATGCCTAATCGGGCGAGTATTTTTACCGGATTATATCCTAACATGCATGGTATCCGAACGGCAGGCATGAACATGCCTGAAAGTACTCCCACATTTACAGAAACCCTACGGGAAAATGGATATCACACAGTGGAAACCGGAAAAATTCACTTGAACTGGTCAGTTCGACCATTTGATAAAAACGCAAAATCTAATGAAAGCGCCAAAGACTGGATACATAAAGATAGTAGACCTCGACTCCCTTTACCATACTATGGATTCGACGAAGTTGATTTAATAGTAGGACATGGCGATATTTGTGGTGGACATTATATGGATTGGTTGGAAGAGAAAGGACCTGAGTACATTCCAGTAATAAGAAAAAAAACTAAGACGTTCTTTGGGAAAACTTCTTATAGAACTGAAATCCCTGAAGAATTATATCCTACTGCATATATTAACGAGCGTGCTTTAGCGTTTCTTGAGAGATATGCTAAAGGGGATTATGCTGGTAAACCATTTTTTCTAAATATATCTTATCCCGATCCGCATCATCCTGTCTGTCCCCCCGGAAAATATTTTGATATGTACAAAGCAGAAAACATGGAACTTCCAGCAAATTTTAACGATATTGAGAACATTAAAAAGCATAAATTTTTAAAACCTTTGTTGAACAATCCATTTTTTAGGGGAATGGTATTGCGTATAACCACCGAAAAAGAAGCTAGGGATTTCATTGCTGCCACTTACGGTTCTATAGCAATGTTAGATAATAGCATTGGTCAAATATTAGCCGCTTTAGATAAGTTAAACTTCACAGATAACACGATAGTTATTTACACCAGCGATCATGGGGATTTAATGGGAGATCATGGGATGATATTGAAGGGACCTTGTCCTTATAATGGCATATTGAATGTTCCAATGATTTGGAAAGTTCCTGGCATTACCCAACCAGCTATAACCGATGCGTTAGCGAGTTCGATCGATATTTCTAAAACTATCCTGAAATTATTGAAAATACCTGAAAAGTTTCATCCTCCCGACATACAAGGTGTCGATTTAACGCCGATTTTAGAAGATCCATCTAAGAAAGTACGGGATCATTGCTTAGTTGAGCACGATGAAGAAATAGAGATGTTTAAAATTAAGATCAGGGTTCGACACCTCATAACGGAAGACTATAAATTAACTGTTTATAATGGATTGAAAGAATACGGAGATCTTTTCGATCGCAAAAATGATCCTGAAGAAATGAATAATTTATGGTTTGATGAGAAACATCAAAAGTTACGATATGAATTAATGGAACAATTATTTCATGTGAATTTAAATGCTCAGAGTCGTTATCCTAAAAGAGAAGCCATATCCTAAAAAATTTGAAATTATTAATTAAATAAAATCATGATTAGTCAAGATAAAATACTTAAAGATGGAAAGCTTCATATTTTTTTACTAGGTTCTGGAGGTCCTTTAAACAATAACACCAGAGTAACTTCTAGTATCGCTGTTATTGGTAATGGAGAATTTATTCTTTTTGATGTCGGCCCAGGAACATTCAGAAATGCAGATGTAATGAGGCTTCCAATAGCAAATTTAAGTGCAATTTTTCTCACACATTTTCATTCTGATCATATTGGAGACCTTGGGGAAGCAAATATGCTCTCGTGGGTTAATGGAAGAAACAAGCCTTTGGAGGTTTATGGACCTATGGGTATTGAAAAAGTAGTTAATGGATTTATAATGGCTTACGAATTAGATACAGAATACAGAATTGCGCATCATGGAAGTGATATTCTTCAACCAGAATTTAGCAAATTAATGAGTAAACCTATTTTAATTGAGAATTATAATGACAGAAAATTATGTTTTGATAGAAATGAACTAAAGATTTATGCATTTGAGGTTGATCATTCTCCCGTTAAACCTGCATTTGGGTATCGAATTGAATATAAGGGAAATGTTGTAGTCATTACTGGTGATACAATAAAAACTGAGAATCTAGTTAAACATAGTCAAAATACGGATTTACTTTTCTGTGAGGCGATCTCATATGAAATGTTGAATAACATAATTACAGGAGCAAATAAACTAAAGCTGACACGATATGTAAGAATATTAACTGACATCCAAAATTATCATATGGAACCCATAACAGCTGCTAAACTTGCAAAAGAAGCAAAAGCAAAAAAACTTGTTATTATCCATATTACTCCACCTTTAACTAATGAATTTGCCGAAAAAATGTACTTAAAAGGCGTTGATGGTATTTTTGATGGTGAGGTTATTCTTGGATCAGATTGTATGAAATTTAAGCTTGATCAGAAAAAAGAGCTTTCATAGAAGATAAATCAAAAAAGTGATATGAATGAAAGATTTGGAAAAATATAAAATCATGGGACAAGAGTTAATAGATAAATTGAAACTCCGAACATTCCCAGTCGCCGTTAAAATGATACTCCCGGGTGAAGATGTCTCTCCAAACGCTCTTCGACCACACGAAGTATTTGGTCGAGAAGTTCCAGCTTGCATGACTTATACATGGTGTCGGCGCTCAGGATTCTCATTTTTTTTACAAGGTAACGATATCGCCTGCAAGCCAGCGTCTATAAAATATTTTGGTCTGGAAAAAACTGCAGATCCCGACGATGTTTACAAAGCATGGGATCGGAAAGCGAGATATAAGAGAAATACAGAAGCAGAGAAGAAGTCTCGGATGTCAGATGTATGTTTAGAATTTGGAGAAATTCAAGGGTTTGTAGTGTCACCCTTAAATCTAACAATTGTTAAACCGGATTTAGTTATGATATATACTTCACCTGTAAACCTATCTCACTTGATATTATCAGCAACCTACGAGGGAGATTGCATTATGAGTTATTTTAACGGAATGGAATCTTCTTGTAAGGAAGGAATCGTCCGAACTTATAAAACCAATAAGTGTCAAGTTGTTTCACCTGGTATGGGAGATCGAGTAATGGCAGCTGTTCAAGACCATGAAATAATTTTCTCATTACCCGAATCCAAGTTAGAAATGGTTCTCAATAATTTATTTCTCGCTGGTAAAAAGATAAATCCTGAACCTTTTGGCATCCCTCATTTAAATCCTACTGTAACGTCAGGCACGGTATACGGAAAACCCGCAGAGGCAGGAGTTTGGAACTATTTGAGAAAAAGAATTAAAAAGTAAAATATTAATCAAATTACATCAAATTTATCGACAAGTGTAAAAATAGGCGCATCAGAATAATGAGTGAAAATTTGAACATTTTGTTAATAATTACTGATCAACAGCGTACGGATCAATCACTCTCGATGAGAATAAATTCATCGAGGAACAGCTTAGAGAAATAATATATCTTCGACCACGCTTACCTAAAAGAGCCGTATATAACTGATACTTTTTCATTTTGGTTTACAATCTGAAATATATTTGTATAATTCCCAAAAAGGAGGGAGTACGCCTAATTCGGCGAATATATCGTAGAAACAAAATGATTCCCATAAATCGATAACTTTCCCTTCCGATACATATATTATAGCGGCTACTTCGAACTCTACTATGTTATTGGTGGGTTGAAAACCCCAACCTGTCCCTTTATGAGTTCCAGTTGCTTTATAACGAACCCAGACTTTGTTTTCTTCACCCTTGATCTCAATAATTTCATGCTTTAAATCAGGAAAAATTGAGCGAAAATGCAGTATTTCATGTTTGATCAATTCTGGACCCTTCTTATCTGTGTAAATCCACTCAGGCTTGTAATTAGAATCAACAAGTATATCAGCAAGACTTAAATCGGGTTTACTCCACATATCTATAATCCATTTTTTAGCAATACTTTCAGTTTCTTCAATCTTCATGTTAAAACTCAACAAATGTCATTATCTTAAATAAATAATATCACCTAAAATTAATAAAAAAACCTAAAGAAACTTAAAAAAAGAATAAATTGAATGTTATTAAGAAATTTTTTGAGTCTTCTTTACTTGTTTTATTTCAATTAACTTCTCTTTATTGGGTATGAAATAGCCTCCAACGGATATCGCGAGTTCTTCAACTTCTTCCTTATGAGCATATAACGCACAAGGAACTCCCTCAGTTTCTAATAAATGCTCATTTTCCCTAATTTTTTTAAAGAATTGACTTTTCAGTCCTTCTTCTAATGTGGATGTTTTTAAATTGTGAGTTGCGATATTAGAAACAGGACATGGAGTTAAATCTCCTGAGGGTGTAATATGTGCAAAACCTCGACCGGCAGACACGCAACCACCTAGAAGTTCTTCATCTCCAGGAGAATGAATTAAATATATTTTCTTATTTGCTCGATACTCTAGTATCTTTGCTCTAAATAATTTTCTTTCTTGTTCAGTTAGCATAAGGGAAGACGTTATATCCTTTTTTGAGGGAATATATTCTAAAAAGAACCCAATACGAATCCCTTTTTTAATTAATGAATCCATTAGTTGCGGATTCATCCAGTGTTCGTAGTTTAAACCATTAATAGTAACCGAGATGCCATTTAATACTCCAATTTTGTTTAAACGCTTTAATGTATCTAAAGCTTTTTCATAGACGCCTACACCTCGCCTAAAATCAGTTGCTTCGCGATCTCCTTCTAAGCTTACTATCACTCCAGTGTTCTTAAGCTTTTTTAGTCTCTTGAAATCGTTTTCTCTGATAGCGGTGCCATTTGTGAAAATTAAAAATAATCGATCACTAAATTCCTTGGTTAACTCTAATAACCCTGGAAATAGGAAAGGTTCTCCTCCAGCTATTATATAAGCAAACACTCCCAAATCATTTGCTTCTTTGATAATACTCCTCCACTCTTCGATATTTAATTGCAATTTCGATTCGATATCTAATGTACCAGCTGCAGCTGCATAGCAACCAGCACAATGGAGATTACATTGCTTAGTAATGCTTAGAATCATAAAGGGGGGGACCAGATAACCCTCTGCTTTAGCTTTATTTCTCAATTCCTTTGAGTTCTTAAAAGAGGATACTAATTTCTTGAATACGAACAAATATCTAGGATGACGAAGAATCCATGGAGCGAACACTTTTGCCATATTATGATCGACAAGTTTAAGGGTTGATTTTATTTTCATTTTCTTTTATTTCTTGATTTATTCTTAAACTATTAGAATTACTATTGAAAAGTATCATAAGAAATATATTGGTTTAATAGTCCAATTTTTGACAAAGGAAATGGGAGGATAAAAAAAATTTATATTTTTAAGAATCTTATTTCCAAGTATCTTTAAATACTCTTAATAAATTAGTGTGTGAAATTTTTTCAATATCTTGTTTACTATATCCATTTTTAAGGAGATAATCCCATAGCTGGGGATATGTAGAACAATCTTTAACACAGGTTGGCATATCAGCCCCATCGAAATCGGAACCAATAGCAACTGTATTAATACTAGCAATATCAACAATATGATCGATGTGATTTTTAATTGTATCAAAACCAAGGTTGTAATCGTACATATTTGGTTTCTTAGCATTTAAAAAAATCATTGCAAAATTAATTCCAATTGTTCCTCGTTTTTCGTGAATCGCCTTGATTTGATCATCATTTAAGTTTCTTGCATGATCTACTATCACACGGGCATTAGAATGGGAAGCAAAAATGGGTTTTTCTACGATTTCGATAACATCCCAAAACGATGAATCGTTTAAATGGGATACATCTACAGTTATACCAAGCGATTGTGCTTCAGCAACTAATTCTCTTCCCTTTTCCGTTAAACCTGTTTTGTTTTGAGGACCTGTAAACATTGCCGCTGTAGCAAATTTATTAATACCCGACCAAATTAAGCCTATAGATCGTAATCCAAGGTGATAAGTAATTCTCAAAAGGCGAAGATTGTCATCAATTCCTCCAGCACCCTCAAAGTGCAGAATAGCTCCTCTTTTTCCAGAAGATTTTACTTTATCAAAATCATCAAATCTTTTTATTTGTTCTAAGTTATTCTTAGGATTAAACACAAATTTAAACCACGAGTCGAGCTTTTTTAAAATACGGTTTTGAGTTGATGCAGGATAAACCGCAAATAAAGCAGCTTGTACATTGCCTATTTCCATGCGAAATCGATCGTAATGTCCAATTTCAGAACGAACGGAGAAGTCTCGCTTATCTTTTGGAAGTTGGTGAACTGTATCAACATGACCATCAATTACAGAACTGTTATATTTATACATCACTATTGAAAACCTATCTTATAATCAGATTTAGAAAAAATAAGTTTTTTCATTTTCCATTTTTCTTTATTAGATATGCTGTATAATTATTTATATAAATGTGCAATCAAGCTTAATTGAAATAAAAAGAGAAAAAAACCAAGAGAATTTAACAATGAATTTTGAACCTACAAAAACTTCTATAAGAAAACATGAAGTACCTGACTGGTTTCAAGACGCAAAATTTGGCATTTTTATTCACTGGGGATTGTTTTCCGTACCAGGTTTTGCAGTAACAGGCTTGAGTATTATAGAGTCATCAAAAGAAGGGGAAGAATATCACAATAAAAACAACCCCTATGCAGAATGGTATCTTAACACTCTAAAAATTGATGGAAGTCCAACTCAGAAATACCACGATGAGATTTTTGGTGAAAAATCTACTTACGACGATTTTATTGAACTTTTTAACAAAGGGATAAAGGATTGGAAACCTGATAGTTGGGCTGCTCTTTTTAAAAAAGCTGGAGCTCGCTATGTTATTCTAGTCACTAAACATCATGATGGCTTTCTTCTTTGGCCAAGCAAACATAAGCATCCAGTAAAAAAAAACTATTATGCAAGTAGAAATATCGTTGGAGAATTAACTAAAGAGGTAAAAAACTTGGGTTTACAGATGGGGTTTTATTATTCATCTTCTTTTGATTGGTCTTTCAATCATGAACCAATCATAGATCGTTTAAGCTTTATGATAAATGGAGTTACAACTCCAGAATATACAGAATATGTAAGAAATCATTGGTATGAATTAATTGATAAATATGAACCCTCAATATTATGGAGTGACATAGGAGCACCTCCACTTCTTAATCTCTTCGAACTTTTTGCTTATTATTATAATAAATTCCCAGAAGGAGTGATTAATGATCGTTGGGATAAATTGTATCATGAAAACGGTAAGCTGATAAAAACGAGAAGGTCTTTCTTTTACGATTTTACTACTCCTGAATATGAAACTTATGATATTATTAAAAAAAAGAAATGGGAATCAAGTCGCGGTATTGGAAATTCGTATGGATATAATAAAATGGAAAAAGAAGGAGATTACTTGACATCTGCTGAGATTATAAAGATACTTGTAGATATCGTAAGTAAAAACGGAAACCTTCTATTAAATGTGGGACCTATGTCAGATGGAAGAATACCTGAAATTCAAAAAGAAGTATTATTAGGGATAGGTGAGTGGTTAGAAATTAACGGGGAGGGAATTTATGGCACTCGTCCCTGGGAAAGAGCTGAAGGAAAAACTTTGGATAATATAGACATTAGATTTACTCATAAGAATGAAATACTGTACATCCATCTCTTAAATAACCCAATAGGAAAAACTATAAAGATACTATCATTAAAGATTCCTCAAACTTCAACAATAAAGTTGCTTGGCTATAATGATCCACTAATATGGGAGCAAGATCAAGAAGATCTAATTATCACTATTCCTAAAAATTTAATAGATTCTCCTGTTTATGTATTCAAAGTAATTCCAAATGAATTATAAAGTTATTAAATTTTATTGAGAAGATTATAAAATAAAAAATAAGGAAATTTTATTAATATTAATTTATTTAAGGAGGATTTCCCTCTGAATCCCATCCTCTTAGATTATAATATTTCGGAAGTAATTCATCTAATGGTGGAATATTTTGTTTTGTACCCCCTTTATTAAGGGGAGTAAAGAATCTAGGACCGAGAGTATCGTCTTTGCTAGTAATTCCACACTCAATATTAAATTTCCGTTTCAAATTGAATATTCTTTCGCCCGCTTCAACCCAACTTTCGACCGTATAAGATCGTCCATTAATTGCGTTTAAAGATTGAACCCATGGTGCAATTTGATTAACATACCAAAAACCAAAAATACATCCCCCACACGCTGAATACGCTTCACTGGAATCTTGAATTTTAACAACGGCATTAACGACATCGTCGGTTCCAAATCGCTCAACTTTTTCATCCAATCCAATGTCAATTTTCTGATTTGCCATTGAAGATAAATGCATTGGTTCATAGCAATGATAGGCACCACGAGAAGATGTTGCATAATCTAAAGCGGTCATATTATTACATCTGGGTTCATGAGCTGGAACTTCAAGACCCTTACCGTGTGTTTCAAGATCCTCCGGTAAGTTTCTTTTTCGACAAAATATCCTAACTCCTTCAGCTAGACCATCACCAACACCTTCTCGCATAGCAACCATTCGAAATATTTTTTCAATTGCCGTAATTGCACCCCAAATTTGATATTCGCTAGGATTTTCCGGATCGGGATTAAATCCAATTTCTTTAAGGTCGAGATCAATCAACTTTCGTTCTGTAGCTTCAAGAAATGCTCCAATGGTGCTTCCAAGTGAAATAGTATCAATTCCAAGATCATTTAATATTCCATTCCATTTAATTAGGACATCTAAATCGTCAACCATTAGAAGGGCTCCCATCATTGCAAGAGTTTCATATTCAGGCCATGCAACCATTTGACCTTCGAAATTTATAAATGCCCTACAGGCAACAGGACAATTGAAACACGCGTAGTGTTTTATCTTATATCTTTCTTGTAAGGCATAATATCCAATTTTTTTAGTGCCAGGCCATCTACTTAAGGAATAATTTTTAATAGGCACATCTCCCATGCTTACATAATTATCCATATGAGCGAGTGTCCCAGTTTCTTTCATTACATTAGCCAATGGGTCTTCTTTTACTATATCTCTTATCTTCTTTACTGCGCTTTTTAAATTATCTTTATTATCGATAGTTACTTGACCCTGCCCTCGAACAGCAATAGCTTTTAATTTTTTACTACCCATTATTGCCCCCATTCCACATCGTCCAGATGCATGTTGAGACTCACTTATTATTGCAGCATATTTCACAAGATTAACTCCCGCAGGACCTATAGAGGCAATTTTTATATTATCATCTTTAATTATTTGTTTTAATGTTTCTTCTGTCTTGATAGTTCCAAAATTCCATATTTCAGAAGCATCACGAATCTTTACCTTCTCATTATCAATCCATAAGAAAACAGGGTTCTCACTTATGCCTTTAATAACAATATGATCAAAACCAGCACTTTTCAGTTCCTTTCCAAAAAATCCGCCTGCTGAAGATTCACCAATAATTCCAGTTAAAGGCGATTTTGCCATTACAAAATGACGTCCACAAAAAGGGACTGTAGTACCACAAAATGGTCCTACTGAAAAGATCAGGAGATTTTTACCATCATATGGATCAATTTTTGCCGGTACTTCACGTGTAAATATCGCAGCGGCGACACCAGCACCACCAATATAATTTTCTTCATCAGAAGAGTTAACATCTTCCGTAGAAATCATTCTTGTATCTAAATCAACTCTTAAAATTTTTCCCATTATTTTTACTCTCTCAAAAATTATAGAATTCTAGTAATACTTTCTTTTTCTTATATTATTAAAGTTTCTATAAAACTCTGTATTGTGAAAGATTTTTTTGAAAAAGACTTGAAAACCAGCTTAATTATTAAATAAAAAAAAATAATTACAAAAAATTAAAAAAAAATTATTGAATTAAATCAGATAAAGAATTACCTATCAAATCGATAATTTTGAGATAGGATGTAAACATCAGGTCATTATCTACTGTTGAATCGAATGAAATCGATAAAATTAACCCTTTATTGAAGGAAATGATAAGAAGTTTTCCATCTTCTCCTTCAATATGACAAAATTTAAACTTTCCTTTCTTAATGTCCTTACATGCTCTTTCCATCAAATTAAACATAGCTATAGTCATTGCTGCGTAACGGGATTCATCAAATCCTTCCGGAAGTATACTGCTTATTGATGCACCATCAACATCACTTATAAGAATGACAGCTTTTACTCCATCAAGCTTCTTTATCATTCTCATTATGAAATTTGCATTAAACAATTTGTCTGAAAGTTTATAAATTTTATATCTGTCTAAAAACATTCCTGTCTCTTCTACTATGGTTTTTTCTTTTAATCTATTAATTGTAGTCCTTATTTTAGCTTCTTCAATCCCTATTATTTCACTTAATTGAAGAATTGTCAAAGCTTTTGTTTTTAATTCTTTTATTAATTTTTCTGCTATAGTTGTCATACAAAAACACCTTTTTAAAAAATAATTGTTATACGCGTATCTTTTTCTAATAAAGAAAAGATATGCCTGTGTTATATATAAAGTATTCTCTATTTAAATGTTATGTAAAAGTTATTTTTACAATATAAAAATTAGAGAAAATAAATTATAATACTTAGTTTAAAATCGTTAATTTCAAAATCAGAAAATGATAATTCGGTGGATACTCTGTATTTAAATAGGATTATTCCGATTATATAGTTAGGCAATTAAGTAATAGTATTGGAGGTGTGGTAATCGTTTGGAAGGACGTAAGGATTTCGTTATAATTGAAGGGTTACGTTGCTATGTTGAATATATTGACCCTTTCGGCGCTGTTTTAGATTTAATGGGCGTACACATAAAAGATATACAAGCCATTGAGGGTTTTAACCTTATAAAAGATTTAAATTATTTAGATTTGTCGCATAACGAAATAACAGAAATTAACGGTTTAGAAAACCTCGTAAATTTGAAGACTCTTAATCTTAAGGGTAATAAAATAATAGAGATTCAAGGGTTAGAAAAGTTGACTAAACTCCGATATTTAGAACTCAACCGCAATCAAATCACCGAAATTAAGGGATTAGGCACTCTGTCCAATCTAATGTGTTTAGATTTGTCGGAAAATAAAATAACAGAGATTAAAGGGTTGGATAATCTTCAAAATTTACAGACTTTAAATCTACAGTCTAACAGGATTGCAGAGATCCCAAGATTAGATCATTTGGTAAAGTTAAGATTTCTATTTACCGAGGATAATCCTGTGGATCCTATATATTCTCCAGATCCTGTAGATTTGCAAAGATTAAAGTAATATTTCCATGAACTGTCTCAACTAGATATGAGAAAAAGCAAAAACTTTACTCTTAAAGCGGGCTCTTGAAAAATCCATAAGATTGCCAAACTGCCTGTTTCGTTTTCTTTTATCGGTTTGTCCAAAAAATCTTTTTAATTTTAATAATATAAAAATTAGAGATACTGAATTTAATTAATTAGTTAAAAATCAGAAAATTCAAAATCAGAAAAAATTGATTTGATTCTCTCTTTATTTTTATTATCTAACCATTCAGAATGGTCATAGGAGGGTATAATTCCTATTTTTTCCGATTTAGCGAGCCACAGCGGATTATATGGTAATAATCCTATTTTTTTTACATTTAAGGATTTCAAATAATTGGCTAAGCTATTCAAATTTTCATCTGTATCTGTTATATTAGGAATAAGAGGAATCCTTGGTAATATTTCTAATGATTTGTTTTTAATGATATCTTCAAAATTCTCTAATATCATCTCGTTTGAAACTTTACAATATCTAGCATGTAATTTTGGATTATTAATTTTCAAATCAAAATAAATAAGGTCGATATATGGTAAAATAAATTCATAAAATTTGTCTCGATTATAATATCCACTGGTCTCTAAACATATGTGAATATTTTCTTTTTTGAGTTCTTTGACTAATTTATTTATAAAATTTATATGATAAAGTGGTTCTCCACCAGAAAAAGTAACCCCTCCACCTGAATTTTTATAAAAAATTTTATCTTTTAATATAATTTCAAATAAGTCTTTTGTGCTATATTCTTGTCCTACAAATTCTAAGGCATTATTTGGGCATACTTCAATACATTTACCACAGAGGTTACATAAAGAGCGATCTATTCGGTATTTATTTGAAAAAGCTATAGCGCCTTGATTACAAGCTTTTAAACATGTTCCACATTCACTACAGCTACTTTTAGTAAAAGAAATTTCTTTAAATGGTGATTTGGCTTCAGGATTTTGGCACCATATGCAAGAAAGTGGGCATCCTTTAAAAAAAACTAAGGTTCTTATTCCTGGACCATCATCTAATGCGTTTCTTTTGATATCGACTAATAACGTTTTTTCTATCATTAATCAGCTTTAAAAAATAAAAAATAAATTAATTTATTATGCTTGAAATTCGTGCCGTTCAATTATTTCTAATTGCATATTTTTATTCAATTTCGTAAAGTATGCATTATAACCTGAAACTCTGACTAATAACCATCTATAATCTATTGGATTGACCATAGCATCTCTTAAAGTATCCGATGACACAACATTAAATTGCCATTGCATTCCATTCAAATCAAAAAAGCTTTGAACATAACTAGTAAATAAATCTAATGTTTGTTCATGAGTATCTCCTGGATGTGGTACTAATTTTACATTATATGAAGCATTGTTAGCCATTTTTAAATAATCTAAAGCCGCAACGCTTTGAATACTTGGGAGTAATATATCAGTAGTACCTGGAGCAGGAGTTAATCCTGGCGTCAAAGCCTTTCCTTTTTTTCTACCCGATGGTAAAGCACCCGTAAGCATTCCAAATCCAGCGTGATAACTAATCGACCAGTATCCTACAAGATATTTCCCACCCCTATAATTATCAGCAGAATTGTATATACCATAACAAAAATCAATAATATCTTGAGCCAACCCAATTGTAGTATCTTCACCAGATCCAAATTTAGGAACCCGTTCTATTTTATCTAAAATAGATTCATATCCTTCAAAATCATTTTCAATTGCATCCATCAACGTCGCAAAATTGAGATCTTTTCTTTCATACACTAAATCTCTTATAACTAATAAGCTGTCAACAACATCCGTAAGTGCTACAAGAGCAACCCCCGATGTGTTATAAATTGCACCCCCTTTAATAAGATCTTTACCTTTTTCTAAAGGTCCCTCGTAAAACCCGGATAATAAGGGAGTAGGATGAATAAATTCGTGTGCTTCTCCCAAAAAATTATTTATCTCAATTGATTGTTCAGCTAAATATTTAAGTTGTTCCTTGTAAGCATTGAGAAAGTCATTAAAGGTGGGAAAATCTGATCGAACATCTCCAGTTTCAACACCCATCTTTTCCCCAGTTAATGGAATATTACCGTTATTTAATGCCATTTCTAACGGAGCAACTAAGTTCAAAAGCATACAATTTGTATGACCATAATGTTTTCCTACAATAGTAGGCTCTACACATCCTGTAACAGCCCAGTCTCTAGCATCTTCCAACGAAAACCCTTCATGGACCAATGCTTCAATCATAGTTTTATCATTGTGAATGCTAGGAGATGCACCCATATTTATATTTACTTCAGTAAGTCTTCGCAAGTATTCCCTCGAATTAATTCCAGAATAATACCGGGCATTCATATTTGGATCTTGAAAACCTAACATTTCATTTGCTTTTAAAATAATAAATGTCATATCATTAACAGCATTTTTGCCTTCCTTATCTACACCGCCGACAGTTACAGTGTCATCTGAAGAACTACCGCCAAATAGTTTCCATCCTACATTTGGCATTAATGGATCGTGATCATTAATTCGTAAAAACAAGGATCCAAGCAATTCAATAGCATTTTTTATTATTTTTTGTTTATCTGCTTCATTTTTTACTTTTTCAATATCTCTCATGAAAAATGGCTGTAACATCTGATCAAGTCTTCCAATAGACAAGGCAGAATTAGCATTTTCACAATGAAGGCATACAAAACTGGTCCAAATTGATTGAATTGCTTCATATAGAGTGTCTGCTGGTTTTGCAGGGACTTTTGCACATATTCTTGAAATCTCTTTTAATTCTATTATTCTTTTAGCTTGATCTAGGTCATTAGAATCCAAACTGTTAGCGATTTTAAGAGCTTCCTCACTCAAGTTCTTTGAATAGACTATTACACCTTCGATTGCGATTTGAACTGCCTTGTAGAAATTTTTTTTCTCAATATTTTCAGTTTCCTGCTCTAATTTTTCAGCTTTGTTTTTTACAGATTCTAAACCTTCGTTAATTACCATTGGAAATCCCGGAACAGTATGACTAATGGCGTTAGTTTTCATCATGAAATAAAATACCCAGCCTTCTTCTAATGCTTGGGATTTTGGATTGCCATTCTTCGTCCGGCAATACTCCCTCACATTTCGTTCCATCCAGTAAGGAAAAACTTCAAGACTTAAAATATCAGCATCTTTATCCGAAATATCGTTAGGGTTGAGTTCTCGTTCGCCTATTGTTTTTAATTCAGGCCATATTGCTGTCGCTATAAGTTCAGGATACATAGGTATACCGACTTCTTTCGAAGTAGTGGAGCCGGCAATAAGGTGCTTATCATGAATTATTGGTTTTTTGTTAGACATTATACAATTCACAGCTCCTGCTTGTCGTAATTCTGGATCAAAAGGGTTTCCGGATTTATCTACTTCGAATCCATTTTCCTTATGATATTCTGTCACTAATTTCGCCCTTTCAACACATATTGCTGGTTTTAAGGCAAATCTTCTATTTTTTAAATATTTTAGCCTAGGAAAATCGTTTAAAGAATAATTAGCTAAATAGGGATCCTCTAATACTTGAATATTATCAATTTTACGATTTAAACTTTCGTTAACGAGTTTTCTATTATCAATATCTTCAATTGGATAAAGCAATTGGTTTTCAGGACCCTTATAATCCTTAATTTTAGCCCCCATCACGAGTGATGTGAGATAAGAGAATTTAGTAAGGTAACTCATGTTTCCAATATATCCCATTTCATTTGTCAAAAGGTAATCAAGGGATTCTTCAGCGCTCTTGCTATATAAGTTAGCTAAAGTCTCTTTATCTTTATAGTATATTGTAATATTTGGATCATCAATTTTTCCATCAGTGACAGTCATCTTTCCATCTTTAAAAATTACGTAGACATTAAATGCATCATCCTTAGTTGTGAATTGATATTTTGCATTGAAAATAAAACCTGTTTTTTCATTATAAATCTCTCTACGCATTTTTCTGCGAGTATCGAAGATCATAGCAAGTAAATTTAGCTGATCTTTAAAATTCTCAAGTTCTTTTTCTACATCTAATATTTGCATAAGTAACTTCACTAAAAATTATAATATTTAATGATTAATTTTGATTTTATTAAAATTTTTCAATTAAAAGAACTAAATAGCTTTCATCTTATGTATTTTGAATTTAGACGCAATTTGAATCAATTCTTCTTGATGAGTATAGAGAGCACAAGCAAAACCTTCAGTTTCCAATAAATGGTTATTTTCCCCTATATATGTTGAGAACAACAAGATTTTTTTTTACAGAAGTCCGAATTAGGAGAATTCAAGGGACTTCTTAATCAATAATAAAAAGTTATCAAATTCAAAATAAATCAAGAATTATGATATAATAATATTTAAAAAAAATAAAAAAGAGAAAGAGATTATGAGTGAGAAAAAAGAACAAACTATTAAAGACTCATATGATGTCGTCGTTATTGGAGCCGGTAATGGTGGTTTAATAGCTGCCGCAGAATTAGCAATGAGAGGTATTAACACACTGCTTTTAGAACAACATAACTTGCCTGGGGGATTTGCCTCTAGTTTTGTAAGGGGAAGGTTTGAGTTTGAGACTTCATTACACGAACTATATGATTGGGGACCTTCATCAAATAAGGGTGGTACTAGAAGATTATTAGAAAAATATGAACTAGATTCAGAGTTCGTAGAAGTTCCTGAGGCGTATAGGTTAATTTTGACGGACCCAGATGAAAATCTTGATGTAGTAATGCCTTTCGGAATTGATTCTTATCTTGATACTATTGAAAAAGAAGTCCCGGGAAGTAGAGAATCGGTAAGTAAATTTTTTGGCCTAGCACAGGATATTGAAAGGGCAACTGCCTATATAGGGCAGTCAAAAGGAAACCCAGATCAAAACGTTTTACTAAAGGAGCATTCAAACTTTCTTAAAACTACTGCTTATTCTGTGGAGGATGTTCAAAATGCGCTTAATATTCCAGAAAAAGCAAAGGATATTCTTAATGCATATTGGGTTTATTTAGGTGTTCCAACTAGTAGAGTAAATTTTACGATATTTGCTTCTATGGTTTATGGTTATATTTTAAAAGGTGCTTATATTCCAAAACTTCGATCTCATGATTACACTACCGCTCTAGATAAAAAGATTAGAGATTTAGGTGGTAAAATAGAATATAACACGACAGTAGAAAAGATATTAGTTGAAAATGGTAAAGTTGTCGGAGTTGAGACTTCTAAAGGAGATAAGATTAAAACGAATCATATAATATGCAACGCTTCCCCCACGCTTACTTATAACAAATTAATACATCCTAAATCAGAAGTTCCAGAAATTGCTTATAAGGAAATAAACGCTAGACGGCATGGAGTTTCTACTTTTGTTGTTTATATGGGTTTAGATGCAACGGCAGATGAATTGGGACTCAAAGATTATAGTTATTTTATTAATAACAATATGAATACTGATGAACTTTATAATTCTTTAAACAATCTGGAAACACCTAAGGTTCAAGCAACAATTTGTTTAAATAATGCAATCCCAGACTGCTCACCTCCAGGTACTTGTATTATTTCGATTACAACTGCTTTTCTACCAGGAGTATGGGATGATGTAAAACCCGAAGATTATTTCACATTAAAAAATAGAATCGCAGAAGACCTTATTAACACTTTGGAAAAAACCACAGGTGCTCCAATAAAGGAACATATTGAAGAAATTGAAGTTGCTACGCCTCAAACCATCGCAAGATTTACTAGAGCTTATAATGGAGTAGTATACGGGTACGAACCGGATTCTTGGGATTCTTTTGTCCCACGCTTGATGACGATGAATGACGAAAAACATATTGAAGGTCTTGAATTTTGTGGAGGTTTTGGTAAAAGGTGTCATGGATATAGTAGTTCTTTAAAGGATGGAGAAACTGCCGCGTTACTAACTTTACAAGATTTACATAAAAAGGGTGGGCTAAAATGAAAGAAGAAAATAAGAAATTTGATATTACTGTTAAAAGCAACACAAGAGATTTATTTGCGTTTACAAAATTAGTCCCAAACCGAAAAAAGAGGTTCGAAAAGGCATCTAATGAGCCGATAACAAAGGATCCAATGAATAAACTCGCTGTTCGACTTCATCCCTTAAGACAATACTTAA
>Ga0307377_10002439_pt1 | contig 21977 bp, 19 predicted proteins | sample TR3MG_FD_202535 | JGI IMG/M metagenome (GOLD analysis project Ga0307377, IMG submission 202535) | Soil microbial communities from Risofladan, Vaasa, Finland - TR-3 | ecosystem: Environmental > Terrestrial > Soil > Coastal area > Acid sulfate soil | place: Finland: Risofladan, Vaasa | collected...
CTGACGCCATTCGGGCCACTCGGGGAGCGGTCTCAGCGAGCGAACTCCATCCGGACCGACCGCGAGAAGCAACGAGTGAATATCGGCGTAGACCGAACCTCCGTACTCCGATCGCAGGTGTCCGGCGGTCTCCAGGTCGATCTCCCAGCCGGCGATGAAGTTCACGATCAATGCATCGCAGGACGAGGCCGTGCCGGCAAGCTCCGACCAGGTCCAGCCTGGAACGCCTCCGGTAAGCCTCTCGCAGCGGCGGGGCTTCGAGCTGTAATAGAGATCGACTCGATTGTTGGACTCCGGGACAGTGAGCACTCCGTCCAGCGACTCGACCCGCTCAAGTCCGTCGAAGAACTCATCCGCCCCTTGCCGCAGATCGGCTCCGACCTTGATCAACGGAAATACGTCCCACCCGATTGGTGCAACGGCCTCGAGCGCAGCGAGCGAGTATGCGATCCCACCCCAATCGGTCAGCGCGTCGCCGTCCACGCCCGGACGGTGAATCGTATCGAGGACCAGGGTGCCCAGGACTCCGAGTCGGGGCATGTCAGAGGTCGCCGAACCGTTCCTGGCGGAACATGCAGGCGGCTCCGATCACGCCGACCATACTGCCGAGCGAACTCGTAACGATCTGGCAGTTTTCGGAGGCGTGGCTGAACGCCCGGCGTCGGACTTCCGCCTTGAGCGGCTCGAGCAGTCGGTCCCCGGCGCGCGTCACGCCGCCCGAGATCACGACCATTCCCGGATTCAGGATGTTTATGAGGTTCGCGATCCCCGTTCCGAGGAACTTCGCCGTGTCCCGCATCACTTCCTTCGCGTAGTCATCGCCGGCCACGATCGCCTCGTACACAGTCTCGGCAGTGATCCGCGCCAACTCGCCCCTGACCATCGACGGAAGCAGGCTCGGCTCACCGGACTGCAGACCCTCCACCGCGCGCGCCGCGATGGCGGGCCCGGAGGCGTACGCTTCCAGACATCCGTAGTTGCCACATTTGCAGCGCCGGCCGGTGGAATCGATGGTCATGTGCCCGACCTCGCCGGCCACGTCCGAGATCCCGTGGAACACTTTTCCGTCGAGCACGATCCCGCCTCCGATACCCGTCCCCAGAGTCACCCCCACGAGAGTGGAGACCCCTTGACCCGCTCCCTGCCACCATTCGCCCAGCGTTGCCGCGTTCGCGTCGTTGTCGAGCTCGGCTTCGAGACCGACGGCGTTGGAGATCAGATCGCGGAGCGGAAAATTCCTCCAGCCGAGATTCGGCGTATCGATCACGGTGCCGGTGCGTCTGTCCAGCGGTCCGGGCGACCCGAGGCCGATCCCGACGAACGCGTCCTCCGCGATTCCGGCTTCTTTTTGCGCGTCCCGCATCGCGTCACGAATCAGATTGACGATCCGGTCCACGACGAATTTGGGGCCCTTGTCAGCCTCGGTCGGCACCGATCGCATGCCCAGGACCGGACCGCCGTCGAACGGCACGACGCCCACGTTGACGGTTGTTCCACCGAGATCCACTCCGACTATGTGCCGACCGTCGCTCACGGTGATGCCTCCTCGAGAAGGTCGACCGAAGCTTCGAGCACTTCGTCGACCGTTACGAGTCGGAGACACTCACGTTCCGCCGACTCGAGCAGCGTGCCCCGACCGGTGCGGGGGCACTCGTTCTTCACACAGGGGACACAGGGTAGATCGAACCTACCGATCAGCCGCACCCGACTCGCGAGCGGGCGCGTTTGCCGCACGTCGGCGGGCCCCTCCAGCGCCACGATGGGACGATCGAGCGCCGCCGCCAGGTGCATCGGTCCAGTATCATTCGTTACCAGAAGATGGCACTCGGAAAGCGCTCCGGCCAACTCGACAAGCGACGTACTGCCTCCGAGATCGAGCACAGCACCATCTATGAGTCCGTCCGTCGTCCTCGCCCTTCCCACCACTTCCGCCGTCACCTCGCGGTCGTCGGGCCCACCGAGCACGAGCACGCGAAACCCGCGCTTCGCGAGAGAGCGTCCGAGTGCCGCGAACTTCTCCGCCGGCCAGCGGCGGGACGCTCCGTTCGCGCCGGGAAACAGGGCCACGAGTGATCGACCGTCATTCGGAATCCGGATCGCCTTCCGCCGGTCCGCCCACGCGGCGTTGGACGCCGCGAGTTCCGTGAGGCGCGGGGCCGGTGGCTCACCATCCGCCTCCGGGAAGTCGGCGATCGCCAGGAACTCATTCACCCGGTGGTCCATGAGCAGCCCGGTGCGATCGACAGGGTCGGTCAGCAGCCAGGCACGCCCGCCCCCGGTGGATCCGCGCCGCGTGGCCAGCCCGGCCGCCCGAAAGATAAGCGCAGAAGAAATCGACGGAGTGAGGAGAACCCCGCGCCGGGCGCCCAGTTCACGGAGTTCACCGGCCGCTGCCCGGATGTCCCGCCGGTCTGAGAGGGCCAGGACACGGGCGTCGAGGCCGGCGAGGGTGAGCAGTGGGACCAGTCCGCTCACGACCTGGACGATCGGAGCGGTTCCATGCTCGCGACGCTCTCGCTCGCTCGATGCGCGCAGCGCCGGGAGCGCAAGGATCAGCTCGCCGAGGTGGTTCGGCGCCCGAATGACCAGCCGGTCCGTCACCGATTCCCCGTTTCCTCAGTCGCCGACCTGCAGGACGGCGAGAAACGCCTCCTGCGGGATCTCGACCGTCCCCACCTGCTTCATTCGACGCTTCCCTTCCTTCTGCTTCTCCAGCAGCTTGCGCTTCCGTGAGATGTCCCCGCCGTAGCACTTCGCGGTGACGTTCTTCCTGAGCGCCTTGACTGTCTCCCTGGCGATCACCTCGCGCCCGATCGCCGCCTGGATCGCCACCTCGAACATCTGCCGCGGAATCAGCTCGCGGAGCTTACGTGCCACCTTTCGGCCATACTCGTAGGCTCGCTCGCGGTGCACGATTACGCTCAGTGCGTCCACGGGATCGCCGTTCAGCAGGATATCCAGCTGGACCAAGTCGGACTTTCGAAAACCCGCCAGCTCGTAATCCAGCGCCGCGTAACCCCGGGAGATCGTCTTCAGCCGGTCGTAGAAATCCAGCACGATCTCCGCCAGCGGAATGTCATACCGGATCTCGACGCTATTCGAGTCGAGGTAGTGCAGGCCCACGTACTCTCCGCGGCGGTTGTGACACAGGGCCTGGATCCCGCCTATGTACTCGGCCGGAGTCACCATGTGGATGCGGACGAACGGCTCTTCCACGCCGTCGATCACCCCTCGATCCGGCATGCGGCTCGGATTCTCCACGGAGACGATGTCACCGTTGGTCAGCGTGACGCGGTATTCGACGTTGGGAATCGTGGTCACCAGATCGAGCCCGGCTTCCCGTTCCAGCCGCTCCTGTACGATCTCCATGTGGAGCAGCCCCAGAAATCCGCAGCGGAACCCGAATCCGAGGGCCTGGGACGTCTCCGGCTCGTAGTGAAGACTCGCGTCGTTGAGCTGGAGGCGCCCCAGGGCGTCGCGCAGCTCTTCGAACTGGTCCGAGTCCGACGGATACAGCCCGGCGAATACGACCGGCTTCGCTTCCTGGTAGCCCGGAAGAAGCTCCTTTGCCCGCCGATCGGCGTCGACGATCGTATCCCCGACCTTCGTGTCCGCGATGTTCTTGATCTGGGCAGTCAGATAGCCGACTTCGCCGGTCGCGAGATGGTCCACCGGCTGAAATCCGAGGCGCAGGAAACCGACCTCACCCACCTCGTAGACCGCATCGGCCTTGCCGAATCCGATCTTCTGGCCGGGTCGGATCGAGCCGTCCACGACGCGGATGAACGGTACCGCACCCCTGTACTTGTCGTACATGGAATCGAAAATCAGGGCTCGTAGCGGGGCTTCGGGATCACCGGTCGGCGCGGGTACCCGGGCCACGATCGCCTCGAGAATCTCCTCGATCCCCGATCCCTCCTTGGCGGAAGCGAACAGCACGTCGTCCGGGTCGATTCCCATCAGGTCGCAGACTTCGTCCCGGCGCCGTTCCGGCTCCGCCGCCGGCAGGTCGATCTTGTTGATCACCGGGATGATCTCCAGGCCCGCGTTCACCGCGAGAAACAGGTTGGAGATGGTCTGCGCCTCTATTCCCTGTGACGCGTCGATGATCAGGAGCGCCCCTTCGCACGCTTCCAAGCTTCGACTGACCTCGTAGGTGAAGTCCACGTGTCCGGGAGTATCGATCAGGTTGAGTTCGTACTCCTGGCCGTCGAGGGCGCGATACGGCAAACGGATCGCGTTCAGTTTGATCGTGATGCCCCGCTCGCGCTCGAGGTCCATCGAATCGAGGACCTGCTCCTTCATTTTCCGGAGCTCAACAGCTCCCGTGCGCTCCAGCAGGCGATCGGCGAGCGTGGACTTCCCGTGGTCGATGTGGGCGACAATGGAGAAGTTGCGAATTGAATCTAACTTCACACGGACCTCTGGTGATTCGGCGTTTTTTCGGGAGCGCGAATATAGACGAGCTACCGGTGTGCAGCAATCAGATCTCGACCGTCATGCCGTCGTATGCGGCCTCCACGCCCGGTGGCAGTCTGTCCTCCAGCTCCGCGTGGTCCAGCCGGTGTGTCAGATGCGTCAGCAGCGCCCTCTCCGGATCGACTCGCTCGATTACCGCGAGCGCCTCTTCGACGTTGAAATGCGTCGGGTGCGGCGACCCGTACCACAGCGCGTTCAGGATCAGTACCCGGGTGCCTTCCAGAAGACCCCACGCGTCGTCCGGTACCCGCTTCGCGTCCACGATCAGCGAAAGATCTCCGCACCGAAACCCGTAGCTCTGATACATCCCGTGGGGAAATCCGATCACCCGGAGGGGGAAGCCGGCCGCGTCGACCAGGTCGCGATCGTGATACGGAATCAGCTCCAGACCCGGAACGACGGTCCCCGGCTGCTTGCTGGGCTCGGGCCCCAGGAAATACGAGAAGCGGGCCTGGACCTCGGCTCGGTGATCGGCCGAGAGGAAGAGCGGAATCCTGTTCCCATCGTGACCCGTGAACGCCCGCAGATCGTCGATTCCGTGCAGGTGGTCTGCATGCGGGTGCGTAAGGAACACCGCATCGACCCGAGGGACGTCTGCCGCCAGGAGTTGCAGTCGCAGCTCCGGTGGAGTGTCGACCAGCAGTCTCCGGTCTCCGTCTTCGAGCAGGATCCCGTGGCGAGTCCGTCGATTCCGGAGATCATCGGAGTTGCATACGGCGCAACTGCACCCGATCACCGGAACGCCGAACGAAGTACCGGTGCCGAGAAACCGCAGCTTCAACCGTGTGTCCTCAAAGCGTTTCGATCCGCATGTAGTTGGTCGTGCCCGGTGTGTGGAACGGGACTCCCGCAGTCACCACGAAGGAGTCTCCCTCCGCTCCGAGTCCATGTTCGCGGGCAAATACCCGAGCTGTCTCCAGCATCCTGTCGTAGGATGCTTCCCCCTCGAGCAGCAGAGGTACGACTCCGTAGGCGAGGGCCAGCTGGCTGAAGGTGCGCGGCTGGTCGGTCACGGCCAGGATCGGCACCTGGAGTCGCTGAGCGGACTGAACCCGTGCCGTGAAGCCGCTGTTGGTGAACGTGACGAGGAAGGGGGCCCCAAGCCTGTCCGTGGCTTCGGCCGCCGCTCCCGCGACCGCTCCGGCAACTGTGTGATGAACGGGAGCCAGGCCGCGGAACCGGGGACTGCCCTGTCCTTCCTCATCAATGCCCGGTTCGCGTTCGATCCGGCTGATGATCCGTGACATCGTGCTCACCGACTCGACCGGATAGTCACCGACGGCAGTCTCCGCTGAGAGCATCACCGCATCCGTGCCGTCCAGCAGCGCATTTGCCACGTCCGACGCCTCGGCACGGGTTGGACGCGACGAGACGATCATCGACTCGAGCATCTGCGTCGCGGTAATCCCGAGCTTTGCAGTCTTGCTGGTGAGCCGGAGTATGCGCTTCTGGACCAGCGGGACCTCCTCGAAGTCCAACTCCACTCCGAGGTCGCCGCGCGCCACCATCACTCCATCCGCGTTGGCCAGTATCCCGTGGAGGTTTCGAAGGGCCTGTGCCATCTCGATCTTCGCGACGAGCAGCGCGCGACCGTCGACCAGTTCCCGCAGTTCGTCGAGATCATCAGGTCGACGCACGAAGCTCAACGCGATGTAATCGACCCCGAGATCGAGAGCGAGTCGCGCATCCTCCCGGTCCTTGTCCGTCAGGCTGGGAGCCCCGATTTCCGCGCCCGGCAGGTTGATCCCCTTTCCCGAGCTGAGGGTCCCACCGTCGAGGGCTTCGAGAACGACACAATTACCCCGGATCTCCCTGACGGACAGCTCGATCTTCCCGTCATCGAACAGCACTCTGTCCCCAGGGCCGAGGTCCGCCGCAAGCTCCGGATAGGTCGTGGGAATCGGCACCGGACCGGCCGAATTCACCGGCCCTGGGGACTCGTTCTCCGGAAAGGCGAGATAAGTTGCACCTGGCTCGATCTCGAGCGGCGAGTCCAGCGTTCCGACGCGGATCTTCGGTCCCTGAAGGTCGGCCAGGATGGAGATTGCCCGACCGGATTCCCGGGACACATTCCGTGCGAGTTCGACCGCGCGGGTCGCCTGATCGTGCGAACTGTGCGAGAAGTTGACGCGCACGCCATCGAGTCCTGCCTCGACCAGGGCGCGAAACACCTCGGGGTCCCGGCTCGCAGGTCCGACCGTGCACAGGATCTTGGCGCGCCGGAATGCGAGGCTCTCATTCATCACTGACAACCGATGTCGAAGGTCTCAAGGGACTGGAGCGTCCAGCGGGGGCGCTAGCGAACCACACCCGGATCCCCGCGCGGCCAGGGGACCCGGGCCCGTCGGTACTCAGGCGATCAGGCGCCCGTCGGCACAGAGCTCCGGGCGGTGCGATGCGATCCAGCCGTGCATTGCCTGGAGCGTTCCGTACGGAAGAGTCTCGAGTGCCGCCGGTTCCAGCCCGGGAATCACACACGCGGCTGCACGGCGGAAGAAATACGCCATCTGCCTGGTTCGCTGCTCGCCGCTCAGTCTCGTCCCGCCGGGAATGTCCGGAATCGGCTCCAACAACCTTCGATAGCTGAAGACTTCGCGGGGAGAGAACACATCGGGAATCTGGTAAGAACGCTCTCCCAGCTGAAACGAGCCGTCCCGCGCGATCTGAATAGCCTCTCCCATAGCACCTCTCCTTACCCACCGGTAGGCGATCGAACGGAACCCCGGGGGCCGAGGGGTTCGATTCACGAACGTACCGCCCGGAACAGGGTCCGGGCAAATTTTGCGCGGCCGGCGCCGCGCCCGGGAAAATCGGACATTCCGAAATAGGAGGAATCGCGTGCCACGGCGCTCTCGCCTGAGTGGCCGGGCGCCGCCCGACTCAGCAGTCCTGACCGGAAGTCGATCCCGTACAAACACCGAAAGTACAAGATCTGGTGCTCGGCCAATCTATCGCGTCCACATGTTGTGGGTCAAGTTTTGGAGCTCGATTCCTGTATCGACGGCCGGCGCCGGGCCCACGCTTGATGCATCGCGTTCGTCCGCCTACAATGCTCGGCAGAGTCTGGCTCTTTCTGCGCGGCCTGGACCGCTCCCGCGAGTGGACAACGAAGGGAAATCGACGAACATGTCTCGACTGCGTGGCAGTGTGAAGTGGTTCGATCCAGAGAAGGGGTGGGGGTTCATACGGCTCGAGGACGGAGACGAGGTGTTCGTCCACCATTCCGACATCCAGGGGTCCGGATTCCGCAGTCTGCGGGACGGGGCCGAGGTGGAACTGGACATCGAGCGAGTCGAGCGCGGTCCGCGCGCTCGGAATGTCATTCCACTCGGTGGAGAGACCGCTGCGGCGGATCCTTCGAGCCGGGCACCACGGGAGAAGAGCGGCAGGGCAGGCGGGAGCAGAGGATCCGGCCGGTCCGGGACCCGGGCGAGGGAGCGAAATCGTGCCGGACCGGGAGAAGATAGGCAGGACCGTCAGGCGGCCGGCTCCAGCCCGAAACTACAGACCCTGAACGAGCAGATCCGTCAGCGCCTGGCAGCCCGGTTCACCTTTCTCCGCTGACGCGAACCTTCCGACCCCCGGGCGTGGAGCTCCCCGTGGCTGAAGTTTCGGCCGCGGGTTGGCAAACGACCGGCCAACGCACTATTTTGCGTGGCTGAGACGGATACAGACGCGCGACGTTGTGTCGCGCGCGAGTCGCGTTCCTGAAGGGGTGAGCTAGTTTTGGAGATTCAGATCGCCGAAGGACAGAACCTCGAGAAGGCCCTGCGCCAGTTCCGCCGCAAGGTACAGCGAGCCGGAATTCTCGCGGACATGCGCCGGAAGAGGCACTACGAGAAGCCCAGCGAGGCGAAACGTCGGAAGCAGAAGGCCGCCCAGCGCCGACTCGCCAGAAATGCCCGGAGGCGCAAGCAGCGCGACTGAGCGCCGCTTCGCTCCGGGCTACTCCGGATCCACCATACAGACTTGACCGACCGACCTGGCAGGCGGTCCTCAGCCCCGGCAGGCAGGAACCTCCTGCGAGCTTGCGTAGCCGCGTGGCGACCGGATGTCCCCGACGTACACGGCGCACTCCGCATCCCCCGACTTCGCGATGGCGGAGAAGCCGTCCGAGTCCCCCTGGATCAGGTCGAGTCGAACCCCGGAACCCGGCGTGAAGTCGATGCTCTTCAGGTCCGACGCGTAGTAGTCGTTGGCCTCGAAATAGGCCTTCTGGGCCGTCACGAGACGGTACAGCTCGGACTCGAGACTGGCAGTCGAAACAGCCGCACCGGTCGACTGCGCGCCTCCAGTCGCTCCCGAGCCACCCGGGTCCGTTCCGACGACGACTTCCCGGCTGCTGGCACAGGCCGAAACTCCGACCGCCAGGACACCGGCGGCGATCAGGGCTGTGATTCTTGTTCCCTTCGACATGACTTCGTGTCTCCCTTCGCGGATCAGCAGGACGCGGCCACACCATCGCTGCGGGCAAGGCGACTCCCACTTCGACGATGGTTCCGATGATAGACGCGGACAAGCTGACACAAGGAACGACGGACGGACAGGGGCGTGGCCCGGGTTCCGGTCAGGCGAACCGCCTGTGGCTGACCGGACAGGTGCACGAAGACGCGGGCCCGCTGCGGACTGTCCGGAGGGCGATCCGCTACGGAGACGGGCTCTTCGCCACGCTGCGCATCGACTCGGGATGGCTGCTCGACGCCGAGCGCCATGCCGCGCGCTTGCTGGCGGGCGCCGATGGGATCGGACTCGAGCCGCCGGCCGGCTGGCTCGACGAACGGCAGATCGTCGAACGCCTGCTGGCAGCCGCCGTTGATCTGGGCGCGGGCCCCGGGACTGACGGGGTGCTGCGTTGTCAGTGGAGCGCAGTAGACCGCGGCCGCGGCTACGGGCGGTCCGGTGACTCCGTCGCCCTGGTCGAGCTCTCTGAGGTCCCGGCCGACAGAGTGCTCGGCGCACGTGTGCTGGAAAGCGACGTGGTTCCCCGTCCGTCGATCGCACACATCAAGACTTGCAATGCGCTGCCCCACGTGATCGCCGCGCGCCTTGCCGCGCGACTCGGGGTCGAGGAGGTCCTCCGCGTGTACGACGGATGGCTGGCCGAGGGCATTTCGGCGAACCTGTTCTTCGAGCGGGACGGCCGGTTGTTCACTCCGGGCCCGGAGCTTCCCCTGTATCCCGGCACGGTGCGCCGGAGGGTGATCGAGCAGGCCGGCGCCCTCGGCATCGAGGTCGTCGAGGGACGGTGGGAATCCTCCGAGCTGAACAGGTGCGACGGCGCATTCCTGACTGGATCCGTCCGGGGTGTGGAGCCTGTTTCGAAACTGGATGACCGGTCCCTGGAGTCGACGCCTTTGATCGATTCCGTGTCGCGCGCGACTGCCGGGATTCGCCGGGCCGAAGCGACCGCTCTGCCCGGCGGAAGCCAATGAAGAAGCTCGATCCGGCAGGGCCTCCCGAGCGGATCAGCCCCAGGTGCCTGCGGATCCCACTCCCCGATCCGTTCGTTCCCGGGGTCACATCGGTATTCGTGCTCGACTCGGAGGCTGGCCTCCCCCCGTGGCTCCTCGATTCCGGCGCCGACATGCCGGAGTCGGAGGCGGCGCTGCGAGCCGGACTCGAGTCCCTGTCGATCACGCCTGAGACCGCGTCTGGCGTCGTGCTGTCTCACACGCACCTGGACCACGCAGGCGGACTTCTGCGCTGGCGACCGGAGAGTCTGCTCGCGCACCAGAACGCCGTGGAGGAGATGCGGAACCTGCAACCGGCATCGAGCCGGGGCCGGACTGCCCTGCGGAGCATGGGCGTTCCGGCTGAGCTGGCCGACGACCTGGCGCCGGAGGACGAACCCGTCGGGGGCGCCCCGTTCGCCCGGACGCCAGTGTCGCACCCGGTCTCGGGGCCAGACGGCCCGATTCCGGGCTCAGGAGGGTGGAGGTGGATCCTCGCGGAAGGCCACGCACCCGGTCACCTGATGGTGTTTCACCCTGAAGACCGCGTGCTCCTCGTCGCAGACCAGTTCCTGCACCGGTGGAAGACGCCGATCCGCATCTCGGACCGGGAGGAAGACAGCTTCGGGCTGTTCCTGGCCTCGCTGAACCGGGCACTGCAGCTCGAGCCGCACATCGTCTGCTCGAGTCACACGGGAGCGATCCAGCCGGCGATACCGTTCCTCGCGGACAGACGCGCAGTCCTGGATCGCCAACTCGAGCGAACTCTCGCGGCGGTCGAGAACGGGTCGAGTTCCGCGTGGGAGGTGGTGGCGAGTGGTGGCGATCGTCGGCCGAGCGGCGGCCTCCTCATACTGTACCTGCGGGAGCGCCTCGCCATGCTGCGTCACCTCGCGGCTGACGGTGCGCTCGTCCGACAGCTGCAGGACGGAGTGGAACGGTTCGTTCCCGCCTGATTCGGTGGCGCGCTTTCCATGCTTCGCGGCCCTGAATCAGGTCTTAGCTTCAGCCCCCGCTCCGAATCGGCGCACCACGTACGCCTCCAGGATCTCGATGAACTGTGCGACGATGTCGTCCCCGCGCAGCGTCGTGTGGTGTTCGCCGTCCACGTAGACCGGGGCGCTGGGCTCCTCGAAGCTCCCGGGCAGTGAGATACCGATGTCCGCATGGCGGGATTCGCCGGGCCCGTTCACCACACAGCCCATCACGGCCACGCCCAGGGTCTCGATTCCCGGGTAGAGTCCGCTCCACAGGGGCATTCGGGTACGCAGGTATTCTTCGATCTCCTGTGCCATTTTCTGGAAGAACGTGCTCGTCGTGCGGCCACAGCCCGGGCAGGCCGTGACCTGCGGCTCGAACATCCGCAGCCCGAGCGACTGGAGGATCTGCCGTGCGACGCGAACCTCCTCACTTCGATCTCCGCCGGGAGTCGGCGTGAGAGATACGCGGATCGTGTCCCCGATACCCTCGGCGAGGAGAATCGCCAGCCCCGCGGTGCTGGATACGATCCCTTTCCTGCCCATCCCGGCCTCCGTGAGACCCAGGTGGAGCGGGTAGTCGGAGAGCGGCGCCAGCCGACGATACACGGTCAGCAGATCCTGCACGCCGGAGACCTTGGCGCTCAGGAGAATCCGATCGTGTGGCAGACCGATCTCCTCGGCCACCCGGGCCGAACGCATCGCGCTCTCGATCATCGCGTCGATCATCACGTCGTGCGCCTCACGGGGCCGCTCGAGCGCCGCGTTCTCGTCCATCATCGTGGTCAGCAGCGCCTGGTCCAGCGATCCCCAGTTCACGCCGATTCGGACCGGCTTGTCGTGTTCGGCCGCGCATTCGACGATGCGAGCGAAGTTCGCGTCCCACGTCCGACCGCCCACGTTCCCCGGGTTGATCCGGTACTTGTCCAGCGCTGCCGCGCACGAGGGATTCCCCGGCAGGAGAATGTGTCCGTTGAAGTGGAAGTCCCCGATCAGTGGAACTGTCACCCCCGAGGCTCGCAGGCGGTCGGAGATCTCCGGAACGGCGCGAGCCGCCGCCGAAGTGTTGACCGTCAGACGGACCAGCTCGCTGCCGGCCTCGGCGAGCTGCGTAACCTGCGACACGGTCGCCTCGACGTCGGCCGTGTCGGTGTTGGTCATGGACTGCACGACCACGGGATGGTCGCCACCGATCCCGACGCCGCCGACATCCACGACCACCGCAGGCCGTCGCGTACCCAGAGCGTCCCCGCCGGTGTCCGTCCGGTGCGCTTCTCGGTTCAGGCTTTCAGACATCAGGTCGGCTCTCCCGGTATCGGACAACGAGGCGGCGGTTCGACCGCAGGCGCGGTGTGATTCTAACCCGGGGTGGCCCCGAACAGAAAAGGCCCCGGATTTCTCCGGGGCCTCGCGCCCGCTGGCCGGCCTGCGCTGTGCGCAATCCCGGCCTCTGGCGTCATTTCGTTCGCGGTCGCTTCGCTAGTGCTCTCCGCTCACGCCTGACGGGCGCTAACTTCTTTTACAAACCGCTTGAGCCGGGAGTCGAGACCCATCCGCCTCTCGCGCTTCATCTCCTGCTCGAACGCGATCCGGTTCGCCACCGTCGCGTCTCTCACCCAGCGTGCCGTGATCGCCGGCTTGCGACTCGGTCGTGAACTGCCGGCGGCAGCGGCGTGAAGAGCATTCGCACTTCCGATCGATTCGCTCATCACTACCTCACCGTTCTCGACGCTTCGGCAGGTGCGCGACCTCGCGGCCTCGTCCGGCCGTCTGCGCTACACGCCACCATGTTGAAGGGGCCGCTCAACGGACTCTCAACCCGGACCCTGGGCCTGGAGGATCGGTTTTCCACGGCGAACGGCCGCTTCTCCACCGGATTCCCCGGAAACGGTCCGGGTTTTCCACACCAACCGCTACATCTTGTACCCGAAGGATGATAACCCCACAAGATATTGGGGTCAAGCGCAGAATCCCGCTGTGGATCAGGTCCTGGCCGAGAGCAGTCTCGACCCCGCCTGCTGCAGCAGCGACTCCGACTTACAGAACGCGAACCGCACCAGCGACCTTCCGTCGGCGGGATTCGCGAAGAAGCTCGATCCCGGTACGGAGGCCACCCCCGCGTTCCGGGCCAGGGCCGTGGCAAACCGGGTGTCCCCGTCGTCTGATATGTCCGAGAAATCGGCCAGGATGTAATAGGCACCCGCGGGAGGAGTGCACCGGAATCCGGCCGCTCGAAGAGCCTCGACCATCAGGTCGCGGCGACGCCGGTAGGAGCCGGCGAGGTCACGGTAGTAGTCGTCCCCCAGCGTCTCCAAGGCCGTGGCCACCGCCTCCTGCAGCGGTGCGGGGGCGCCCACGGTCAGAAAATCGTGCACCTTGCGTATCGCGCCGGTCGCCTCGGCCGGCGCGACAATCGTGCCGACCCGCCAGCCCGTTACGCTGAACGTCTTCGACGCGCCGCTCACCGTTACGGTCCGGTCGGACATTCCCGGCAGGCACGCCATGGGCAAGTGGACGCCGTCGTACAGAATGTGCTCGTAGATCTCGTCGGTGATCGCCCAGGCGTCGTGCCGGTTACACAGCTCGGCGATCACCTCGAGTTCCTCACGCGTCAGCACGTGGCCGGTCGGATTGTTGGGGGTATTCAGGACGATGGCCCGGGTGGCCGGACTGAAAGCGGCGCCGAGCCGGTCGAGGTCGAGTCCGTCCCCGGGCTCGACCCGCACGAAGACAGGTTTCGCGGCGCACAGCACTGCGTCAGGGCCGTAGTTCTCATAGAACGGCTCGAGCACGATCACCTCGTCGCCCGGATCCACGAGCGCGAGCAGGACTGCCGCCATCGCCTCGGTCGCCCCGCAGGTCACCGTGACCTGGCGGTCGGGATCTACTTCGATGTCGTACCAGCGGTCATAGCTCGCAGCGACCGCCGCGCGGAGACGCGGCGCCCCCCAGGTGACGGCGTACTGGTTCACGTCGTCCCTGATCGCCCTGACAGCAGCTTCCTTGAGGACGTCCGGCGCGGGAAAATCGGGAAAACCCTGCGCCAGGTTAATGGCGCCGCATTCGTCGGCGACGCGAGTCATCTCGCGAATCACCGATTCCGTGAAGCCGTGTGTCCTTCGAGCAGTATGCATGTGGAGATGATATCGGAGGACCGCGGGAGGAAGCGAGTGCTGGCGCTAGCGGACGGCCACGCCCGCGATGTGCGGAGAGTATGGGGCCCAGGTCATGCCGGAGTCGAACCGCTCCAGCTCGAGCGAAGAGAACCCCGCGTTCTCCAGCGTCGCGGCCGTGTCCCGGGTGAGATTGCATCCTTCACCCAGCCAGTGCCACGGTCGGTGAATCCTGTCCTGGACTCTGCGCAGCCGGGTTCCAGCCGGGGCCGCCACGTGCTCCAGAAACACGAATCGGCCGCCCGGCTTGAGCACGCGTCTTACCTCCGCCACCACCCGCTGGGGCTCCCTTACGCTGCACAGGACGAGTGTCGAAACGACGAGATCCGCGCTCGCGGTCTCGACCTCCATCCCTTCGGCCCCCGCATGGCGCAGATCGATCCGGATGCCGTGCCGCCTGGCCTGGGCTTTCATCCTCCCGTGCATCATCGGGTTTGGTTCGACTGCGATGACGCGGGTTCCGCGCGGGTAGTATCGAAAGTTGGCCCCGGAGCCGGGACCGAGCTCGACCACCGTGTCGGGAACCGGTCCGAACATGCTGACCTTCCGGTCGCCGTACTCCTGGTGCATCGCGTCTTCGGCAAACGCCAGGAACCAGGCGTTGAGCCGGCCGCGGATCGGGTGGCCCCTGTGAACGGTCATGCCGCGGGGTACCGGATTCGACCGGCCGGTGTTCCACGCAACGCGGGAAGCGCCCGGGGGGTTATTGTGAGGTGAAGTTCCCGTCGGGCACCCTGCCCGACGCACGACACCCCCGAGGAGGCACTGATGAGGTCGACGCAGAAATCCGGAATCCACATGCCCACGAAAGTGCTCGGCCTGTTCGCTGCCGTTCTCGCACTGGCGCAGCCGGCGGTCGCCCAGAACCAGGCGCGTTCGACCGCGGACGCCGACGTTCCCGCGGCACGCCCGGAGGACGTGGAATCGGTGGATGCGATCCTGAATGCCGTGTACGACGTGATTTCGGGGCCGGCCGGTGAGGCACGTGACTGGGATCGCATGCGCTCGCTGTTCCTGCCGGAGGCTCGTCTCATTCCGTCGGGGAAAGCACAGGACGGCTCGACCCGCTACCTGGTGTGGAGCCTCGAAGAGTACATCTCCAGCGCGGGAGGGCAGCTGGAGGAGAACGGCTTCTTCGAGCAGGAGGCGTTCAGGGTCGAGGAACGGTTCGGCAATATCGCCCACGTGTTCAGCACCTACGAGTCGTTCCACACCGTCGAAGAGATGGAGGCCGGAGCCCACTTCGTGCGGGGCATAAACAGCTTTCAGCTCCTGTTCGACGGCGAGCGCTGGTGGGTCGTCCAGATCTACTGGCAGGCGGAGACGCCGGACCAGCCGATTCCGGACCGCTACCTCGACGCGGGTTGATGGATCAGGGCCGGTCTCTCATCCACGGTCTCTTCTTGACCTGAAGCTTATGATCTTCGGATTCAGGATCTCGCCGTCCTGGATCTCGATCGCCCGACGCAGCGTCGCGTCCTCCGCCCAAGAATCGGGGCCGTGCAGGACCCGGCCGAGGTATGCCACGACTACCTCGGAGACTTCCCAGCTCGCACTGCGCCACAGCCAGCTCGGGGTATGATCCACACCGTAATACACTGCGGGGCCGATCTGGAAGGTCGGTTCCGCGAACGAGGTCGGGCGGGCGAATGGGAATCCCATCCCGATGTCGCAGCTGACGTCCACGATCAGTGAGCCGGCGCGCAGACGCGCTTCGTCTCCCGGCTGCATGTACATGATCGGATCGTCCGTGTCCTGCAGGATTCCGTTCACGATCACGTCTGCGTCAGCGAGCGCTTCGACAAGCTCACGACGAGTTCCGTCCGGTTCGACGACTTGAACGCCTGCCTCGGAATCACGGACCATTCGGCCGAACAGTCCGCCTTCGGTACGGTCACCGACCGTCCATGGCGGACGCAGCGTGTAGACTTCGAAGTTGTGCAAGCCGAGGCCCTGCAGGGCGCGGATGGCACCCCGGCTCACGGAGCCGAAGCTGATTACGGTCGCCCGCAGCGATCGCCCGAAGTGCCCGGTCTCGCCCTGCAGCGACAATGCGTGCAGGACAGCGCAGTAGCCGGCGAGTTCGTTGTTCCGGTACAGCAGGTGCATGCCTCGCGAGCCATCGGACCACAGGTACATCGCTTCAAAGGCGAGCAACGTCTGCCGGCGGCTCACGGCAGCGTCGGTCATCTCCTGCTGCTGCACGCAGTGCGGCCAGCCCCAGAGGATTCCGCCCTCTCGCAAATCGTTCAGGTCCTCCACAACCGGCTTCACCAGCAGAACTCCGTCACACTCGCCGAGAAGTACATCTCTCTCGGCGACTCCGCCGAACCGTCGTCGCAGTTCGGAATCAGGGATTCCAAATCGCGCACCGTAGTCGCGCTCGAACACGAGCCGCCTCGCCACGCCACCCGGAATTCGATCGAAGTGCGCCGGGTGGATCGGGATCCGATGCTCCCCCTCCTTCCGACTGGTCCCCACGATTCCGAACTGCGCCAGCTCGCTCACCGGACCGCTCCCGCTGCGACATCCGGACTCGGTGCGGCGGACATCGGCTCGCGGGTCTCCGTGAACACCAGCCCTTCGTCCTCCAGGGCTCGGAGTACCGGAGCGTAGACTGCCGGGTGGGTCGGGATCAGACTCCCCGTAAGCGTGAGCTTGCCGTCCAGGAGCAGCTGCACCGTGAGAGCCATCGGCAGACCGACGGTTCGTGCCATGGCCGTGAAACCGGCGTCTCCCTCCGTCACCATCGTGGAGGTGAGCCGTTCGAACCTGTCGTCCGGAAAGCGGACTTCGAGCTCGTGATGCAGGATGACCAGGTCACGTCCACCGGCGGGAATCGAAAGCCGGGTTCGCAACAGGTGGGTCAGCATCTCTGCCGGAGTATTACCCTCGCAACTGAGCATTCCATCCGAGAACAGACCCAGGAACCGAAGGTTCGCGATCACCTCGCCGTCGAGAGGAATATCGAGCAGGCGCGCGACCTGTGCTTCCAGTTCCTCGGCCCCGGAGTCCTGAGTGTCACGACTCCCCGGCAGAAACATCTCCAGCACTTCGCGGGCCGAGCGGCTACCCAGGTCGGGCACTCGCAGGCTCTCGTTGGGGAGCCCCAGCCGCACGATCGCGTCCCAGGTCTCGCACCAGCCCGGCCAGCGCATCGTCGCCCGCAGTATCGTCTCCGCATGTTCGAGTCCGAACACGGAGCCGTAGGAGACCGCGTCCCGGTTCGGATATGCCACCATCCGGCCGGCGCCTTCGACATCGACTGGCCACGTGTGCCTGAACACCCGGTGATGAGGCACGAGCTTGGTCCGTCCGTTCTCGATGTACTGAGCGCCGTTCGCGCCCGACATCACGACGTTGCGCGGGTTCCAGGTGATCCAGTAGCTGAGCGGGTTCACGTCCTGTCCCGGCGCCGGCACGCCCGACCCATAGGAGCGAAAGGCCTTGACCCGCCCCCCTTCCGCCCGAATCCGGTCCAGCAGGGCCATCGCCGACATGTGGTCGATCCCCGGATCGAGGCCGAGTTCGAAAAGCAGCAGCACACCCCGGCGGTGCGCGTCCGCGTCCAGCGACCGGACCGCTTCGTCGCGATACGAAACGGACAGCATGTGCGTTCCGTGCGACAGGCAGTCCCACGCCACGAGGTGCTGGAACGCAGGCGCGAGCATATTGACGACTACGTCCGCCTGGGAGATTCGGGCGTCCCGCATTGCCGCGTCGTTCACGTCGAACCGGATCGCCGCTCCGCGCGGATGCCCTGCGACCAGCCACTCCGCCGCCGCGCGGTCGAGGTCGGCGACCGTGATGAACCAGTTCGACGGGACCGCCATATCCAGAAGACGGTGGACCAGGAATGGGGCGCTTCGTCCGGCCCCGAGAACGAGAACTTGCTTCATGACTCCCTGCCGGTTGGGTTGTAGGGACAGCCTAGTCGATCTCCGGATCCGGGGCGAGGAGCCCCGATGCACAAAAGATGGTACCCGGATATGCGAAGCCCGGCCACGAGGGCCGGGCTATCGCTGTCCCACCTGCCATGTTGTCCGGCGGCATGTCCGCGAGGACGACACCGCCGGGCCGCTACAGCACGGCCGATCCTGAGATCAACCGCATTCGCTGTAGCCGCAGGCGTGACACTTCATACAACCTTCGGCAAACTCAAGGCTCGAGCCGCAGTCCGGGCAGGTCCCGATGAACTGGATCGCCGCCTGCGTCTCGAACCGGTGGATTACCGGCTTCTCTGCAGTCTGGGTTCCACCGTTCGTCTTCTTGGCGGCGCCCACTTCCGGGATCGGCAGCGACTGCTGGATCCCTTCCTTCTCTTCCAGATAACGCTCAACCACCTGCGCGATCGCGTCCGGGCTGGAGAGCACCTTGTTTGCCCCGAATCCGACCGCGCGATCGGAGGAAATTCCTCTCAGCTGCTTGTGGACCGAACGCAGTGAGATGCCGCTGCGCAGGCCGAGACTGATCAGGCGGCCGATCGCCTCGGCATCTGCCATGGCCGGTCCGCCCGCCTTTCCGAGCGCCACGAACACCTCGAACGGGCGTCCCTCCTCGTCCTCGTTGATCGTCACGTACATATCACCCAGCGGAGAGTCGATCTTCCGCGTCACGCCCTTCAGAATGGCCGGTCGCTTGCGCATCGCCGGCTGTTTCATGAAGCCGCCCTCGAGCGCGGCGATCGTTTCGCCCTGCTGCTCGAGCTCACCGGCGAGCTCGTCCACCCGGGCCAGGGCTCCCGCGAGTTCCGCCGCGAGTTCCGTGCTCTCGAGCTTCTCGAACTCGGCGATGGTCTCCGGGTCGATGACCCCTGCGCCGGGCGAGGCGTGCACGCCCCTCGCGGCAGCTTCCGCCGCCACCTTGCGTGCAGTCCGGCCGGTCGACAGCACCTGCGCTTCGCGCGAGCCGTCGCGGTACACGGTCACGCCCTTGCACTTCAGCTCGTAGGCGAGCTCGAAGATGCGCCGGACGTCGTCCACCGTCGCTTCCTTCGAGAAGTTGCAGGTCTTGGAGATCGCGGAGTCCGTGTACTGCTGAAACGCCGCCTGCATCCGGATGTGCTGCTCCGGCGTCACGTCGTGTGCCGTGACGAACGCTTCCTGGACCTCGGCAGGGATCTCGTCGAAGTGGATGTGGCCCTCGTCCGCTATGCGCCGCATCAGATCATCGGAATACCAGCCACCCTTCTTCGCCTGCGCGACGAATTCAGGGTTCACGTCAGGCATCAGGACGCCGGCCTGGTTACGCATGAACGCGACGGCGAACAGGGGCTCGATGCCGCTGGAACAGCCGGCGATGATCGAGATCGTCCCCGTCGGAGCGACCGTCGTGACGTTGCAGTTGCGCAGTCGGCGCATCGGACGGATTCGTGCCCCGGTCTCGTCCCGGGCGCAGCTGTCTTCCGCTCCCCAGATCGAATTCTCCCACTCCGGAAACACCCCGCGCTCCCGCGCAAGGCGCTCGGACTCGATCTTTGCCTCCTCGTCCACGAACCGCATCAGCTCCCGGCCAAGCTCGATCGAGCGGGCAGAACCGTAGGGCTCTCCGAGCTTCACGAGCATGTCGGCCCAGCCCATCACTCCCAGCCCGACGCGCCGGATGTTTTTCGACAGATCGTTGATCTGCGGCAGCGGGTACTGGTTCGCGTCGATCACGTTGTCCAGGAAGTGCGTGGACCGGTGCACCGCCGTACGCAGGCTGTCCCAGTCGATCCGATCATCCTCGACGAACCGGCCGACGTTCACGGAACCGAGGTTGCACACGTCGTACGGCAGCAGCGGCTGCTCTCCACACGGGTTCGTGGCCTCGTACGAGCCGAGCTGTGGAACCGGGTTGTAACGATTCGCTTCGTCGATGAAGTAGACGCCGGGCTCGCCGTTTCTCCACGCCCCATACACGACCTTCTCGAACACCTCCCGTGCGTCCAACTCGCCGATCGGCTCGCCGCCCCGCGGGTTGCGAAGCGCGTATTTCTCGCCCCGCTCCACGGCGTTCATGAAGTCGTCGGTGACCGCGACGGAGATGTTGAAATTCGTGATCCGGTGTCCTTCTTCCTTGCAGTCGATGAACTCCAGCACGTCCGGGTGGTCGACCCGGAGAATGCCCATGTTCGCGCCACGTCGAGTTCCGCCCTGCTTCACCGCTTCGGTGGAGGCATCATAGACTTCCATGAACGAGACCGGTCCGCTGGCCACTCCCATGGTGGACTTCACGACATCACCCTTCGGCCGCAGCCGACTGAATCCGAACCCCGTTCCGCCACCCGACTGATGGATCAGCGCCATGTCACGCAGCGTCTCGTAGATCCCCTCGAGACTGTCCGGGACCGGCAGGACGAAGCAGGCCGACAGCTGCCCCAGCGGGCGCCCGGCGTTCATCAGCGTCGGGCTGTTCGGCTCGAACTCCCCACGCGCCATGATCTCGTAGAAGGTGCGCGCGACCTGCTCCACCCGCTCCGCGCCTGCTCCGTATCGTGCGTCCACCTCCGCGATCACCCTGGCGACGCGCCAGAACATCTCGGTGGGCGATTCGTTCGGCTCGAGATCGGGACCCCTCTTCAAGTACCGCTTGGCGAGCACCGTGCGCGCGTTGTCCGACAGCAGGGGCTCAGCAAGCGTAGCCGGGGGGGTCTCGAGACCGGTCCGGTCTATCTCGGGCTTCATGGAAATCGTCGTGTCGGGTCCGTGCATCAGTGTGTCCTCGCTACTTCCTTCAGTCGTGAACGTCTATCGGCTCTATATATCGTCTCCGGTCCCGACGACCGGTTCGCTTGCATGCCGCGGCAGATTTTTCCCGCCACCGAAGGCGACGCCTCCCCGGGGGTGCGATGCACCCTGAAGTCACGTCTCCAGCTTTAGTAAGGCGAAAGTCTTTGGACCGGGCGGGACAAGCTCGGCCGACCTCGAGCAGCCTCGGGGACCGCTCGCGCACACCCCAATATCTTGGGGTAGACCCAGAATAACCCCCCTACATATAGGGGTCAAGGGTCAATTGCGGGTAAACTCCGAATCCGGTTTTTGCGCGGATTTCCGGGCTGAATCGGGGGTCAGACCGGGGGTTGCCATCGACCTCCCGAATGCAGGTCCTTCAGGGCCCGGTAGTGGTCCACGGTAAGTCTGATTCGCTCCTTGAGACCATCATCCACTGGCCTCACTACCCGCCCCGGCACACCCACGACAAGGCTTCCCGGCGGGATCCGCGCGCCCTCCGTCACCAGCGCACCGGCCGCGATCACTGAACCCGCTCCGACGATCGCGTCGGAGAGGACTACGGCCCCCATGCCGACCAGGCACCCATCTTCGATGTCGCAGCCGTGAATGATGGCCCGATGCCCGATTCCGACCCCGGCCCCGATGCGGCACGGACGGTCCACGTCGACGTGGACCATCGTCAGGTCCTGGATGTTCGTTCCCGCCCCGACCGAGATCGGCGCGATGTCTCCGCGCAGCACACACTGGTACCACACGCTCGCATGAGCCCCGAGCGTCACGTCGCCGAGGACGTCGGCCGATGGCGCGATCCAGGCTCCTTCGGCGATCCTCGGGCGAACGGAGGTCCGCAGGTCGTGCTCGTTCACTCGGAAGCTCTCCCGGCCGTGTCGCGGAGGAACGCTTCGATCCCATCCGCGATTCCGCGAGCGTACAGCTCCTGGAAACCCGGGTCCTTCAGGGCGGCTTCGTGGCGCGGCATCATCATGAACGCACCTTCCGTAAGGATGCTCGGCATCCAGGACATCCGGCAGACGGCCAGATCCCCCCAGAACACGCCAAGATCCCGCAGACGCATCGTCGAGAGCATGCCCTGCTGTACTGCCGATGCGAGCGCCGCAGCCTGCGGGTGGAAGTAGTACGTGCTCGTCCCTTCGCGTCCGAACGGCCGAACACCGTCGGGCAACG